>WBZP01001207.1_pt2 | contig 15631 bp, 15 predicted proteins | sample 5204301 | NCBI WGS metagenome assembly WBZP01 (sample SAMN12412401, study PRJNA552823) | activated sludge metagenome | isolation source: activated sludge from nitrification reactor of wastewater treatment plant... | place: USA: Pennsylvania | collected 2017
GGGAGATGGGGGTGGGGGGCTCGACAGTCGGCGCGCCCATCCGTTTCTGCCAGGCGTCCCACAGGATGTCGTCGCACTCGTCTTGGAAGGCGATGACGGTATCGCGGATCTCGGGGCGAACCTTGGCGGGATGGATGGAGTTCATCCAGCCGGGGAGTTTGCGCAGAGGAAGGCAAGAAGCGCCTTGCGGGCCTCCGATGGAAGGTATCACGATTTCCGTGATACCCCAGCGGGGGTTGGATTTCAGCTTTTCATGCTGCGATTGCCAAGCCAACCCCATGCCCTCGACCACGGGCTTCATGGGGACGTAAGGCTGCTGCTGGTGCTCGACGAGAAAGAGGGTGGCGCCACGGAAAGCAACGGTGATCTCGGTAGACATGATGGTGTCCTCTGACTGAGTTTGAGAACCGCCACCAAACGCTGGAAATCGATGATTGGTGGCGGGACGCATGGGGTTTCCAGTACCGGGTCAGAGAACCGGCGCGCTCGGAAGCGCCCCCATGCGCCCCACCATGGAAACTTTCGGGGCGTAAAAAAAGCGCTTCGGGTGAGCGCTTGTGCGCTCTGAACTTCGGGCTGGAAATCCCGATCGCCCGATGGGGGGCGATGGGAAGAGCATAGTCCGGCTGGCCGCTCATATCAAGCCTCTCGTCGCCTTCTGTTTGTGCTTGCATCATGATTGCGCTATGCTTGCGTCCGTAAGCATTATTTCAGGAGTATGCAAGCATGATAAAAAAGAGCCCCAATGCCGCTGGTGGTGTGGCCCGCGCTCAGAAACTCTCGCCTGAGAAACGCTCCGAGATCGCCCATGCGGCGGCGGCGGCCAGATGGGGCGTCCCAAAGGCCACGCACCAGGGGGAGCTTGCGATTGGCGATATTCGTATTCCTTGCGCCGTTCTCGACGATGGGCGCCGGGTTCTTACCGAGAACGGCATCACGAATGCTCTGCTTGGCTCTCGAAGCGGCGCCTCGAAGCGGCTGAAGAAAACGCTGTCCGAGGCAGGGGCCCCGGCCCCCCTCTTTTTGGCGCCAGAAAGGCTGAAACCCTTCATTTCCAACGAAATGTTGGATGGGCCCCTGGTTCAGGTTCAGTACCTCGATGGCGCGAGAACAGTCACCGGGTTTGACGCCACGATTCTCCCCTCCGCCTGTGAGGTCTGGTTGAAGGCCCGCGACGCCGGGGCGCTGCAATCCCAGCAGCTCGATAAGGCGCAACGAGCTGAAATGTTGATGCGAGGCTTGGCGCATATCGGCATTGTCGCCTTGGTTGATGAAGCTACCGGATATCAAGAAGTTCGTGACAGAATGGCGCTCCAAGCGATCCTTGATAAATACTTGCGTACTGAATTCGCCGCCTGGGCAAAACGATTTCCTGATGAGTTTTACAAAGAAATGTTTCGGTTGAAAGGATGGAGCTATAACCCCCTTTCTGTGGCTCGGCCTGGCGTCGTTGGGCGATATACGACCGATGTCGTCTATGAAAGACTCGCGCCAGGAATCGTAGAAGAATTGGAAAATCTTAATCCGAAAAACTATCGCGGGAACCGCAGCGTCAGGCATCATCAATGGCTTTCCGAGGATATAGGACATCCAGCGCTGGCGCAGCATCTTCACGCCGTTATCGGATTCATGCGGGCCTCGGTGGGATGGGAACAATTCATTCATCTGCTTGATCGTGCTTTCCCAAGAAAAGGGCATACAATTCCACTTCTATTGGAATAATCGTGTATGGCGTCTGTGTTTCGAGTGGCGTGAAGGTCATGCCTGGAACGTCGAGATCGCGGATTACCACTGAGGGAGGAACACGATGAGCCTTCATATTGAAGACCTGCCGCACACCGATTTTTCTGACGTAGCCGATCTGTCGGCCGGGCGTCTGCCGCCGATTCACCCGGGGGTCATCCTGTTGGAAGACTGGCTCAAGCCGATGGGAATCAGTCAGTACGCCCTGGCGAAGGCCATCGAGGTACCGCCACGGCGGATCAATGAGATCGTGCATGGGCTGCGCGGCCTCACCGTCGATACAGCTTTGCGTCTGGCGGCCTTCTTCGGCACGGACGCGCAAAGCTGGATCAACCTGCAAGCCCACTATGATACCGAGTTGGCCCGGGGGACGCTGACGGATGTACTGGCGCGTATTCGTCGATTTGAATCAGTGGCGTAGCCGCATCGTTTGCAGATTGGGCTTCGTGCCTCGCCCGACCTACGGCTACGGACTAGGTGGTCTTCTCTATCTTCGGGAAGAAAGCCACCAGCAATCCAAAGGGTCCAAACAGCAAACCAAGTAGAAACCATCCGAAGAAGCTTCTTTTTTTAGCTGAGGCGATGGCGCCGCTGAAGAAGGCGAACAGAGCCCAGAGTATGACGATTTCCATGATTTGTTCCTAGTGCAGCCTAAAAATACCAATCTTTCCGCGAGCCGTCATAGCGGCGACTATCCATCCACAATGCTTTTTACCGCCCTCAAGCCAGCGTCTATATTCTTCCACATCATCGAAGGCGCTCATATCAAGTGAGACAATTGACTGGCTTTTGCTGTCATCAGCCGAATACAGGTAAGAAGGGACGTCAAGACAGGCATAAAACCGATATCTTTTCCCAACTGGCATCCCTATTTCAGTCATGGCGTAGAACTTTTCGTATTCGATAGGCTCTCCGGCCATCGCGGTTTCTTTGTCTTGTGTGGCCTTCTGTGGTAGTTCGGCGTACCGCCCTGGCTCACTTTTTCTGGTTTTCTCCCCTTCCTTAAGTATCTGCGCCTGCCGCTCTTTCATGAAGGGGAGCATGGTTTCCTTCATCTGCTCGCATTGCTCCTTATGCTTCCAGGCGGCGATCTGTGAGGCGTACGTCTTATCCTTGGTGAAGACCGAAATAAACACTGAGTCGATCTCGCCCGACCCAGAAAGGCTTGAGGCCCTTAATAGATCAACGCTTGACCCAATTCGCTGGGCATCGCTGATGATCGTCAAAGGCTGCTGGCATCGCGAGCAGGAGGAATAGAAATCTTCGTCCAGGCCGTAGATGAGACAATGCCAGTCATACGGCCCTGTCGGTTCCTTGGCCACGGCTGGGTCTTTTGTTGGTGGCGGGGGCGGCGCTCGGTCTGGAGGTCTTGGTGGCGACGGCGTCATAGATGAGAGCGCCTGCCAAGCCGTCTGTGATGGTGGGGTCGGTTGGCCACTCACCACCGCCCCTCCGCCCACCGGCGAATCCCCAGGCTTCCCATACCGCTTCACGCACGCATCCGCATAGGCGTATGGACCACGGTGATTCTCAACGCACCAGGCATCCCCGGCGACATACCGGCAGGCATGAAGATCGTCTTTGGTGTCGAGACAGACGGCGGCGGCCATGGTGACCTGAAGCAGGCCGGCGATCATGGCCATGATGGCGAGATAGCGTTTCATCCTTAATTCCTTGCTTTGTTGGGGCGGGGCATTTTACCGCTTGGCCGCCATCCGGCGCGAGCCTTCAGCGTGCCCACCGGCTCCCGCGCCGCCGGTCGTGAAGTTACCCTGAACCCCATCACTCCGATAGGGACGGGTACCCGTGGCAATCCTCGTAGATTCTGGTCGGGCCGCGCTCGCGGCGGCACTCAAAAACGAAGTCATCCATCTGGCCTGGGGCGAGGGCGACCCGGATTGGGACGATACCCCGGTTCAGGCGCCTACCGACGCCACCGCCCTTGTGGATGAGGTCGGGCGCAAACTGGCCACCGTCAAGGCGTTCTGCGCCCCGGACGAGAACGGCGAAATCATCACCGATGATGGGCGGTTCGCCTATTCTGAAACGCCAACCAAATACCTGCTGCTGCGCTTTAGCTTCGATTTCGAGGACGCCCCCACGGCCACGATTCGCGAGCTTGGGGTGTTCATGGGCACGGAAACGGACCCTGGCCTTCCCCCCGGGCAGACCTATTTCGAGGGTGAGGAAATTACCTCACCTGGCACGCTGGTAACCTTGGAGCGCGTAACCGCCGACCCGCGATCACCGACAAAGCGCGCTATCTACGAACTGGTATTGGAGATCTGAAGCATGAGTATCGGCATCATGGCCTCGGCAGGAAAGTAACATGGCGATCAATCTCGAACACTATTACAACCGCTTCGATCCGGCGAAGAACTTCGAGGAACACCTCTTCCGCGCCGGCTACGCCATGCAGTCCGCCGAGTTTTGCGAGGTGCAGACTTCGTTCCGGGATCGGTTGCAGCAGATCGCCGACACCATGCTCAAGGATGGAGACGTGGTGCGGGATGCCCAGATCATCGTCGATCCGAATACCGGCGAGACCACCTGCCAGGCTGGGAAGCTCTATCTGCGCGGGGCGGTGCGCTCGATCGCGGCGAACAGCCTGACCATCGCCACCTCGGGGACGGTGTACGTCGGGGCCTATCTCAAGGACCAAACCGTCACCGAAGTGGATGACCCGAGCCTGCGCGATCCGGCCACCCTGGTGAGGAACTACAACGAGCCAGGCGCGGCGAGATGGAAGGTTTGGCCCGTCTGGGGCTATTCCGGCGACGGGCAGTCGGGGGAGTTTTATCCCGTCTGGACCGTCATCGATGGCGTGGTGCAGCCGCGCACCTTCGATACCACACTGGATCAGATCCTCGCCGCCATCGCCGCCTATGACGTGGAGTCCACGGGCGGATGTTACGTGGTGAGCGGGTTCCGCGTGGTGCGCCTAGACGACACCGAAACCGGCGACCAGGTGTTTTCCATCATGCCCGGTCGAGCCCGGGTCAATGGCGTCGGAATCACCCTCGCCACCTCCAGGCGCGTGGTGCGTGCCGCCTCGGCGGATCTGTCCACAGTCACCGCCGAGCCGCACCTCTCCTCGGGTCCGGCGCAACAGCGGGTGGATCTCAACAACTCGCCGGTGGCGTCGATCGCATCCCTGCAAATCACCAAGCAGAAAACGGTCACGGTGACCCATGGCAACTACTCCGGGGCCATCGACGATCTGCCTGATGAAACGGTGCTTACGATCGAATCCTGTACCCAGGGGGCGACCACCTATGTGCAGAACACCGATTACCGGCTCACGAGCGGCAATGTCGACTGGTCCCTTCCCGGCGCGGAACCGGCGCCAGGCAGCACCTATACCTGCGTCTATACCTACGTGGCTACCGTCTCCCCAGAGTTGCCGGATGCGACCGGGTGTTCGGTGACCGGGGCCTTGGCTGGAACATTGATCCTGGTCAATTACGAATGGAAGCTCCCACGCTGGGATCTCCTGTTCTTGAAGTCTGATGGCACCATCGGCTGGATGTCTGGCGTGCCACATGAAACCCAGCCGCAACGTCCGCTCGCTCCGGAAACCGTCTTGCCGCTGTGCTCGGTGTATCAGACCTGGGCGCAGAGCACCACTATCGTACTCTCGGATGGGGTGCGCATGACCTCCATGCAGGATCTCGACGAGATCAAGTCGCAGCTTGGCGACCTCTATGACCTGGTGGCGATCGAGCGGCTGAGAACCGATGCGGTGGTGAGCGAACCGGCGGCCAAGCATGGCGTATTCGTCGACCCCTTCAATGATGATGACATGCGCGACCTTGGCCTGGCGCAGACCGCCGAGATCTTCAATAACACGCTCACCCTGCCAGTGACCGGGTCCCTGGATGGGGCCTCGCTGCTGGACGGCAGCCCGATTTCCTTGGCGCCGACCCAGGCCATCATCCTATCTCAGACCTACCGGACTGGGTCACGCGAGATCAATCCCTATGATGCCTTTGGTCCGGTCCCGGCGACGATCACGCTCAATCCGAGCGAGGATCACTACATCAAGGTCGAGGAGATCACCCAGGTCTCGCAGAATCGCTGGGGCCGACTCTTCAATCTGCTGTTTTGGCTCTGGCGGCCAAGCAACCCGGAAGTCGAGGTCCTGTCGGAAACGGAACTGCCGAATGCCCGTACCCGGGCGATCAGCGTCGATTTCACCCTGGGCGGATTCGATCAGGGTGAGGAAATTTCCGAGCTGCTATTTGACGGCATCGACATCATATCCTCGCTGACAGCCGGGGCGGCCAACGCCCAGGGCGTCATCACTGGCACCTTCACCACGCCAGCCGATATCCCGGTCGGGGCCAAGTTGGTCGAATTCACCGGCGACCAGGGAAACCGCGGCACGGCGGTATTTACCGCCAGCGCCAGCCTGAGAACGATCAGACGAACCATCCGGCGGTCGCTGCCGGTCGATCCCCAGGCGCAGACCATCATCATGCCATCGGACGCCACGGTGAATGGCCTGGATGTCTGGATTACCGACAAGGGGTCTCGCGACATCGTCGCCCAGATCCGGACTACGACAGTCGGATTCCCGACTCGCGAAATCCTCGCCGAAGGGCGGCTCAAGGCCTCGGAACTGACCGAAGGGGCCTGGAATCGGTTCGCCTTCCCGCCGACCTTCTTGCGCGGCGGCGAGGAATACGCACTGGTCATCATCACCGATGACGCCACGGCCTCGACGGCCATTGCCGAGCTCGGAAAATGGGATGCCTCGGCGGGCCGCTGGATCACTCAGCAGCCCAACGTTGGGGTGTTCCTCACCTCCGCCAACGCTTCCACGTGGACGCCGCATCAAACGCTGGATCTCGCCTTCAGGGTCGTCGGGACATCGTTCGCCACCACGACGCTCGATGTCGATCTTGGTGTGGTCGAGGTGGCCGACGCTACCGACTTCGTGGTAGCCGCCACCCAATCCATTCCGGCGGCGGGCTGTAGCATTGTCTTCGAGCTGACCATGCCGGACGCCACGGTGCACCTGGTGGAAGCCGGGCAACCGCTGTCCTTGTCGACACCCCAGACCGGGGACGTGGGCCTCGTCGCCAAGCTGCGCGGCACCTCGACCGCTACCCCGATCTTGAGCGGCGCCCAGCTCTTCTGGGGGGAGACGGCTACCACTGGAACATACATCACCAGGGTGATCGCGGCGGCCAATCCATCGACGGTCACCGTCCGGTTCGATGCGTTGACACCCGGGTCCTCGTCGGTGACCGTGGACTGCCAAAGCTCTGCCGGCGGGGCCTGGACCAGCGTCCCCTTCGTGTCCGGCGAACAACTCGGGGATGATTGGGAGTCGCTGCTGTACCGCAAGACCAGTTGGGGCAGTACCGATGTGCGGGTCAGGATCACCCTGAACGGTTCGCCCACGGCCCGCCCGGTACTGAGAAACCTTCGTGTGATCGTGACCTGATAGGGATCGGACATGATCGACGATCGGACCAGCCTGGATTGGCCGCTGCCACACGAGAATAACCGGCTTGCTGAGGACCTTCCCCGACTGCGGGCCGCGATCGAGGCGGCGGATGCGGCGGTGGTGGCGCTCCAGGCGGCCATAGCGGACGCCGAGTCGAGCCTGGCCGCCCACGAGGCGGCGCTCGATCCGCATGCTCAGTATCTCACCCAAGCCGAGGCCGGGGCGCTCTATGCCCCGCTCGCCTCCATCGATGGGAACGCAACAAAGTTGCATGTGCGCCGCCTGGCCGAGGCCGTGCGGCTCACCATCACCCCGGAAAATGGCGAACCGGTATGGACGACGGACGGGGGGACCCTGTGGATCGGCGACGGCGCCTCTACCGGCGGCGTGATGGCCAAGGCCGATGCCGTGCGGTTGCATGGACGGGCCTTCTCTAGTGCTGCGCCTTCTGTTTCGGACGCTATCGTCTGGGATGGATCGCAGTGGGGTCCTGGCCTGGCGAATGCCTCTAAGCTTCAGGGTCGCAACGTAAGCAGCGCGGCCCCGGTCGACGGCCAGGCCATCCTTTGGGACAGCGCCACCAGCTCGTTCAAGCCTGGTGACGCCGTGCTCGGGGTTGGGTCCGGCGTCGGCACACTGACAGCGATCACCAACCCCGCGAAGCGGGCCTTCTTTGCATCATTTTAATGAGGTAACGCATGTCGAACGGTCGATTGGGCGCCGTTGATCTGGCGGCCACCACGAACACCACCGTCTATGCCGGTCCAGCCAGTGGCAAGGTCGGCACGGTCACGGTGAGCCTCTGCAACCGCAACAGCACCCCGGTACGAATACGTCTGGCCTTGGCCACATCTTCTTCGCCCGGGGCGGCGGAATGGGTGTGGTACGACAAGCTCATCCCGGGTAACGAGTCGATCGAGCGAACAGGTATGGCTGTCGATAACGGCAAGCAGGTAGTGGCTTACAGCGACGTCGCCAATGTCTCCGTCGTGGCCTATGGTTTTGAAGAGGTGTCGTCCTGATGGGTCTCTATGCCGATCTCTCACCGAAGCTCCACGGAGTCGAATACACTTCTGGCACCGGAAACTTTACGGTTCCGGCCAATGTGTTCGAGATCGAATACGAACTGGTCGGCGGCGGCCCCGGGGCCGGTTCAGGCGGGTTTGATTCCAATGCATCCAACACGGCCGGCGGCGGCGGCTCAGGTTCGCCCGGCGTCTATGAACGCGGGAAGATGAAGGTCATCCCTGGGCAGGTGATCCCATACGTGGTCGGCGCCAAAGGGAATGGCGGCGCGGCGGTTTCCAGCTCGGGTGCTGGAAATGCCGGTGCAGACGGCGGAAGCTCATCGCTCGGCGGGATGGTGGCGTTCGGCGGTAAGGGCGGCGGCGGCGGGCAGCGGGTCGGCGGCACCGGGACATCGAATGGTGGAGCGTCTGGGCTGGCGCCTATTGCCGCTTCTGTCCTGTATTTCGATGGCCCTGGGCGTGACGCCGGGGGCGTAAACTACTTCCAGGTGCTCGGGAAAACCATCTACTCAGACCGTTGGCGAACAATTGTCGCGGCACTCGGTATCGTCGGATACAACAGCGCCGGGTCTGGGACCGCGACCGAGCAATACGGCCCGGCCACCAGCGGTGGGAATGCTACTCGGGCCGGTGGCGGCGCGGCTGGCGTGTCCACACCGGTGGGTATCGGGGGTAACGGGTCGGCGGGGGTGAACTCCGGCACCTCGGCGGCTGGCGCGAATGCGACCGGGTATGGGGCCTCTGGCGGCGCATCTGGGGGATGTTCTGGCGGCACCGGAACCGGCAAGGGCGGCGATGGGGCGGGCGGACGAGTCAGCGTATGGTGGCAGGCATGAACCGATATGCACTGATTTCTGGCGGGCGAGTGGTGAATGTCATCATGCTCGACCCCGAAACCCTGGGCGACATCCATGGCTATGACGCCATCATCGAGTCTGACACCGCCGGGCCTGGGTGGGGATGGACCCAGGAGGGCGGTTTCACCCCGCCGGAACCGGCTGCCAATCGGCCAGCGGCGGTCCTCTCCCGGCTGGAATTCCTCCGGCGTTTCACCCAGGCAGAGCGGCAGGCTATCCGCTCGGCCAGGGCGCAAAGCGTGGAGCTGGACGATTTCATGTTTCTGCTGGAGATGGCCGAAACGGTCCGTCTCGACAATGACGACGTGATGGCCGGGCTAGCGATGCTGGAGGGGGCCGGATTGCTGGCGGCGGGGCGGGCCAGCGAGATCCTGTCTGGCTGATCTTCACGGGCCGTCCTTGGCCCAAGGGGTCTGTAGGGGTAGAAATATGAGACCAGCCCTGGGGGGATTAAGACCAGCGCACTTCTATAAGTCTTTCATCGTAGGAAGGGGAGGACATCGACACCAGCCCTCATCTCATCCTCGACTAGCCCATCCAACGTAAGATACCGGTAGCAGATGTACCGTTATGCCGCTCGGCGCAGCATCATTGCCGCCCGTAGCTGCCATCCCAAATACTCGGTGTAGGCTGGAGGTATCGCCTCGCTCAGTTCCGCGAGGTTCATCCAGTCAATACCGAGCGCTTCAGAGGCGGCAGCTTTATGCCCGCCGTCCCATGTGTCTTTCGTCCCTCGCCCGCCGTGTTTCGCGGCTCGGTTTCGTGCGTGGCCTCCGTACACCCCAATTACGGGGGCTTCCGTGTGTCGGCACTCCAGTGGAGCAACCTGAAAGCTCGTTTCAAATAGCCGGTGACGTTGCAGTTCGTGGCCTTGCGCTCCAAGGCCAAACATCGTGCCGCACAGCAGCACCGGGCTTTTCATTTCGGCGGCTGCCGCCTCGACGTTCTCAATCACCCAGGGTAGGCCGGTCGCTTGCAGCAGTTCCCGAGTCTGACCAATCAGGCGCGGTGCTCCCTTCGCTCCAGGTGCGTGGCGCATCGTGCTGTACCCCTGGCACGGCGGCGAGGCGTGTACAGCATCAAAGTTCGCGGCGATCCATGCCGGGTCAAGCGCCAGCGCGTCGGCCTCAATTACCAGGTGCGGGTTGTTTTGGTGCCTCACCACGTCAACCCCAACCACATCGAACCCGGCCCTGTGGTAGCCCATCCCGGCACCGCCAGCGCAGCAGAATAGGTCGAGAAGTCGCGGCCTAACAAGCGGGTCAACTCGGACCCCATGCCGCGCGGCGGCTTCGGTGGTTTGTTCGGGGTTGGTCATGGCGCGTCCTGGGTCCGGTTACCCTTATCGATAGGCGGCCAGGCCGTACACCACGTGGTACGGCCCATATTTTGAGTTGGGGCAATGAAGAACCGTGATCTTCATGGCCTATCCCATCCTCCATAACTCTTTCAAGCTCGTCTCAAACAGCCTGTGGCGGCGCGTTTTCAAGCCAAACATCGCCCCGCACAGTTCAATCGGCTGTACCAGTGGCGCGCCTTGCACGTTTTCGATCACCCACAGCAATGGGAGTGGATCGCTGTGCCTGGTTTTGTACCAACGCCAAGCCGGGATTGGCTTCGATGCGTTTTTATAGGCTTCGATAGGGGGCAGGCGCTCAGACTAAGTTATTGATTTATATACATCTGTCCATAGCAATCCAGGCTTCGAACCTGGGAGTCGGGGGTTCGAGTCCCTCCGGGCGCGCCATATAAAACAAAGACTTAAAAAGCAAGATAAGCCTTTCGCCAAGCTTGTTTCTGGCTTTGGTGATTTGCGGGTGCCTTGAAATCGCCGCTCGCCGGAAATTGGTTACTTATACCCCTTTCCGAATGGAGGCTTTGCTTGCTTGTGGTCGGACACTTTCCCGCCTTCGCCGCCGAGTGAATGACCCAAGAGGAATCTCTATCCTCAGTCAGCGCTTTCGGGCCTCGACCGAAAGTGGTCGGTTTTCGTTCTTGCTCAGAGAACTATTTTGCATCATCACGCAGCATTGTTCTCCATTCGAGAACAAAAATCTGGGTCAACACGCCCAGGCCCGAGAGCCGACCATCGAGGTCCGGGTCAATGCAGATACTGGTGTTGAAGCGCCGAGCGCCGAAACCCAGCTTCCTGGTGTAGGCCAAAGTGCTGGGATTCGCTTCGCTCATCGCCAGCCTACAGGAATACACTCATGATTCCGTTCAACATACAAATACCGTTGAAACCCGCAGAACACCTCCCCGATCACCTCTGGCCGCCCGAGATCGGTTACGGCATCCGCAATCGAGTTGCGATACATGAGCTTCAATAATGGCGTCAGCTTGGACTGGTCGAGTTCTTCGACACCGACCGCCACATAGTGCGACAGGACAAAGTCGAGAAACACCTTCTGCTTTGGGTTGAAGTGTTCGCTGATCAACGCCATCGCCCGATCAGCACGCTCCTTGCGGGTCCTGGGTTCCATGGCGTAAGCGACATGGGCGAGGACATCGAACAGATCGCTGTTTTCCGCATCGATGATCCGCTGCATCTCGGCCAGTTGCTCCTGGCCAAATCCCTTCTCTGACAGGCCATCGATAAGCCGCCTGCGTGTGTCCGGCGCACTCCATAAGGCACACAACTCGTTCTCGTCCTTGAAGAAGTTCGGTAACTTACCGAACAGGGCCTCCATGAACTGCTGCGCGCTCATCGGCGTCCCGTCGGGGTGCCAGAAGCTGGTGCAGGTCATGTGCTGAATGTTGCGCTCCTTGCCGTCCGCCAGTTTCACCTTCGCCTTTTTCCGGCACACGCACGGGCGCTGGCCGCACTTGGGACACGGCTCTTTGGGGCAGACGCAGGGTGTTTGACCGCAGACCAGACATGGTTCTGGGGGCGGCTTGACACACAGGCACGGTGACTGGCCACAAGTGGCGCATGGCTCTTTCGGTTCTGGTTCAATTGGCTCGCCGTCCCACTCGGGATCAAGGAAGTGCTGGTGCGCCTTCACGAAGTCGTAGATCGTGAAGTAGTCCTTCCCTTCGAACAGCCGCGTGCCGCGTCCGATGATCTGCTTGAACTCGATCATCGAGTTCACCGGGCGCATCAGCACGATGTTGCGGATGTTCCGGGCGTCCACGCCGGTCGAGAGCTTCTGCGACGTGGTGAGGATGGTCGGGATGGTCTTCTCGTTGTCCTGGAAATCGCGCAGGTGCTGCTCGCCGAGTTCGCCATCGTTGGCTGTGACCCGCTGGCAATAATTCGGGTCCTTGCTCGCCTTCACCTGGTTGATGAGGTCGCGCACCAGCAGCGCGTGCGATTGCGTGGCGCAAAACACCAGCGTCTTCTCGTTCTGATCAATCTGCCCCATGAAGATTTCCACGCGCTTCTTCTCGCGTTCCTTGATCTCGATGATCTTGTTGAAGTCCGGCTCGTCGTAGAGCCGGCCCGCTTCGATTTCGCCTTCAACCACGGTGTCGTCCGGCGTGTAAACGTAGTAGTCCAGCGTGGTCTGAATCTGCCGCACCTTGAACGGCGTGAGGAAGCCGTCATTGATGCCGTCCTTGAGGGAGTAAATGAAGACCGGCTCGCCGAAATAGCGGTAGGTGTCCGCGTTTTCCTGGCGCTTGGGCGTGGCGGTGAGGCCGAGCTGCACCGCCGGCTTGAAATAGTTCAGGATGTCCCGCCAGGTGCTCTCGTCGTTCGCCCCGCCGCGATGGCACTCGTCGATGACGATGAAGTCGAAAAAGTCTGGCGGATACTCGCCGAAGTAGGGCGACGCCTTGCCGTCCTTCTCTAGGCCGCTCATGAAGGTTTGGAAAATCGTGAAGAACAGGCTGCCGTTCTTGGGCACTTTGCCCTTCTTGCGGATGTCCTCCGGCTTGATGCGCACCAGCGCGTCTTCGGGAAACGCCGAGAAGGCGTTGTAAGCCTGGTTCGCCAGGATGTTCCGGTCGGCGAGGAACAGGATGCGCGGGCGGCGCGTCGGCTTGCTCGAAAGGTTCCAGCGGGAGTGGAACAGCTTCCAGGCGATCTGAAACGCGATGAAAGTCTTGCCCGTGCCCGTCGCCAGCGTGAGCAGGATGCGATTCTGCTTCTGGGCCATCGCCTGCAACACCCGCTCGATGGCGATGTCCTGATAATACCGGCCCGGATGCGAACCGCCCTTGTCCTCGTAAGCCACGCCCGCAAACCGATCCCGCCACGCATCGGCCTTGGCGAAGGTCATCGCCCAGAGTTGCTCCGGAGTGGGGAAGGCGGCCAATTCGCCTTCCTGGCCGGTTTCCATGTCGATGCCATAGAGGCCCTGGCCGTTGGTGGCGTAGGTGAACCGCACGGCCAGCTTGCCCGCGTAATCCTTCGCCTGGCCGACGCCTTCGGTGACCTCCGCCGTCTCCGCCTTGGCCTCGACCACCGCCAGCTTGGTGTTGCGGTATTCCAGCACGTAATCCGCCTTGAGCGGCGCGCCGCGCCGACCGCGCCCCTCGATCCGCCCGGGGCTGATGAGGTATTCGCGCCGGATGCGGCTGCCCTCCACCACGCCCCAGCCCGCCGCCTTCAACGCGGGATCTATCAGCTCGGCTCTGGTCTCGGCTTCGTTCATGCGTTCAACCTCCACAAAGTTCCGTTGAGCGCCGCCGCGAAGCTGACCCAGGCCAGATACGGACACAGCAGCCCGGCGGCCACGCGATGCACCCGCCAGAACGCCACGATGGTCCACGCAATGGCCAGCCACAGCAGCAGGATTTCTGCAAACGCCAGGCCCGTCCGGTGCAGCCCGAAGAACAGCGGCGTCCACGCGGCATTCAGGGCGAGCTGCGCGAAGAATGGCACCAGCGCCCGCCGCTGCGCGGCAAACCCGCCGCGCCGCCACACCAGCCAGGCCGCTACCGCCATCATCGTGTAGAGCGCCGACCATACCGGGCCAAACACCCACCCCGGCGGATTCCATGATGGCTTGCGGAGTGTGGCATACCACTCCCCCGGCATGAACAACGCCCCGAGCGACGCGGCCGCGTAGCAGAGCAACACCCAGGCGCCCAGTCCTGCGAGGACCCGGAACTTGGACAAGGTTTCGCTGCTCATGGGGCGCCTCTACAATTCTCCGGTGAAGGCTTGGTGCAGGAGCGACTTTTTCAGCGCCGAAAGCAGAGCCTGCTTTTGCTCGTAGAGCCGCGCCAGCCGTTGGGTTTCGGCGGCGAGGGCGTCGAGTTGGGTGACGATTCGTTTCTGTTCGGCGACCGGCGGAAACGGAAATCGCTCGTGCTCGAAAGTGCCCATGTTGATGTTGGCCTGTGCGCTGCCTTTGCCCATCGCTTGGATGCGTGCCTTGAATGACTGGAGGAGATATTCGATGAAGCCAACATCCGCTTCTTTGGGGTTCGCCACCACGCCGATGACGCTGTCGGGAAAGCAGGCGTCGAAGCCAAGAATTGCCGTCTCAGCAATGTTCGCGGCGATGGTGATGCAGATCGTTCCCTTCGGCCACAGCTTGCTCTGAGCAAGTCCTGCCTCGCTGTAAGTCTGCGAATACTCCGTGATGGTGTGGTCGGCGTTCCGAATGTCGCCGGTTTGGACGAATGGATATTTTCCGCCGTAGAGATGCGGCGCGTTGCGCGGGCGGTGCTTCGACTTGCCACGGCCAAAGGTCGTGGAGATTTCTTCCAGCGTCTTCTCCACCCAGCCTTTGCCGCGGTGGGTGAAGACGGATTGGAGGTGGCTTTCAAAGAGGGCGCGGGCGTTTTTGAGGTTCTGGGCGGCGTGGGCTTGGGCGGTGGTCAGCCCGGCAAACGCTTCGTCCAGCACCCCCACGATCCGCTGCTGCTCCGCCAGCGGGGGGAACGAAATCTCGACACTCTTCACCAAGCCGATGTTCAAGTTCCGAACCGTGCTGCCTGCCGCCAGACGGTCGAACTGCTGAAACAGTTCGTCAGAACTCAGCAGGTAATAGAGGAAGTCCTGCTCAAGCTGCTTCTCTCGCTGGCGGAGAACGAGCCAACCGTCATGAATGCAGCCGCTCGTTTTCATGATGTAGGGCCGCCCGAAGCTCATCGAGTTCGAGAGAAGAAAGTCGCCCGCGTGAACCATGCGTGAGCGCTTCACACCATCGGCCGTAATCTTTTCCTCAGTCTTGTAGATGTATTTGTCGCTCGCAGTAGCGTCGCCAATTTTCACCCAGTTGATTCCGTCCGGCGCGGTGGTGAGAAATTTCTCGATTGGCCGCGGCGAACCACCGCGAGCGATTTCGCAGACTTCCTCCAGCCGCTTCGTTGTCCACCCCTTCTTCATTTCAGCAGCGCCTTGATGTTCTCCAGCACCTCGGCGCTTTCGGCGTCGAGGGCGCAAATCGTGATAAGGCTGCCACCCCTGCCGGGGTGACTTCGTTCCGGGACTCGTCTTCCGGTGGTGTCGCTCCGCTCAACCACCGGCTACAAGCTGAGATGCCTCCGGCATCAGCCCGGCGGCGAACAGGTTCTACGGTCTGTTTCATTTCAGCAGCGCCTTGATGTTCTCCAGCACCTCGGCGCTTTCGGCGTCGAGGGCGCAAATCGTG
>WBZP01004005.1_pt1 | contig 15630 bp, 12 predicted proteins | sample 5204301 | NCBI WGS metagenome assembly WBZP01 (sample SAMN12412401, study PRJNA552823) | activated sludge metagenome | isolation source: activated sludge from nitrification reactor of wastewater treatment plant... | place: USA: Pennsylvania | collected 2017
GCCGACCTGAAAGGGGTGCTGGACGATTTCCTGCGTGGCTTCTTCGAGCGCGATCTGGCGGTGCGGTTCCGGCCCTCCTATTTCCCGTTCACCGAGCCGTCCGCCGAGGTGGACATCCAGTGCGTGATCTGCGGCGGCGGCGGCTGCCGGGTCTGCAAGCACAGCGGTTGGCTGGAAGTGCTGGGCTGCGGCATGGTGCATCCGGCGGTGTTCGACCAGGTCGGTATCGATGCCGAGCGCTACACCGGCTACGCCTTCGGCATGGGCGTCGAGCGACTGACCATGCTACGTTATGGCGTCAATGACTTGCGGCTGTTTTTCGAGAACGATCTGCGCTTTCTGCGGCAGTTCCAGTAACGCGGATCAAGGGAATCTGGATGAAAGTCAGCGAACACTGGCTGCGGGAATGGGTCGATCCCGCAGTGTCCAGCGCCGAACTGGTGGCGCAATTGACCATGGCCGGCTTGGAAGTGGATCGCGTCGAATCCGCCGCGCCGGCCTTCGAGCAGGTGGTGGTCGGCCGGGTGATCGGCCTGATTCCGCATCCCGACGCCGACCGGCTGCGCGTAGCGACCGTGGACGTGGGTGGCGCGGAACCGCTGCAAATCGTCTGCGGCGCACCGAACGTGGCGGTGGGGATGCATGCGCCCACTGCCCTGATCGGCGCGGTGTTGCCCGGTGGTTTCACCATCAAAAAATCCAAGCTGCGCGGCGTCGAATCGCAAGGCATGTTGTGTTCGACCCAGGAACTGGGGCTGGCCGAAAGCGCGGACGGACTGCTGCCCCTGCCGCCGAACAGCCGGCCCGGTCAGAACGTGCGCGAGCTGCTGGCGCTCGATGATTCAATCATCGAGATCGAACTGACGCCCAATCGCGGCGACTGCTTGGGCATGGAGGGCATCGCCCGCGAAGTGGCGACCCTCAACCGCTGTGAGTTTCGCCCGCTGCCGGCGGATGCCGTGCCGCCGGAACTGGACGCGACTTTCCCGGTGGCGCTGCTCGATCCCACCGATTGCCCGCGCTATGTAGGCCGGGTCATTCGCGGCGTCGATCCCGCCGCCGAGACCCCGCTGTGGATGAAGGAGCGGCTGCGTCGCGCCGGGGTGCGCAGTCTGGGGCTGCTGGTGGATGTGACCAATTACGTGATGCTGGAACTCGGCCAGCCGATGCACGCCTTCGACTTGGGCCGACTGGTTGGCGGCATCGAGGTGCGCCGCGCTCGACCCGGTGACCGGTTGGAACTGTTGAACGGGGTCGTGGTGGAACCGGACGCGGAAACCCTGCTCATCACCGACTACAATGGGCCACTGGCGCTGGCTGGCATCATGGGCGGCGAAATCAGTTCCTGCACCGCCGCCACCCGCGACGTGTTCCTGGAAAGCGCCTTCTTCGCACCGGCCAGCATCGCCGGTCGCGCCCGCCGCTACGGCTTGCAGACCGATTCCTCCTACCGCTTCGAGCGCGGCGTGGATTCGCAATTGCAGCGTCGCGCCGCCGAGCGCGCCACCCGGCTGTTGATCGATATGGCCGGTGGCCAGCCCGGACCCATCGTTGAGGCGGTTTCTCCTCAACACCTGCCAGCGGAACCGGCTATCCGGCTGCGGCCCAAGCGTATCCGCAAACTGTTGGGGATGGACATTCCCGCCGACGAAGTCGAGGGAATCCTGCGCCGGCTGGGCATGGCGGTGGCGATCGAAGTGGATCACTGGCTGGTGGCGCCGCCGAGCAGCCGGTTCGACATCGCGCTGGAAGTGGATCTGATCGAGGAGATCGCCCGGATTCATGGCTATGATCGCCTGCCCGGCAACCGGCCGCTGACCCGGATGGAGATGCCGCCGCAGCCGGAAGGGCGGGTCGCGCCGGAGCGGTTCAAGGAAACCCTGGCGCAGCGTGGTTTTCAGGAAGCCATCACCTATAGTTTTGTCGATCCGGCGTTTCAGCAGCGCCTCGATCCGGAACGGCAGCCGCTGGCTCTGGCCAATCCGATTTCCACCGATCTGGCGGTCATGCGCACCAGCTTGTGGCCGGGCCTTCTCAAGGCGCTGATCTATAATCAGAAACGCCAACAAACCCGGATCCGGCTGTTCGAGCATGGCCTGAACTTCATTCCGTCGGATGGCGGATTGCGGCAGGAACCCTACATCGGCGGCGTGGTGGCGGGTAATGCCCTGCTGGAACAGTGGGGCGTACCGGCCCGGCCGGTGGATTTCTTTGATCTCAAGGCCGATGTCGAAGCGCTGTTGACCCTGACTGGCGAACCGGAGGCATTCGTCTTCGCCGCCGCCGTGCATCCGGCGCTGCATCCGGGCCAGAGCGCCCGGATCGACCGCGCCGGTCAGCCAGTGGGCTGGCTGGGCGCGCTGCATCCGCGCGTGGCGCGGGAACTGGACATGGAGGGCGATGCCTTCCTGTTCGAGTTGTGGCTGGCGGGTGTGCAAGCAGCGCGGGTGCCGGCGTTTTGGGAGTTGTCCCGGTTCCCGGCCAGCCGCCGCGATCTCGCCATCGTGGTGGATGAAACGGCCAGCGCGCGGGCGGTTCAGGATTGCATTCGCCGTCACGGCGGCGGACGACTGCGCGAGCTGTGGTTGTTTGATGTCTATCGGGGCAAGGGAATCGCCGAAGGCCAAAAAAGTTTAGCTTTTGGATTGATTTTACAAGATTTCTCGCACAATCTTACCGACAGTGTGGTCGAAGAGACCGTATCTGGGATCATCGCCGGACTGGCTGGGCAGTTCGGCGCAACGCTTAGGGTTTAGGCGCATGGCACTGACAAAAGCCGACATGGCAGAACAATTGTTCGAGGAACTGGGCATTAACAAGCGCGAGGCCAAGGAACTGGTGGAGATCTTCTTCGAGGAGATCCGCAGCGCCCTGGAACGGGGGCGGCAAGTGAAATTGTCCGGGTTTGGCAATTTCGACCTGCGCGACAAAAATCAGCGGCCGGGTCGCAACCCCAAGACTGGGGAGGAAATCCCGATCACCGCGCGGCGGGTGGTGACCTTCCGACCGGGACAGAAGCTCAAGGCACGGGTGGATGCCTTCAAGGGCGAGGCGCAGTAATCACGCTCATCGCGAAATGCTTGGCAAGCCGGGCGGATTGAACTAACATCATCAGTCTCCGCGGCGGTTAATTCGCCGCTCCCGGGGCGTAGCGCAGCCTGGTAGCGCACCTGCATGGGGTGCAGGTGGTCGGAGGTTCAAATCCTCTCGCCCCGACCAATCAAAACAACAGCTTGGCGTCCCAACGCCAAGCTGTTGTTCTTTGGTTTTTTTCAGAACCCGATGCCCGGCTCCCAACCCAGCCGCGTCTTCCACGCCCGATCGCGCCGCTACCACGCCACCGTGCGTTGCGCCGCATGGAGCTTCTTCTTCCTCCATGTCTTGATGGGATCCGGCGCCTGACCGGCGTCCTTCACGGTAGTGCCCGCTCCAGCCTGACTCAACTCCACCCGCTGCCCGCCGCTCTCGACATACACGCCCTTGCCTTCCAGCATCACCACGTCCAGTGTGCGCGCGCCGGCGTCGAGCAGATTAAAACCGCCCCACAGTTCGGTGCCGCGAATGCCGATGGTCGCAACAGGCGTTTCCACCCGACAGGGTTCTCTGGGTTGCGGTCTCGTTTCGGTCTGGGCCGTGATGGACCGGAAGACTCCTTTAACCAGTTCGAAGACCGAGTTATTGCTGTTTGGGGTCACCCCCATGACCTGCTGGATCACAAACTCGGTCTTCTCACCCAGGGTGACGACCATGCCATCCTGCATCCGGGCTTCCAGCCGAGCATCGACCCCGGTCACAATGCGGTCGCCGAGATGCAGGGCATGGCCCAGCACCAGCTTTTGCCGACCGGCGGCGGCTTCGCTGACGACCGCGCCCCGTACCCGGGTGACATAACCCGCCACTCCGGCTGGGGACTCCGCGTATCCCACCGCGGCGAACAGCCACCCGGCGATGAATGCGATCAATAAGGCTCCGTAACGCAACATGGCAATCATCTCCCAGCATCATTTTTCAGTTAGCGTGAATACGCCATCCCAGGCGCCGGCGGGCGAATGGGCGCGCAAACGGGCGATCCGCTCCAGATAGAGTTTATACAAGGTTCGCTCCGGCCGCCGGGTTTGCAACGCCGCAAACAGGGTGGCGGCCCGCCGCCAGTCACTGGCGCGGTAGGCGACGAGCGCCTGCTCGTGCAGCGCCAGTTCTTCCCGCAGCCCATCGGTCAGCGCGTCCGCTGGCCCCAGCGGCTCGAACAGGGTAACGGGCTGGGCGCGGCCCTTGACCCGCACTCGGTCCAACTCCCGGCAGGCCAGTTCGGGAACGGCGGCGCGGGTGGTTTCGCTCAATACAATGGACACGCCATATTGCTTGGCGGCGCCTTCCAGCCGGGCCGCCAGGTTGACCGCATCGCCCAGCACGGTGTAGGCCATGCGAAACTCCGAACCCATGTTGCCGACACTCATTGGGCCACTGTTGACGCCGATGCGGATCCGCAGGGCCGGCCAGCCGTGGGCATCCAGCTCCGGCGCCAAAGCCTCCAGGCGCGCGCGCATGGCCAGCGCCGCGTACACGGCATGGCGGGCATGATCGGGATCGGGCAGCGGCGCACCCCAAAACGCCATGATGGCATCGCCGATGTATTTATCCACCGTGCCGCGCCGCTCGTGAATCACCCGGGTCAACGGGGTGAGAATGAACTGCATGAGCTGGGTCAACTGGCGCGGATCCAGCGTTTCCGAGAGTGGGGTGAAGTCCTGAATGTCGCTGAACAGCACCGTCATCTCCCGGCTTTCCCCGCCCAGCGCGTAACCGCCCGGACGCCGACTCATCTCCGTCACCAGTTCGCGCGGCACATACTGCCCGAACAGCCGGGCCAAGCGCTGCTCGCGGCGGGTCTGCACGAAATAGCCGTAGCTGCTGTGCAACAGATACAACAGCAAGAGCAGCACCAGCGCCGGGGCGAGCGGAATCACCCAGTTCAACCGTTGCCAGGCGTATAGATTCAGACTCAGCGTGGCGGCAGCCAGCGCCAGCATGCCCAGCAACGCCCGCAGCGGCGATAAAAACCCCAGCGCGATCCCCAATCCGCCCAGCACTAACAGCAGCAGGCTTTCCAGACCACGGGTAAACGCGGGCTGGTATTTGATGCTCTGGTCGAGAATCCCGGCCATCAGATTGGCGTTGACCTCGACGCCGGGATAGATATTTTGCAGCGGGGTCGTCCGTAAATCCATCAGGCCAGCGGCAGTGGCCCCCACCAGCACGATAGCGCCCGCTAACCGTTCCGGTTCCACCTGCCGGTTGAGCACCGCGCTGGCGGAAATATAGGGAAAACTGCCCTGCGGCCCCCGGTAAGGCACCAAAGCCACGCCTTGGGCATCCACGGGGATATCGAAGACGCCGACCCGCACCGCCTCCACGCGCCGGCCGTTGGGCGCATCGCGATAGCCAGCGCCGGTCACAAACTCCAGCGGCGGCCCACCCAGCAGCGTGCGCACCGCCGCCAGACCGAAATGCTCATAAAGCTGATCGCCATACTGCAGCAACAGTGGCAACCGGCGAAACCGGCCATCCGGGTCCACCGATGGACTGTTGAAGAATCCGCCGCTCCGGGCGCTGGCCTGCAACAATGGCAGGTTGGCGCTGTACCCGGCGGCCACGGCAAAGGGACTGGGAGCACCCGCCAGGGCGGTCAGCGGCGCGGCGGCGGCGGGTAGTTGTCCGACGCGCAGGTTCTGACCCTGCTGGTCCGGCATGGCGAAGTAATAACCCAGCACCACCGGACGATCTCGCAGACTGGCGGCGAAATGCGCGTCGCCGGACATGGCGGGACGCAACGCAGCCCACTCCCGCTGGAAGGCGGTATCCTCGCGCAGCGCACCCCGCGCCAGGGTTTCCAGCACGGACGAAGCCGTATCGCGCTCGGTCTCGGCGAATACGATGTCAAAGGCCAGCAACTGGATGTGATAGTCGGCGAACAGGGTTTCCACCAGTTGCGCCAAGCGTTGCCGTGGCCAGGGCCATTGCCCTTCCCGCAGCAGGCTCACCTCGTCGATGTCCACAATGACGATGCGCGGATCCACCCCGCCCGGTAGCGTCAGCCGCAACCGGGCATCATAGGCGAACAGCTCCAACTGGCTGATCAGCGCCAGCGGATAGAAACCGCTGGCGTACAGGATCAGCGTCAGCATGATCCCCAAGCTCAACCCGGTGCGGAGCAGGCTATGGAAGATATATCGCATGATCGCTGTTGGCCTGATGAGCTCTCAACCCAGCGCCCGCCCCGGCAAATCCAGCAGGAAGCGTCCCGTGTTCGCCAGTTGCCGGCGCAGCAGCGTCCAGTTCTCCGCCCGTTTCCGCTGTTCCAGACAGCGCAGAAACCGAACCTTGCCAGCTTCGTCCTGCTGGTCGAGCAGCGCCGCCCACAGCGCGTTGTCCACGTTGTAGATCCGCCCGTCGGCCAGACAGACCGGAATAACGGTCGCCAGTGGAACCGCCAGATCCGCCGCAATCACTTCTACCGCCGCGCGGATGTTGACCGCCTTGGCGCCCTGCGGATTCGCCAGATCGTAGGGCGGTTGCCACTCGCGCGGCGGGCGCAACTGGTCGATGTGGCTGACCGCAACCAGCAGCGGCGGCGGGCGGCGATCCAGCCGGGCGGTCTGCCAAGCGCGCACGGTGTCCAGTGTTTCCCGCTCCGCCTGCCGATCAGGCCGATGCGCGGCGCAAACCCAGAGCAGCAGATCGGCGTCCAGTACCGCCTTTTTCAGCGCCTTGTCGTCCAGCAGTGCGGTATCGCAACCCGGCGTGTCGAAGATCAGGGCTGCGTCCAGCCCGTCGCGCTCCAGCCGGTAGGGCGTCAACCCCACCGTGGTATCCGGCAGCACGTCGGTCGCGGTGGTCAACTGGCCGAACAGGGCGTTGATCAGGCTCGACTTGCCGGCGTTGGCCCGGCCCAGCACCACGATCCGCAACGGCTCGATCACAGGGTTTTCAGCCACAATCGGTTCGGGCATCGGCTCGGCATCGGTCAAGGTCAGCCGCCCGCTATACAATTCGATGGCGTAATAGCCCACCTTGCGCACGTACTCGCGCAATAGCCAGCGGCGCAGATCGGCCCAAGCCGTACCATAGGCCCGACCGCGCAACTGCCCCCAGACTTCGCTCAACAAGGCATCAGCCGGATTGACCACCAGCCGGCCTGCCCGGTACCAGTTCAGCAAGCGTTCGGCGGACGCTTTCCAGCGGTAGGCGCGGATCAGATCGCCAATCGTCAACCGGTTGCTGAGCGGAATGTGGTCGGTGACGGTGGCGCGCAGGTCGCGGCTGGCCCGCTCGATGATCAGCAGGGTGTGCGGCACGGTCAGTTCCAGCAGTGGCCGCTCCTGTTTCGGGTGGTAGTAGCGGGCGACAATTTCCAGGGTGTTCTGGCCGAGCGCCCACAGCCGGCCCTCGTCGTTCAACGGCCAGTCTTCCGGCTTTACCTCCTCCGCCCGCCGCTCGACCGCCGCCCAGGCTCCATCCGCTTGCGGTGGCCAGTGCGAATCGGGAAGGGTCGCCGCTCCGGCCAGCAGCGCGCGGTCGCGTTGCAGCAGCCAGTGTTGCAAGCCGTAGCCGGCGGCGCTGCACAACACCATGGCCAGCAACCACCAGGGCAGAACCTTGGCCTGCCACAGCCAGAACGCCCCAATTGGCAACAGCGCGAGGATCGGCAGCGCCCATAGTAATAGCGCCAGTAAGCGCAGGCGGTCCAACCGGTTGAACCATCTTTTCACGGCTGACGCCCTCCAGTCGGTCCCTTTAGAAAGTTCGCACCGTTTGCCAGCGCCTCGGCGTAGACCCGACGCAGCGCCTCGGCGTCCACCGGGGCTTGCCGCCGCCGGCTGGCGAAGTAGTAGCCGGCGGCCTTGCCGAGAGCGTAGGTGGTCGCGCCGCTGGCGGTCGCGCCCCAGACCACGCCGACCGTCTGCCCCCACCAGGGCACGAATTTGATCAGCTCCCGGCCGACCGTCCGCGCCACATAGCCGATGCCGATGCCCGCGCCGAGCAGACCGAGAAATTCGGATGCCATCCGCCCGTTCCACGTTTGCCCGTACAGCGTGGCCAGACTGTGCAGCAGCTTGGCCTGCACCGCCGGCACCCCGACCAGATCCACCAGCGGCAGCGCGCCGACGCCAGCGGCGGCCAAGGCATGGCCGACGATATGGGGATGGGCGGCGCGGTCGTAGACATCGCGAATCCCGGCATCGCCCAGCAGCATCGCCTGCAAGCCCAGGGTCGAGACGGTTTCAATCGCGGCCCAGAGCGCGTCCAAGCCGTAATTCACCGGTTCGTAGCCGTCCTCGGGCAAGGTCAGGTCGATGGGAACCCAACGCACCAGGGCCGAACCGGGCAGCGCCCCCAGCCGGTCGCGGTGCGCGGTCAGGGCGCGGGCGAGATCGGCGGGAACCTGGGGCGGCCACGGTTCGCGGTCGTAGGGATAGGGCAGAATGTGGCCGGCGGCGGGCGGATAGGCTTCGTGCAGGCCGGTCTGGGTGATCAGCACCGGCCATTCGGGATGGCGGCGGCGCACCGCGCGCAGCACCTCGAACACCGCATCCTGGCGGATGTCGGTCGCTTTCATCACCCCAAGCAGCAGGTGAGCCCGCGATTCGCAATAGCGGATGTCGTCGGTGGGATCGTAGGCCACCTCGCCCAGGCCGCGGGTATCGAGAAAGCGCGCCACGGGGGCCTCGGTCGGGAAGTCGTAGAACCGGGCGGTGCGGGTGCAAGGCTGAAAGCCGTTGCCGATTTCAGCGGTTTCGCTGCCGGTCAGGGCGCGGATGATCGAGGTTTTACCAGCCTGGGTCTTGCCGATCAGCCATAGTACCGGCAAGGGCTGTCGCGCCTCGCGTAGCGCCGCGTCCAGCGCTTGGTCATCGACGCGCGGATTCAACAATGCATCGCGCAGCCGACGCCAGTAGTCGGGCCAGTGATTCGAATCGTGGGATGTCATGAGTATCTTCGGCTTGATCTTGAAATTCCCGTTCCAAATTTTCGTTCGACTCTCCCGACGGTGGGTGAGAAGCCGGGAGTGAGCAGCCTACACGCTCCAGCCATCGGCTCCATCAAAAAATCGCCCCCTTGGGCACCCCAGGAGGGCGATGATCCAGTCAGTGCGGTCGCGGTAGGAACGGCCTCCGACCGCAACCCCATCCGATCAGCGCTTAACGCAATTCTTCGCGATCATCGCGCGGCGGGGGTGGCGCATAGTCATTATTCTCATTCCAGAACCGGTTCTTGCGCGGCCGCCGGCCGCCGTCATCGCAATCCACCACCCCCTGGCGACACAGGGTTTCCCGCCAGGCGTACTTCAGGAAGACCTGGGTGAACGGCCGCCGCTCCGGCTCGAACTCCACCCGCCGCGACGGCGACCACTCTTTTTCGCCATAACCGGTACCCGGCTCCGACTGCATACTGCGCGCCCCGGCGCTGGGGGCTGGCGCAGCACCTTCCGCCGAAGACGGCGCGCGTCGCAGCCCGCGCTGATCGCTATAGCCGGGTCCTTCCTGACTCCAAGGTTGCGGTTGAACCCGCGCCGACTCGCGGAATGCCGCCACCGCGATCACGCCCATCGCCGAGTAATCGCCCCAGGCGCCCGAGTAGGAATCGCCAGCATCGGTGAAAAAGAAACGATTGACCCGATTCTTACCGGTGCGCCACCCTTCATAACTCTCCTGCTGATACGGCCCGAGTACATACATCCGCTCGTCCGGCCGCAGGTTGGAGCGGTCGCCGGAAATGATGTTGCGGCCATCCACCGCAATCACCACGCCGACGCGCTGGTTGCTGCGGTTACGAATCTGTATCGAGTAATTCTGACCGCGCGTCGCCTCCAGATACGCTTTGTAGGCTCCCGCCCCGCCCCCGCCCCGCACCGGGTACTGCGGCAGCGTCTGACCCCGGTCGCCGACCACATCCACCTCGACATTGCCGCCACCGTAGCGCTGCGCCCAGATCGCGGTCGGACTCAACAACAAGGCTGCCATTAACCCTGCCCGCCATTTGTTTTTCATCGAATCTGCTCCTGGTTGGTCACTGACCCGCGGGTGTTCATCACCGCGGTGGTTGAATTACGCGATTCAGCCTAAAAACAACTGGCTGAATCCATACTGAATATTCTTACGCTATCCTGGCACGGCGCGATTCAGCCCCGATTCAGTCCCGATTCATTCTCAACCCGATAAGCTTTAAGCTAATTCAATCTTATCTCACACAAGCGGAAATTCCCGACATGTCCGAGAGGTCACAGCGATTACCCAGTCTGGCGCTCCTGGCGCTGGCGGGTCTGCTGGCCGCCAGCGGCGCGCAGGCGCAATCCGGGCGAGGCGACGGTTACGCGCCGCCCCCCTCCGGCCGGCAGGGTCCGCCGCCCTCTCGCCCCTTCGCCGATCCCGACCGGGCCGCCCACGCCGCCCGCGAAGCCACCGGCGGCCGGGTGCTGGGCGTGCAGGGCGGCAACCAGGACGGCCAGAACGGCTATCGGGTGCGCATCCTGCAACCGGATGGCCGGGTGCGCAGCCTGCATTTCGACCCCAACAGCGGCGCGGTGCGCGACTGAATCCCCTCTTTCCCCCAAACGCGCGAACCCCTACGACCATGCGTATTCTGATCATCGAGGATGAAGCCGCCCTGTTGGAGCGCGTGACCACCCAGTTGCGCGAGCAAGGCTACGCCGTGGACAGCGCCGCCGACGGCCGCACCGGCCTGTATCTCGGCCAGGAATACCCGCTGGACGCAGCGGTCGTGGATCTCGGCCTGCCCGACCTGTCGGGCATTGAGGTGATCCGCCGCTGGCGGGCGGCAGGACGCAAGTTCCCAATTCTGATCCTGACCGCCCGCGGCCGCTGGCAGGACAAGGTCGAGGGGCTGGAAGCCGGCGCCGACGATTATCTGGTCAAACCGTTCTACACGGAAGAACTGCTGGCACGGTTGCGGGCGCTGATCCGCCGCACCGGTGGCTGGACCCAGGCGGTGCTCGGCTGCGGCCCCATTGCCCTGGATACCGGCGCGCAGCAGGTGACTCTCGCCGGCCAGGCAGTGGAACTGACCGCCTACGAATACAAGCTGCTGGAATACCTGATGCTCCACGCCGGCACGGTGATCTCCAAGACCGAACTGACCGAGCACCTCTATCAGGAAGACGAGGATCGCGACAGCAACGTGTTGGAAGTGCTGATGGGCCGGCTGCGCCGCAAGCTCGATCCAGACCGTGCCCTCAATCCCATCGAGACTCTGCGCGGACGCGGCTACCGGTTCCGGCTGGAACGGACCGCCGGCTGAGCGCCGATGCGTTCCCTCCGCGGCCGATTGCTGATCGCCGCCAGCGTGGTGCTGGCCGCCTTTCTCGGCCTGACCGGCCTGAGCCTGGACCGGGCGTTCCGCGACAGCGCCCTGGCCGCCGTCCAGGACCGCCTGCAAACCCAGGTTTACATGCTGCTGGGCGCGGTCAACCCGGATGCCTTCAACCGCCTGACCTTGCCGGAAGTCCTGCCCGAGGCCCGTTTCTCCACTCCGGACTCCGGCTTGTACGCCGACCTGATGGACAGCCAGGGCAATCTGGTGTGGCGCTCGCCGTCGCTGCTGGGCTTGGCGCTGCCGTTCTTCCCGGCGGTGCGCAATCCCGGCGACACCCAGTTCGCACCGCTGAACTCCTCCGACGGGACGCCGCTGTTCGTGCTGGCCTTCACGGTCAGTTGGGAAATCGCCCGCAATCAATATCAGCGCTACACCTTTCGGGTCGCGGAAACCCGGCGGGATTTCGATGATCAGGTCTGGAGTTTCCGGCGCGGGCTGTGGGGCTGGCTGCTGGCTTCGACCGTGGTGCTGCTGGCGGCGCAGGGCCTGATCCTGCGCTGGAGCCTGAAACCCCTGCGCCAGGTCGCCACCGAGATCAAGGACATCGAAACCGGCCGGCGGGTCGAACTGAGCAGCGGCTATCCCGAGGAATTGCAACCGCTGACGGCGAACCTGAACGCCCTGCTCCACCAAGGTCATACCCATCTGGACCGCTATCGCAACGCCTTGGGCGATCTGGCGCACAGCCTGAAAACCCCGTTGGCGGTGGCGCGCGGCGCGCTGGAAAACGACGCCGATCCCGGGGAACTGCGCCGGACCCTGGGCGAACAGGTGGAGCGGATGAACCGCACGGTGGACTATCAGTTGCAACGGGCCGCCGCCGCCGGGCGCATCGCCCTCAGCGCGCCGCTGCCGGTCGCGCCCATCGCCCGCAAGATTCTGGACTCGCTGGCCAAGGTGTACGCCGCGCGCGCGCTGCAACTGCGTTCCGAAATCGCCGCGACGACGGTGTTCCATGGCGACGAGGGCGACCTGCTGGAAATCCTCGGTAACCTGGCCGACAACGCCTGCAAGTGGTGCCGCCGGCAGGTGGTGGTGCGCGCCTGGCCCGCCGACCACGGCGGGCGGAGGGAGTTGGTGGTGGAAGTCGATGATGATGGCCCCGGCATTCCAGCCGAATTGGCGCCGCTACTGCTTAATCGCGGCCAGCGCGCCGATCCCACGGTCGCCGGCCACGGTATCGGGCTGGCGGTGGTCCGCGATCTGGTCGAGGAAGTCTACTACGGCCGGCTGGAAATCGGCCGGGGAGCGCTGGGCGGGACGCGAGTGCTGGCGCGCTTGCGCTTCCAGGCGAATGGCGGCTGAACCCAGCGCCATTTCCTCGCCCAGCGTCGCCTTAGCTCAGCGGCTTCGCTAACCTTAAAGCACCAAAATGAAAATGGAACAGGGACCCCGCTATGCCGACTATCGCAACTTTCAATCTTTGCAATCTCGGTGTGGATGCGTCGCCCACACGACTGACGCGGCTGGCCATCATCATCGCCCGGGATCTGGCCGGCCCGGACATTCTGGCGGTGCAGGAGATCAAGGCCGAGGACCGAACGCTCGCGGGTGGGCCGGTATCCGCCGATGCGAGCTATCAAATGCTCGTTGCCGCTATTGCCGACGCGGGTGGACCCCAATACGCCTTTCGGGAGATTCCGCCTCTGGCCAATCGGGATGGCGGCATGGCCGGCGCCAACATCCGGGTCGGGTTGCTGTTCAATCCGCTGCGCGTGAATTTTCCCGACCGGGGCGCCGCCGGCCCTGAGGACAGCATCGGCATCCGCCTCAACAGCGGCAAACCCAGCCTGACGCTCAATCCCGGACGAATCGCCCCCACCGATCCCGCCTTTGCCGGCGACGAGCGCCACCACTGGGCACCCAGCCGCAAGACGCTGGCGGCGGAATTCGAGGTACAAGGCCAGCGCTTGTTCGTGATCGCCTGCCACTTCAAGTCCATGCGCTCGACCACGCGCCGCGAGGAGGATTACGCCAAGAAGCAGCGCCATGCCCAAGCCGAGATCATTCACGGCTTTGCCGCCGATCTGCTGGCCTGCGATCCGCAAGCGGCTATCGTGCTACTGGGCGATCTGAACGATGTGCTGGGATCGAAAACGCTGAAGCTGCTCAAGGGCGAGTCGTTCCACAATCTGCTGGAGGACATGCCGCGCGGACAGGGCTACACCCGCCGCCATGGCGGACAACCACAGACGCTGGATCATATCCTGGTGAGTCCGGCGCTGCGACGTGGCGCGGTGGTGCGCGTCCCGCATGTCAATAGCGACGCCGCGCCCGGCGAGCCGGATCCGGCCAGCGATCATGATCCGGTGTTGGCGACATTGTCGGGAGGGTTCGCGCTGGAACAAAGCGTTCTCGTCGGTACGACAACACCCGACTCATGAACATCCGCGTCCGTTCGCTTTGGGGTCGTCCCCTCCGCCAGATCCGCAATCACGTCTAACACTTCCTTGATCATCTCCGGGTCCCGCGTCGAGGGCGGCGCCAACCCAGCCGTCCGAACCACCGCGCCCACCCGAAGCTTGCCGCCCAATACCGGAAATCCAGGCGACTATGGCGAGGCACTGGCTTCCAGCAGATTGGGTAAGCGGCGTCGGGAGCGTTCTTGCCGGGTGGCCTCCTCGTCGATATCGCGCAAGGTCGTTTCGACGAAGGAGAGATGAACATGCGCAGCCTGCCGGGCGGCATCCGGATCGCGTTCCAATACCCCCTGCAGGATGGCCTGATGCTGGGAATGGATGACCGCATAGCTGCTTTCGCGGGTATAGAGCCGCTCCAACGAACGGCAGATATTGCTCAACAGCAAATTGAACAGGCCGCGCATTACGTGGATCAGCGCCACGTTATGGGAGGCGTCGGCGATGGCGAGATGAAAACTGGCATCCACCACGGCGTCGTGCTGGGGTTTGCGTTCGCCTCGCTGGATCTTCTCCAACTCGGCGAAGCGGCAGCGCAGAATCTCCCGGTCGGCATCGGTGGCGCGGAGCGCGGCGAAATAAGCGGCGACTTCCTCAAGGGCGTGTCGCAATTCAAGCACGTCGAACATCGCCTTGGGATGATTTTTGAGTAGCTCGATCAAGGGATCGGTTAGAGCGGGCGCGATGACGTCGACGACAAAGTTTCCTCCGCCTCGCCGGCTCTGCAACAGCCCCCGGGACTTTAATGTGGTGATCGCCTCGCGCAGGGACGGGCGGGATACGTTCAATTCCTGAGCGAGTTCCCGCTCTGGTGGCAGCCGTTCGCCCGGTTTAAGAACGCCTTCCAAAATCAACTGTTCGATTTGGCTGACGATGGCATCCGAGACCTTCGGAGGGTTAATCGTTTCGTATTGCATGAGTTTACCCAAGCATTGAATCCAGTATCACCGCTATTGTGCCATGCAGCATTCGCCATCTCAAAGATACCACGATGACGGCACTGTCCGCAGCGTTGCCATTAGATTAGCAAATTTTTGGTCTGACCACATGACCAAAAGTATTGCAATTCGAAAAACAAGCTGCTATAAAATTGGTCAGACCAGCTTACCAAAAACCAGTTCACAACTGGACCGGTAACCGCGGGCAAAACGAGAATCCGCCGCGCCTCTGACCCAACGGGGTTTATACCCGCAGCGCGCAGGCGGCATAAACCACCAAAGTCGGATGCAGGTAGACCACCATGCCCACCCGTCCCCAGAAGGTGTATTACTTCGGTACCTGTCTGATCGATCTGTGTTATCCCCAAGCGGGAATGGCCGGGATCGAGTTGATTCAGCGAGAAGGTATTGAAGTCCTCTTTCCTCAACAGCAATCCTGCTGCGGCCAACCGGCCTACAATTCTGGATTCCCCGAAGAAGCAAGAAAAGTCGCCAGGCAGCAACTGAAGGCCTTCCCCAAGGACTATCCCATCATCGTGCCCTCCGGCTCCTGCGGCGGGATGCTGAAACACCATTACCCCAAACTCTTCGCCAACGAGCCCGAAGCCGCCGAAGCGCAACGCTTCTCCAGCCGCGTTTTCGAACTCACCGAATTTCTAGTCAAAGTGCTGGAAGTTCGCCTCGAAGACCGGGGCCAACCGATCAAGGTCACCTGGCACTCGTCCTGTAGCGCGCTGCGCGAGATGGGGGTGATCGAATATTCCAAGTCGCTCGTTCGCCAGTTGAAGAATGTCGAGATGATCGAGTTGCAGCGGGAGCGCGAATGCTGCGGCTTCGGCGGCTCCTTCTCGGTCAAGCAGGCCGACCTGTCCTCGGCGATGGTG
>WBZP01004006.1_pt1 | contig 15629 bp, 15 predicted proteins | sample 5204301 | NCBI WGS metagenome assembly WBZP01 (sample SAMN12412401, study PRJNA552823) | activated sludge metagenome | isolation source: activated sludge from nitrification reactor of wastewater treatment plant... | place: USA: Pennsylvania | collected 2017
CACGCGCGAGAACATCCGCGCCATCGTTACGATGGCCTTGTACAGCCGGCGCCTGCTCGGCGAACTGCGCGCCGAGACGGGGATCGCCTACGATCAGCTGCAGCGAGGCATCCTGCACTTCTATACCGATGAACGCGAGTTTTCCGCGGCCAGTGAGGCCGCCGCGCTGATGCGCGAATTCGGCTGCGATCGCAAGCTTGTTTCCGCCGACGAATGCGTGCGCATCGAACCGGCGCTCGGGGCCGTGCGCGACCGGCTCGTCGGCGGCGACTATACGCACGACGACGAATCCGGCGATGCGCATCGCTTCACCCAGGCGCTGGCCGGTCTGGCTGCCGGACGCGGCGTCGCTTTCCGCTACGCGACGACGGTCGAGCGGCTCGATGTCGCGGGCGGCACGTTCGCCGGTGCCGTCGCCAGCGGCGAACACATCGTTGCCGATGCCTGCATTGCCGCCTGCGGCAGCTGGACCGGCGCACTGCTGGCACCACTCGGCATCCGCCTGCCGCTCTATCCGGCGAAGGGTTACTCGGCCACGGTGCCACTCGGTGCCGACAGCGTGGCCCCGACGGTCAGCCTCACCGACGATGGCTACAAGATCGTCTTTTCCCGGCTCGGACAGCGCCTGCGCATCGCCGGGACGGCCGAGTTCAACGGGTTCAACACCGAACTCAATCCGGTGCGTTGTACGGCCCTGATGCGCCGTGCCGGCGAACTGTTTCCGGATCTGCGCCCGGCTGGCGCGCCGGAATTCTGGTGCGGCTTGCGCCCGGCGACACCCTCCAACGTGCCGCTGATCGGGCGCTCGTCCGTGGCCGGCCTGTGGCTGGCGACCGGCCACGGCACGCTCGGCTGGACGATGGCCTGCGGTACCGGCGCTGCCGTCGCCGACCTGTTGTCCGGCAGGCGGCCGGAACCCGATTTCCCTTTCCTATAACAACAGCACTTCATGGAGACAGCATGAGCACCGTCATTTACGAGGTTCGCGACCGGGTCGCCCACCTCACCCTCAATCGCCCGCAATCACTCAATGCGCTCAACCTCGCGATGATCGAGGATCTGCGCATGGCGACGGCACGCGCCGAAGTCGATACGGACGTGCGCGCGATCCTGATCACCGGTGCCGGCGAGCACTTCATGGCTGGGGGCGACCTTAAATGGTTCCGCGAGCAACTGGCATTGCCGCCGCAGGAGCGGCAACCACTCTTCGAACGCACGATCAGCGACGTGCACCAGACGACACTGCAACTGCGCCGCTGCGGCAAGCCGGTTGTTGCGGCGGTGCGCGGCGCGGTCGCCGGTTTCGGCCTGTCGCTGATGCTGGCGGCCGATCTGGCACTGGCTGCCGAGGATGCGTACTTCACGCTCGCCTACAGCAACATCGCACTCTCCCCGGATGGCGGCGCAACCTGGTCGCTGCCGCGCACGGTCGGGATGAAGCGGGCGATGGAGATCGCGCTCCTCGGCGATCGCTTCGATGCGGCACAGGCGCTGGCGTGGGGGCTGGTCAATCGCGTCGTCCCGGTGGCGGAATTGCCGGCGCAGGCCGAAAAACTGGCATTGCGGCTGGCCGGCGGAGCGGCCGAGGCCCTGGCCAGTACCAAGCGCCTGCTCAATGATTCGTTGAACGCCTCGCTGGCGGAACAGCTGCATGCCGAACAACGCGCCTTTGCCAGTTGTGGCGTGCACGCCGATTTCGGCGAAGGCTTGGTTGCCTTCTTCGAGAAGCGGCGCCCCAGCTTCAATGTGGATTGACACCCACTGTCATCTTGATGCGGCCGAGTTCGCGGCCGATCGCGATGGGGTCGTGGCGGCGGCGCACACCGCCGGTGTCGATACCCTGGTCGTGCCGGCGGTCGAGGTCGCCAGTTTTCCGGCCGTGCGCGCCTGTGTCGAGCGCTATCCCGGCTGCGTCGCCGCTTACGGCATTCACCCGATGTATACGCCGCGGGCGGCCGACGATGACCTGCAGGTCCTGCGCGAGTGGGTCGAACGCGAGCGGCCGGTGGCCGTCGGGGAGATCGGCCTCGACCACTTCGTGCCGGGCCTCGACCCGGAGCGACAGCGCCATTTCTTCGTCGCCCAGCTGAAGATTGCCCGCGAATTCGATCTGCCCGTATTGCTGCACGTGCGCCGGGCAGTCGACGACATCCTGCGCGAGTTGCGCCGCTACCGCGTGTGCGGCGGCATTGCCCATGCCTTCAATGGCAGCCGCCAGCAGGCGGAGATGTTCATCGAACTGGGGTTCGCCCTCGGCTTCGGCGGTGCGATGACCTGGTCGCGGGCGACGCGGCTGCGGGAACTGGCCGCTACCCTTCCGCTGGAGGCGATCGTCCTCGAGACCGATGCGCCGGACATTCCGCCCGAATTCGTCGGCAGGGGGCGCAATGAGCCGGCTTTCCTGCCGCGCATTGCACAGTCCCTGTGCGAGCTGCGCGCTATTTCAGCCGATGCCCTGGCCCGTACGACCCGGCAGTCTGTCGCTCGGGTCCTGCCGGGGATTGGAATGTTGCAGCCCCGCCCCTGAAATTGCCCGATTAGCATCACGGCATGTTATATCGGCTTTTTCTAATATCACGCGATGACCCAATTGGTGCGGGTTTTCGCCCTCCCGCTCGGTAAAAGTTGCGCTTGATCAAATTATCCGCACAAAGTCTGCGGATTTTTTTCGTGCTTGATTTGCATCAAAAGATTTATCTCATCAGGGGCATAGATTGCTCGCCTGATCCCAAAGTCGAGAAATGTGCAGTCAATGGATATTTCCAGCGTGATAGTGAGCGCCAAGCCGGAGAACGGAGCCGCGGTCAAGGCTCTGCTCGAGGAAACCGATGGCGTGGAAGTGCATGTGGTGGCCGAGGATGGACGAATGATCGTCACCATCGAGGCCGAGTCCGAGAAGGCCACCGTGAAAACCTTTGAAATGATCGGTCAGATGCCCGGCGTCCTTGCCGTGTCGATGGCCTATCACCAAGTTGAATCAAATCCTGACGAGGAGGCATGAAATGAAACTGACCCGACGCGACTTCATCAAGAGCAACGCAGTAGCTGCGGCGGCTGCCACCGCCGGCATCGCCGTTCCGGAAGCGGTTCTGGCGCAGGCCAAGGGCAAGGACGACGGCGTACGCTGGGACAAGGGCGCCTGTCGCTACTGCGGTACCGGTTGCGGCGTGCTGGTCGGCACCAAGGATGGCCGCATCGTCGCCACGCAGGGTGACCCGGAAGCGCCGGTCAACCGTGGCCTCAACTGCATCAAGGGTTACTTCCTCGCCAAGATCCAGTACGGCAAGGACCGTCTGACGCAGCCGTTGCTGCGCATGAAGAATGGTCAGTACGACAAGAACGGCGAGTTCACGCCGATCTCCTGGGACAAGGCCTTCGATCTGATGGCCGAGAAGGTAAAGGCAACGCTGAAGGAGCCGACCCAGGGCCAGCGCGGCGTCTGCATGTTCGGTTCCGGCCAGTGGACCGTCTGGGAAGGCTACGCCGCCGCCAAGCTGTGGAAGGCCGGCCTGCGCACCAACAGTATCGACCCGAATGCCCGCCACTGCATGGCCTCGGCCGTTGCCGGCTTCATGCGTACCTTCGGCATCGACGAGCCGATGGGCTGTTACGACGACATCGAGCACGCCGACGTCTTCGCGCTGTGGGGATCGAACATGGCCGAGATGCACCCGATCCTGTGGTCGCGCATCACCGATCGTCGCCTGACCGCTAAGCACGTCAAGATCCATGTGCTGTCGACCTTCACGCACCGTTCGTGCGAGCTCGCCGACAGTGAACTGATCTTCAACCCGAGTTCGGACTTGGCGATCCTCAACTACATCGCCAATTACATCATCCAGAACAACGCGGTGAACAAGGACTTCGTCGGCAAGCACGTCAAGTTCGCCAAGGGCGTGACCGACATCGGCTACGGCCTGCGTCCGAACCACCCGCTCGAAAAGGTCGCCATGAACAACGGCTACCCGGGCGAGGACGGCAAGCCGAAGGGCAACCCGAACAACTCGGCACCGATGAGCTTTGACGAGTTCGCTGCCTTCGTCTCCGAGTACACCGTCGACAAGGCACACGAGATCTCCGGCGTGCCGAAGGACAAGCTCGAGGCACTGGCCAAGGCCTACGCCGATCCGAAGACCAAGGTCACCTCGTTCTGGACCATGGGCTTCAACCAGCACACCCGCGGCACCTGGGTGAACAACATGATCTACAACGTCCACCTGCTGGTGGGCAAGATCTCCGAGCCGGGCAACAGCCCGTTCTCGCTGACCGGCCAGCCGTCTGCCTGCGGTACGGCACGCGAAGTCGGTACCTTCGCCCACCGTCTGCCGGCCGACATGGTCGTCATGAACCCGAAGCACCGCGAGTTTTCCGAGAACATCTGGAAACTGCCGGCCGGCACCATTCCGGACTGGATCGGCTACCACGCCGTGCTGCAGTCGCGCATGGCGAAGGACGGCAAGGTCGGCTTCCTGTGGACGACGACGACCAACAACATGCAGGCCGGTCCGAACGTCAATGACGAGATCTATCCGGGCTGGCGCAATCCGAAGTGCTTCACCGTTGTATCCGATGTCTACCCGACCGTTTCCGCCATGTCGGCCGACCTGATCCTGCCCTCCGCGATGTGGATGGAGAAGGAAGGCATGTACGGCAACGCCGAGCGTCGCGGCCAGATGTGGCGCCAGCAGGTCAAGGCACCGGGTGACGCCAAGTCCGACCTGTGGCAGTACTTTGAATTCTCGAAGCGCTTCAAGACCGACGAAGTCTGGTCGGCAGAACTGCTCGACAAGATGCCCGAGTACAAGGGCAAGACCCTGTACGAGGTCCTGTTCGCCAACGGCCAGGTCAACAAGTTCCCCCTCGACGAGGTCAAGTCGGTCAACGCGCACGCGATCAAGGACTACATGAACGAAGAGTCCAAGGCGTACGGCTACTACGTGCAGAAAGGCCTGTTCGAGGAATACGCCCGCTTCGGTCGCGGCAAGGCGCACGATCTGGCCTACTTCGACGTCTATCACAAGGCGCGCGGCCTGCGCTGGCCGGTGGTCGATGGCAAGGAAACGCTGTGGCGCTTCCGCGAAGGCTACGACAGCTATGTGCCGAAGGGTGAAGGTGTCCGCTTCTACGGCTACCCGGATGGCAAGGCGATCGTCTATGCGCTGCCCTACCAGCCGGCCGCCGAGCAACCGGACAACGAGTACGACCTGTGGCTGTGTACCGGCCGTGTGCTGGAGCACTGGCATACCGGCTCGATGACCCGTCGCGTGCCCGAGCTCTACAAGGCGGTGCCGGATGCGGTGATCTTCATGCATCCGGATGATGCGAAGAAGCGTGGCCTGAACCGCAACGACGTGGTCAAGGTGTCGACCCGTCGCGGCGAAATCCAACTGCGTGTCGAGACCAAGGGCCGCAACAAGCCGCCGGTCGGCCTCGTCTTCGTACCGTTCTTCGACGAGCACCGCCTGGTCAACAAGCTGACCCTGGACGCCACCTGCCCGATCTCGAAAGAGACGGACTACAAGAAGTGCGCGTGCAAGGTGGTGAAGGCCTGACGCGGCGATAGGCAAGAGATAAGGCAATCAGGGAGTGCCGCGCGTGGGTGGGGTCGGGTTTCCGACCCGGCTCCACCAGCCGGCTGACCGCCATGTCGAAGTCAAACGTTTCCGATGTGTCCAGAGCGGCTGCTTCGCGCAAGTCGTCTGCGCCGGCACGTCGCCAGTTCCTGCTCGATTCGGCGCGCATGGCGTGCGGGGTCGGCATGCTGGGGCTGGGCCTGGGGCTCTACGCCAAGCAGACGCAGGCCTTGCCTGCGCTTGCGCTGCGTCCGCCTGGCGCCCTGGCGGAGAACGACTTCCTCGGTGCCTGCATCCGATGCGGCATGTGTGTCCGAGACTGTCCCTACGACACGCTGAGTCTGGCCAAACCGGAAACACCGGTGGCGACGGGAACACCGTACTTCACCGCGCGCGGCATTCCGTGCGAGATGTGCGACGATATTCCCTGCGTCAAAGCCTGTCCGACGGGGGCGCTGGACCACAAGCTGACCGATATCAACAAGGCGAAAATGGGCCTTGCCGTGCTGGTCGATCAGGAAACCTGTCTCAATTTCCTGGGACTGCGCTGCGATGTCTGCTATCGCGTCTGCCCGGTGATCGACAAGGCGATCACGCTGGAGCTGGTACCCAACCCGCGTACCGGCCGGCATACGATGTTCCTGCCGACCGTGCATTCGGAACACTGTACCGGTTGCGGCAAGTGCGAAAAGGCCTGCGTGACCGAAGAGGCCTCGATCAAGGTCTACCCCCTTGCGATCGCCAAGGGCTCGCTCGGCAAGCACTACCAGTTGGGCTGGGAGGAGCAGAAGAAGCATGGCGGCTCGCTGATCGACGAGAAGAGCATGGTCGATCTGCCCGATCGGGTTCCCGAAGGCGTGAGGCTTCCGGGCCACTACGATCCGGCCAGCGGCATGACCGCGCCGCCGGGGATGCCCGGCAGTACCGCCGGGCCGGTGCCCAGCGCACCGCCGGGATTTGGTGGTCCGACAGTCCCGTCTGCGCCCCCGGGCATGCCGGGTTCCGTTGCCGGGCCCGTGCCCAGTCACCCGCCCGGACTGGGAGGTGGCAAATGAACGCGCCGGCCGGCAAGCGGGTCGGCGCCGATGCGCTGGCCGAAAAGGGCTGGTTCGCCACATACAAGTGGTTGCTCCTGCGCCGCTGTTCGCAGTTCGCGATCCTGGCGCTGTTCCTGCTCGGGCCGCTCTATGGGGTCTGGGTCGTCAAGGGGAACCTCGCCTATTCCTACACGCTGGGCGTGCTGCCCCTGACCGATCCCTACGTGGCACTGCAGTCGTTGCTGACCGGTCATGTTCCCGAGAAGCTCGGCCTGATCGGTGTCGCGATCGTCCTGCTTTTCTACTTCCTGGTTGGCGGGCGCGTCTATTGTTCCTGGGTCTGCCCGGTCAACGTCGTCACCGATACGGCCGGCTGGCTGCGTCGCCGTCTTGGCATCAAGGGCAGTGCGCACCTGTCGCGTGAGACCCGCTACTGGGTGCTGGCGATGACGCTGATCGGCTCGGCGGTGACCGGCGTGGTGCTGTGGGAACTGATCAATCCGGTCTCGATGCTGCATCGCGGCCTCATCTTCGGCATGGGATTCGCGTGGGCCGTCGTGCTCGCCATCTTCCTGTTCGACCTGTTCGTGATGAGTCGTGGCTGGTGCGGGCGCCTCTGCCCGGTGGGGGCCTTCTACGGCCTGATCGGGCGCTGGAGCCCGGTGCGCGTGGCGGCCCCGGCACGTGCAGCCTGCAATGATTGCATGGATTGCTTCGAGGTCTGCCCCGAGCCGCAGGTCATCCGGCCGGCACTCAAGGGGGCTGCGACGGGGACCGGCCCGGTGATCCTGTCGTCAGCTTGTACCAATTGCGGTCGCTGCATCGATGTCTGTTCGAAAGATGTTTTCCGGTTCGGCATGCGTTTCAACAATGCGCTGCCGGCCAGTGAGGCGGCAACCACACCTGCCGCTTCGAGCCAATCCTGATTTCAATGATTCAACTTCCAGTGGAGGGAAAGACGACCATGAAAACCCAGACCAAACTCTCGATGGCCGTGCTGGCTGCCTGCTTCAGCTTCTCTGTCCTCGCGGCCGACGCGCCGAAATCGATGCGCGGCATTGATGTGGCGGCGCCGGATGCCGTGGCCAGCGAAAAGGCCTATGTCGGCAGCCGCCCGGGGACGACGAAGCCCGTTGCCCGCACGTTCAGTACGCAGCCGCCGGTAATCCCGCATTCGATCGAGAACTTCGACGAAATCAATCTTGAGACCAATCAGTGCATGGATTGCCACAGTGCGGCGACCTACCAGAAAAAGAAGGCGCCCAAGGTTGGTGACAGCCACTTTGTCAATCGCGATGGCCAGAAGCTTGATGAGGCGTCGGCGGCACGTCACAACTGCGTGCAGTGTCATGTGCCGCAGGTCGATGCGCCGGCACTGGTCGACAGCAATTTCCAGGGCGACAAGAAGGCCGATGCCGCTGCGTCCAAGAAAGCTGCGAAAAAGAACTGAGGCTACTCTACTAGCGCAAGGCTGCTCCGTGCAAAGCGGAGCAGTGCAAGAATCGTGGGCGCCCGCAGTGGGCGCCCATTTCATTTCATGCGACCGTGATGGCGGCGACCGGGCAGGGGCCGACGCAAGCTCCGCAGCCGGTGCAGCGGCTGGTATCCAGCTGTGGCTGCGCGATACCACCCGCCTGCGGCACGAACCTGATCGCGCTTTCGCCGCATTGCTCGCCGCAGATACGACATTCCACGCTTTTGCGGGCGATGCAGCCTTCACCGATCGTGGCCCGAATCTGCCATGCAGCCATACCGGTGTTCTGCTGGAGCGCCCGGGTCTGGCAGGCAGTCACGCAGTCACCGCAGAAGGTGCATTCACCTGCGCTGAAATCGATGGTCGGATAGCCGCCATCCCCTTGCCGGATGATGCGCGTCGGGCAGGCGCGGGCGCAGTCACCGCAGCGGCTACAGAGGGCTGTGAATTCTGCTTCAGCTGTTGCCCAAGGCGGGCGTTGCTGCGCCTTGTGCGCGGCCACTTTTCCACGCAGAAAATTGCGCCGGCTGGCGTCGCTCATGGCGTTTAAATGAAAAAGGCGGAGCCGAGGCTCCGCCCTTGTGCGAGCTGCATGCCGTTTACTGCTTGACGGCCTTGATGTCGCCGTCGGCGCCGACGCCGAGCATGTAACCCATCGAGACATGGTGGAAGCGACCGGCTGCCTTGTCGGCGTGGACCGCGATGCCCATCGGAACGGCCTTGCCGGCAGCAACGGCGCCCGACAGCTTGCGGGTGAAGGTGACGGTGTACTCGCCGCCCTTGGCTTCGCCGGTGGCCGAGACACCCGCCGTTCCGCCATCCATCTTGCGCGAATCGCCGACCGAGCCGTCCACTGCCTTGGCACCCTTGGCGCTCTTCCACTGCATCAGCTCGTAAGCGCCGGTTTTGGTGTACTTGGTCTTCTTGTCGTCGGCGCCCGGCATGGTGCGGGCATCGCTGTGACAGGTGGCCCAGCAACCGACCTGGGCGCCGGTGACCGGCTTGCCGCCAGCGTCGACGCTGACCTGGTCGTTGGCGAACATCACGGTTGCCTTGACGTCGTTTTCCTTGTCATCGTGGTTGGCGCCGCCAGCCGGGGCCTTGAACGTCAGGCGGACATACAGGTTCGCGGCATCATAGGCGGCCTGAACGGAAACCGGGAAATTCATCGTCTTGGGAGCGCCGGCCGGCTCAAGATCCTTGGAGGCGAGGCGCTTCATGTCGAAGTTGAGACCGCCCTTTTCCTCGTGGCAGCCCACGCAGGTTTCGCCCTTGACCAGGCCGGTACGGCCGCTGTGGTCGGACTTCTTGGTGACCCACTCGATCGGCGTGACGCCGGCATGGAAGACCTGCACGTCACGCTTCGGCACCTTGGACCAATCAGGTGCGGCGACGGCGACGGAGGAGCCGAGGGCAAGAACAGCGCCCATGACGGACAGCGAAAGAATCGATTTATTCATTGTTGCCTCTCCATTAAAGATTGCTGCTTAACGGCGCAACGGCCTGTCGCGTTGACAGGCCGCTGCAAACTCGGGTCGTGCTACGAGCAGTGATGGATCACTCGTCATCCTCTTCAGGCATGTTTTGCGGCTTCTTGTGCGCAATGCCCTTGTGGCAATCGATACAGGTCTTCTTGTCGTCCTGGGCGATCTTGTGCATCTTCGACGCACGTGCCTTCTGCTTCTCGATGTCCATGCCATCGAAGCTGTGGCAGTTGCGGCACTCGCGGGAGTCGGAGGCTTTCATGCGCGCCCACTCGTTCTGGGCGAGGCGGAGCCGGTTGGCCTCGAACTTCTCCTTGGTATCGATCGTGCCCATGATCTTGCCATAGACTTCCTTCGACGCCTGGATCTTGCGGATCATCTTGTGCGTCCAGTCCTTCGGCACGTGGCAGTCGGAACAGACGGCGCGGACACCGGTACGGTTCGAGTAGTGAATGGTCTGCTTGTATTCCTGATAGACGTTGTCATGCATCTCGTGGCAGGAAATACAGAAGGGCATCGTGTTTGTCGCTTCCATGGCGGTGTTGAACCCGCCCCAGAAGAAGATGCCGGAGAAGAAGCCGACGACGAGCAGCGTCAGCAGGGAATATTTAGCGCTCGGCTTGCGCAGTGTGGCGAGTAAGCCGCCGTTGTTGTCAGCCATTTGTTGCCCCTCAAAAATTGTCGCGATCTTTATTTTTGACCAGCTCAAGCCGGTACTTGGTGGCCGAAGTCTAGCGACGAGGGGGGGCGAAGGGTTTGATCTAGATTAACTATTCCCTATTTCCCCTGAGGCTTTCCGGGCTTTGGCCGCTTGGCGGCTTCGCGCGCCTGCGCCAGTGCGGCGCCCAGGGCCTCGGCTTCCTCGGATCCGGGTTCCATCAGCGGGAGCACCTTTTCCCAGTAAGCGACTGCCGTGCCGAAGTCACCACGCTCGCCGGCCGCAGCACCCGCCAGCAGCAGGACTTGCGGGTCCTCGGGCGCGAGCTTCAGCGCCTTGTCCAGCAACTCTGCCGGCCGCCCCTTGAAACCGTTGTTGGTGATCGCCAGCAGCTCGGCATAGTCTGCCAGCAGTTCGGCATCCTTCTCGACCAGCACGAAGCCCTTGCCGTAAGCCTCGGCAGCCTCGGCGTAGCGACCCAGCGCCTTGTACGAGCGAGCCAGCATGACCCAGCCCTTGGGATCGTCCGGGTTTTCCCGCAGACGGCTGGCGAGGCGAGCCACCATGTTCTCGACGTCGCTGGCGGTGACCCTGGGCGCCGGCTGGCGTGCCGCCGGGTCAATGGCCTTCGGATTGCCGAGGAAGCCGTAGCCGCCAAGGCTGATCATCGGCAGCAGGATGATGACGATCAGCGCGGTCTTCTTCGCCGGCGCCGGCTTGCGGGCGACGTCCGGTGCTGCCGGAGCTTCCGGGCGGGCCTCCTCGAGCAGGCGCTTCTGGAGTTCCTTCTTCGCCTGTTCGAAATCGGCGTAGGAAATCGAGCCTTCGCGGTGATCGTGCTCCAGCTCGGCCATCTGGTCCCGCAGGATCGCCACGTTTGCAGCCTGACGGTCGGCGGCCTCACGGGGCGCGGAGCGCTCGCGCAATAGTGGCAGGGCGAGCGGAATGGCGGCGACGACGATGAGGAACGTCGCCAGGGCGATGAAGGTGGTCATTGCGGCTTCTTGTCGTTGGTGTCGCCGAGCAGCGCATTGGCCTGCTGCAGCTCGTCGGCGGTCAGTTCGGTATCGGCGATGGCGTCGTTGCGGCGGCGCAGGTAGCGGATGAGCACGGCGAGCCCGATCACCAGCAGCACGCCGGGACCGGCCCAGAGCAGGATCGTCGTACCCTTCACCGGCGGACGGTAGCGGACGAAGTCGCCATAGCGGGCGACCATGAAGTCCATGATTTCCTGGTCCGATTTGCCCTCGGCGATCAGTTTCCTGATTTCGCGCCGGAAATCGTTGGCGAGGTCGGCATTCGAGTCGGCAATCGTCTGGTTCTGGCAGACCAGGCAGCGCAACTCGGCGGTGATCGCGAGCAGGCGCTTTTCGGTCAGCGGGTCGTCGGCAAGCGGAGCGGCCTCCTTCGCCTGCACCCCCGGCACGGCGAACCCCAGCCACAGGGCGGCGAGCAATGTCGTCAGGCGCCTCATTTGTTCAGCTCCGCGACGAGCGGCAGGATCTTCTTCGTCAGATCATCCGGGGTCACCGGGCCGGTGTGCTTCATGCGGATGACGCCGGCCTTGTCGATGATGTAGGTCTCGGGCACGCCATAGACGCCGTAGTCGATGCCGACGCGACCGTCGAGGTCGAGTACCGACAGCACGTAAGGATCACCGTGCCGGCTCAGCCACTTTGCGGCGCGCTCGCGGGCGAGCTTTTCCTCGGTGGCGGCGTCGGTCTTGCTCATGTCGGTCTCGCCGTCGCCACGGACCTCCTTGTAATTGAGACCGACGACGGGGACGATGTTCTTCCTGCCCAGATCGACGAGAATCGGGTGCTCGGCGCGGCACGACACGCACCAAGAGGCCCAGACGTTGAGCATCCAGACCTTGCCCTTCATGTCCTCGGGGCCGAACTTGCGGTCGGCGCCGAGTACCGGCAGCGAGAAATTCGCCGCCGGCTTGCCCACCAGCGGCGAGGGCACGTCACGCGGGTTCAGGTTGAGGCCGACGGCGAGCAGGATGATGAGGGCGATGAAGCCGACGAGCGGCCAGAGGAACTTGTTCATGCGGTTTGTGTGTTGCCGGTAGTGACGGTTGCGGAAGCACGCGATTTGACACGGTAGCGACGGTCGAGGATGGCGATCAGGCCGCCGATCGCCATCAGCACGCAACCGCCCCAGATCCAGTCGACGAAGGGCTTGTGATAGACGCGCACGGCCCATTCGCCTTCCGGCTTCAGGCGGTCGATCGGCTCGCCGAGCGAGACGTAGAGATCGCGGAAGAGGCCGGCGTCGATGGCTGCTTCGGTCATCGGCATGGCCGACGACTGGTAGGTGCGCTTTTCCGGGTGCATCTTGCGCAGGGGCTTGCCCTCCCGGGCGAGATCGAAGTCACCCGCGAGCGCCGTGTAGTTCGGACCATTCACCTGCCGCACGCCGTTGAAGCGGAACTCGAAGCCGGCGACCGCGACGGTATCGCCCGGCGCCATCTTGACGTCCTTCTCCTCCTGGTAGGTGGAAACCATCGTGACCCCGACGACGAAGACGGCGACACCGACATGTGCCGTGTGCATCCCGAAGAAGTGGCGTGGCTGACGCATCATGCCGGTGAAGAAGGAGCCGCCGGCACGCGTCGCCTGCACCCGCTCGATGAAATTGAGCGTGCCGGCGAAGACGATCCAGGCGGCGAGCAGCAGGCCAAGTGCCGTCAGCGGCCTCCAGGAGCCATAGAGGAAGGGCATGACGATGGCGACGATCGCTGCCGCGACGAAAGCCCAGCGCAGCGCGCGCGCGAGTTCGGCGATGCTCGCTTCCTTCCAGCGGGCGAACGGTCCGACGCCGACGAGGAAGAGCACCGGCACCATCAGCGGCACGAAGACCGCATCGAAATACGGCGGGCCGACCGAGATCTTGCCCAGTCCGAGCGCGTCGATCAGCAGCGGGTAGAGCGTGCCGAGCAGCACCGAGGCGCAGGCCACTACCAGCAGCACGTTGTTGGTGAGCAGCAGCGATTCACGCGAGAGCAGCCCGAAGCGACCGCCGAGGCCGACCTTCGGTGCCCGCCAGGCGAAAAGCACGAGCGAGGCGCCGATGACGATGACGAGGAAGGCGAGAATGAAGATGCCGCGCTTCGGGTCGGTCGCAAAGGCGTGCACCGAGGTCAGCACGCCCGAACGGACGAGGAAGGTGCCGAGCAGCGACAGCGAGAAGGCAGAGATCGCCAGCAGCACGGTCCAGTTCTTGAAGCTGCCGCGTTTTTCGGTCACAGCGAGACTGTGTACCAGCGCCGTACCGACCAGCCATGGCATGAACGAGGCGTTCTCGACCGGATCCCAGAACCACCAGCCGCCCCAGCCGAGTTCGTAGTACGCCCACCATGAACCCATGGCGATGCCGAGCGTCAGGAAGATCCAGGCAGCGGTCGTCCAAGGCCGCGACCAGCGCGCCCAGGCGGCATCCAGTTGGCCGGAAAGCAGCGCGGCGACGGCGAAGGCATAGGCCACCGAAAAACCGACGTACCCCATGTAGAGCAGCGGCGGATGGATGACGAGGCCCGGGTCCTGGAGCAGGGGATTGAGGTCGCGCCCTTCGGGGGCGCCTGGCAGCAGGCGGTCGAACGGGTTCGACGTAAACAGGATGAAGAGCAGGAAGCCGGCCGAGACCAGTCCGAGCGTGCCGACGACCCGCGCCACCATCGCTTCCGGCAGCTGGCGGGAGAAGAAGGTCACGGCCAGTGCCCACCAGGTCAGCATCAGCACCCAGAGCAGCAGGGAACCTTCGTGGCCGCCCCAGACCCCGGAAATGCGGTACTGGATCGGCAGCAGCGAATTCGAATGGTTGGCGACATAGGTCACCGAGAAATCGTTGGCGACAAAGGCCCAGGTCAGGCAGCCGAAGGCAAAGCTGATCAGTAGCGCAGCCACCTGTGCTGCCGGTCGCGCGAAGGCGATCCAGGCGAGGCGGTTGCGGTGGGCCCCGACGATCGGCAGGACGCCCTGCAGGAGCGAGACGACGAGCGCGAGGATCAGCGCAAAATGGCCGAGTTCAGGAATCATCGGGTTCTCAGTATCCGGTCTTCAGAGGGGATTTCTCTTCGGTGGCGGGCGTGGCCGGGGGGGCAGCGGTGCCGGCAGCTTCTGCCTTCGCCTTGTTGTCAGCCGCGCGCTGGTGGGCATCTCCGACCGCCTTGGCGGCCTCGGGCGGCATGTAGTTCTCATCGTGCTTGGCGAGTACCTCGCTGGCGACGAAGCGCGTGCCACCATCGGCAAGCTTGCCCTGCGCGACGACCCCTTTCCCTTCCTTGAACAGGTCCGGCAGGATGCCCTTGTAGGCCACGAGCAGGTCTTTCTCGGTGTCCGTCACGATGAAGTTCACCGTCACACCGTCGGCCTCGCGTTTCAACGACCCCTCCTTGACCATGCCGCCGATGCGGAAGGCCTTGCCCTGCGGCGCCTTGCCGGCGGCGACGTCGGTCGGCGAGATGTACAGCGCGATGTTGCTGTTCAGTGCATTCAGCACCAGCGTCGCGGCGATGCCGAGCACGACGAGGCCGGCAACGATGAGGGCGATGCGTTTCTGACGGGGTTTCACTTGCTCATTGCTCCTTGTTTCGTTCAGCGCGCGCCTGACGCTTCAGGCGGGCAACCAGGTTCTTTCGATTGCGCACGGCGATGATCGGTTCCATGAACATGATCGCGGCGGTGACGCCGAAGCTCCCCCAGACATAGAGTCCGTAGCCGCCCATCGCGAGAAACTCGCCGAAACTGTTCCAGTGGATGCTCATTTCGCGCCCTCCTGCTGCAGCACTTCCCTGACCCACTCGGTGCCGCGCTCCCGCTCCAGCATGATGGTGCGCGCCCGGTAGAGCGCCACGGCGATGCTGTACATCCAGAAACTCAGCGCCATCAGCAGCATGGCCCACAGCATCAGGATGGCCATCGACGGCGACTTGGTCAGGCTGACCGAAGAGCCCTGGTGCAGCGTGTTCCACCACTTCACCGAAAAATAGATGATCGGAATGTTCACCACGCCGACGAGGGCCAGTACGGCCCCTGCCTTGTCCGCCCGGCGCGGATCGTCGATCGAGGCTTGCAGTGCGATGAAGCCGATATAGAGGAAGAGCAGGATCAGTTCCGAGGTGAGGCGTGCATCCCAGACCCACCAGGTGCCCCACATCGGCTTGCCCCAGAGGGCGCCGGTCCACAGCGAGAGGAAGGCCATCAGCGCGCCCGTCGGGGCCAGTGCCTGAGCCATCATGCCGGAGAGGCGGGTGTTGTAGGCGAGGCCCAGAGCGGCCCAGAAGGCCATCACCAGGTAGATGAACATGCTCATCCACGAGGCCGGCACGTGGATGAAGATGATGCGGTAGCCCTCGCCCTGCTGGAAGTCGGTCGGTGCGACCACCATGCCGAGCCAGAG
>WBZP01004008.1_pt1 | contig 15624 bp, 14 predicted proteins | sample 5204301 | NCBI WGS metagenome assembly WBZP01 (sample SAMN12412401, study PRJNA552823) | activated sludge metagenome | isolation source: activated sludge from nitrification reactor of wastewater treatment plant... | place: USA: Pennsylvania | collected 2017
CCCTGCAGAGTGGCGCTGCCAGCCTGGCTTCCTATCTTGCGGCGCATGTCCTGCTCTGCCTGGTGCCGGCGTTCTTCATCGCCGGTGCGCTCTCGGCGCTGGTACCGCAGGCCTCGATCACGCGCTTCCTCGGCCCCGAGGCGCCGAAGTGGGTGGCCTATCCGGCCGCCGCCGGGGCCGGCAGCCTGCTGGCGGTGTGCTCCTGCACCGTGCAGCCACTGTTTGCCGGCATCTACAAGAAAGGGGCGGGGCTGGGGCCAGCCATCACCTTCCTCTTCTTCGCCCCGGCAGCGAATATCCTCGCGCTGTCCTACACCGGCGTGGCGCTGGGCGCCGACATCGCCATTGCCCGCATCGTGCTGGCGCTGTCCTTCGGTATCGGCATCGGCATGATCATGGCCATCCTCTTCCGCAAGAGCGAAGCGGCACGACAGGGCGATGCCCGTGCCTTCGTGGGGGATAGCCGCGTACCGCCAAAGACGCTGCTGTTCGTCGCAACACTGGTGGCGCTGCTGATTGCCGGCACGCTCAAGGTCGATCTGCTCACTGCGCCGCTCTGGCAGCACACGATTGCTGCGCCCGATGCGGCTACCGTACAGGCCTCGCTTGACCGCTGGGTGCCAGCCAATGAGGCCGTCGGCGCCGAAGCCCTGTCAGTGCAGGGCGTGCTGCTGATTACGCTGCTTTTTTCCATCGGCGCGGCCGGCTGGCGTGGCCTCGGGCAGGTCGATGCCCGTGTCGGCGGGCTGACCTGGCTGGCATTGACATTGACGGTGCTGACCCTGGCCTTCGCCGCGGTCGGTCTGCGCGTCAGCGATGCCGGCCTGACCTTGACGCTCACCGGCCGCACACTCGCTGTCCCGCTGCTCAGCATGGCCCTGTTGCCGCAGGCGCGTCGCTTCGAGGCGTGGGACATGCAGCAATGGCTGTGGGAAACCTGGCGTTTCGTGAAGATGATCTTCCCGCTGCTGGTGGTGGGCGTGTTTCTCGTCGGCGTCATCCGCATCTTCATCCAGCCGTCCTGGATCCAGATGCTCGCGGGCAGCAACACGGTGCTCGCCAATCTCGCCGGGGTCGTCTTCGGCGTCTTCATGTATTTCCCCACGCTGGTCGAAGTGCCGATCGCCAAGATGTTCCTCTCGCTAGGCATGCACCCGGGCCCGCTGATCGCCTACCTGATGGCCGACCCGGAGCTGTCACTGCAGAGCATCCTCATCACCGCTGCCATTGTCGGCAAGCTCAAGGCCTGGACCTACGTCGGCCTCGTCGCGCTGTTCTCCACTGCCGCCGGCCTGACCTACGGTGCCTGGGTCGATGGCACGTCCATCGCCCTGCTGGCGCTGCTGGTTGGCGGCTTCGTCGGGCTGCTGCTCATGGCCCTGCATTTCATCGAAAGGAAAGCGACATGCTGATCAAGATCCTCGGCACCGGCTGCGCCAAGTGCCAGCGGCTCGAACAACTGACGCGCGAAGTGGTTGCCGAACTCGGCATTGCCGCCGAATTCGAGCACGTGCGCGAAATGGACAGGATCATGGCCTACCCGATCATGAGTACGCCGGCGCTGGTGGTCGACGAAGAGGTCAAATGCTCGGGGCGCATCCCCAGCCGGGAGGAGATCGCCGGCTGGCTGCGGCCGGCCTGATCAGACCGGCGACAGCACCGCGACCACCCGCCCCGGTTCGATGCGCACCGATTTGAGCAGCCAGCGGGCGGCAATTTCCTGCGGGCTGCCATCCTCGCGCAGGACATAGACAGGCTTCGAGCGGAAGTAGGCAGCGATCAGTTGCGAGGCTGCTTCGCGAATGGCGGGGTTGGCTTCCTGCCGGAGTGCGGGCGTCGTCACTGAATCGATGACCGGGTTTTCGAGGTAGAAGGCCTTGTTCCGGTCGTCGTAGCGAATGCCGGCGCGGCCGCTGGCTTCAACGCGCACCGGCTTTTTCCCCTGCAGTTCGACATCGACGCCGGTGGTCACCCGGGCGCGGCCATCAGTGCCGTCCAGCAGGATCTGCGGCGGCTCCTTCAGCGCGACAGAAACCAGCCCACCGTAGGACAATTGCAGCGGCTTGGTTTTGGCCAGTGCCGAGGCGATGTCGGCTTCGGAGAAGACGACTTCCCGCTCGAACAGGCCGGCGCTCGCAGCAAGAGGGCTGATCAGCAGGGTTGCAATGAACAGTAAGGTTCTGGTGATGCGCATGAAATTTCCTCGTCGGTTTTGCCCGGTTTTTCCCGATGGCGACATCGTCGTCCGATGACGCGATGAAGACAAGCAACAACGCCCCGTGGTTCGAAATAACCAGCCCGTTTGAAACGGAGTTCGGCAAGCTGATGCTGCTCGAGCCGCCAACGGCAAAGCGGGGGGAGCTGCGCGCGCGCCTGCTCGATCAGACCTACGACAAGCCCTTCGTCGTCGACGACGGCCAGTTGCGTTACCTGTATTTCAGCGTACGGCTGATGCAGAGTGCCATGCGCCTTGCGGCACCGGACGACCTGGCCTTGCGCTACACGCAGAAGATGATGGCCTTCTTGCTCTTCCAGCCCCGCCCGGAGCGCATTGCACTGATCGGCCTGGGCGGCGGCTCGCTGTTGAAATTCTGCCGCCGCCATTTGCCGGCGGCGCACTTTACCGCGGTCGAGATCAGCGCGGAAGTGATTGCCTTCGGCGAAGCCTTCCTGCTGCCGCCGCCGGGCCCGCTGCTGCAGATCCTGCAGGCCGACGGTGCGGACTATGTCGCCGAGGTCGAGCCGGGAATCGATGCCTTGCTGATCGACGCCTTCGATGAGCATGGTTTTGCCCCGGCACTCAATTGCCGGGAATTTTTGCGGTCGGCGTGGGACAAGCTGTCGGCGAAAGGCGTGCTGGTCATCAACCTGGCTGGCGAGCGCGCAAGCTACGCCGGCCTCGTCGGCGAGGTGATGCACGTTTTTGACGACCAGGTGCTGATCATCCCCGTACCGGACGACGGAAACCATGTCTTGCTGGCGTTCAGGGAACGTCATTTCGAGCCGCGCTGGCGCTGGCTGCACAACCACGCCCGGGAACTGCGCGCCCGTTTCGGGCTGGATTTCCCCTCCTTCGTGCAGAAGATGGAGCGTTCGGCCAGGCTGGGTCTGGCAAGGCAGATGGCGGGTGGGTGAGGCGGTCGCCGCGGGCACTTTTCTTCGGATGCGAGCTTGATCCGCCCGCGTTACCCGCAAGTCCTATTTCAGCGACTGGTTCTGCCGGGCAACGCCAGACAGTTGAACCATCGCCCACAACTCCAGTACGACCCCCGCACCAATGCAGGCGAAGGCAATCGGGCGATCCGCCAGCAGCGATGACACCTGCGGCGCGAAGAGGCCGATCAGGCCTGCCGCCAGCAACAGCGAGGCACTGATCGACACAACGAAAAACAGGGGTGGCAGTGGCAGCGGCCTTTCCCCCTTTTTCACCATCTATTCCTTGCCCACCGACAGCACCGGATGCGTCTCGCTTTCCGAGACCAGTACCGTCATCAGGTTGGTGACCAGCTTGACGCGATCGGCGGCCGAGAGCTGCACGACGCCGGCGGCTTCGAGCTGCTCGATACCCAGCTTGACCATCCCCACCGCGCCATCGACGATGCGCGAGCGGGCCGCGACGACCGCCTCGGCCTGCTGCCGGCGCAGCATGGCGCTGGCGATCTCGGGCGCGTAGGCGAGGTGCGAGATGCGGGCTTCGACGACTTCCAGTCCGGCCAGCGCCACGTGTTCCTGGATGGTCGTCGCCAGCAGCTCGGCGACGGCATCCATGTCGCCGCGCAGCGAGTTCCGGCCGTGCTCGTCGCCGTCGTACCAGCGGGCACTGACCACGGCACGCACGGCCGATTCGGCCTGGATCACGATGTAGGTGCCGTAGTCCTCGACATCGAAGGCGGCGCGTGCGGTGTCCGAAACGCGCCAGACGACGACGGCGGCGACCTCGACCGGATTGCCGGCGCGGTCGTTCACCTTCAGCGTCGGCGTATTGAGGTTGTGGGCGCGCAACGAAATCCGGGTGCGCTGGTAGAACGGGTTGACCCAGTAGAAGCCGTCGCTGCGCCGGGTACCGGCATAGCGGCCGAAGAAGGTGAACACCGCAGCGATGTTCGGCTGCAGGATGCCGAAGCCCTTGGCGAGGAAGATCAGCATCGGGATCGCCAGGATGTTGATGACCGATGGCGCATGCGGGAAGGGCAGGGCGACACCCAGGTTCCAGGCGAACAACCCGACGAAGGGCCAGACGGCCCAGAGCAGTATCAGCAACCACACGGGCAGGGCCAGCCAGCCGGAGACGCTGAATGCCTGACGTTCCACAACCGATTCGCGCATGGAAAATCTCCTCAGTAAAACGACGCGGTCATTCTAACTGCCTCCGGTAACGCGACAGACTGCGTAACCGTCAGGAAAATGCGAGCCGTCCGCTCCCGACGCCCGGCGAATGAAGACGAGCGCCAGCCCCCCGGTGATGAAAGCGAACGGCTGACGGCGCTGCTTTTTGGGCGATAATCAGAATTGTCTTATTTACCTGGCTCGACCATGTCCTCGCCGCCCAGTGCCTTTCCCTCCTTCGCCGACATCACCCGCAGCTTCGCGCCCGGCTGGTTCGCTGCCGTCATGGGCAGCGGCGTGCTGGCGCTGACCACGCATTCGCTGTCGGGACGCTGGCCCTTCCTGTCGCCGGTCGCCTACGGGCTGCATGTTTTCAACGTCTTCCTCTTCGCCGTGCTGGCAGTGCCCTGGCTGCTGCGCTGGCTGCGCTTCCGCGAGGCGGCGATGAACACGCTGCGCCATCCGGTGCAGGCCAGCTTCTACCCCACCTTCGCCATCGCCATGCTGGTCATCGCCGCGCAGTTCCTCGCCATCGGCGCCAACGCGACGCTGGCGCTGGCCTTCTGGTGGGGCGGCGCAGTGCTCGTCTTCGTGTTCAGCTTCGCGGTGCTCTTCCACATGTTCCGCGGCGAGCACGTCGGGCTGGAGCACGTGACGCCGGCGAAATTCATCCCGGCCGTCGGCCTCGTCGTCATTCCCGTCGCCGGCGGGCCGCTGCTCGAACTGCAGGAGGGCGCCGTGCGCGAGCTGGCGCTGCTGCTGAACCTGCTCGGTCTCGGTGCCGGCATCATGATGTATCTCGGCCTGCTCGGCCTGACGCTGCAAAGGAAGCTGCTGGCCAAGCCGGCCGTCGGCATGCTGACCCCCACGGCGTGGATCCACCTGGCGCCGCTCGGCGTCATTCCGGTCAGCCTGCTCAACGTGCTCGACCAGCTGCCCTTCGAAGTGCCGCATGCCCCCTTCCTCTTCCTCTCGCTCATGCTGTGGGGCTTCGGCGTCTGGTGGCTGGTCATGGCCTCGCTGCTGACGCTGGCGGCGCGCCGAGCCGGGCAGATGCCCTTCGCGCTTTCCTGGTGGGGCTTCACCTTCCCGCTCGGCGCCTTCGTGGCGGCCAGCCTGCGCCTTTCGCCGCTGACCGGCATCGTCGCCGTCGATACTGTCGGCGTCTTCTGCTGGCTGCTGCTGGCGGCGATCTGGAGCGTGACGCTGACGCATACCTTGCGCGGCGTCGCCTCCGGCGCCATCTTCCATCCGCATCCCTGAGGTACCGACGTGCGTGTCGTGATCCAGCGTGTCCGCGAAGCGTCGGTCAGCGTCGCCGGCGAAGTCACCGGTCGCATCGGCCACGGCCTGCTCGTGCTGGCCGGTTTCTGCACCGAGGAAAGCGAGGCCGACCTCGACTGGATGGTGCAGAAGATCGTCAGGCTGCGCATCTTCTCCGATGCCGACGGGGTGATGAACCTCGACGTGCAGCAGGCCGCCGGCCGCATCCTCGCCGTTTCGCAATTCACGCTCTACGCCTCGACGAAGAAGGGCAATCGGCCTTCGTGGAGCCGCGCTGCACGTGGCGAAGTATCCGAGCCTCTGTTCGAGCGCTTCGTGCAGAAGCTCGCGACGGCGCTCGGCCAGCCGGTGCCGACCGGCGTCTTCGGTGCCGACATGCAGGTGGCGCTGGTCAATGACGGGCCGGTGACGATCACCCTCGATTCGCAGCAGCCGGAGTAGGGCGATGGCCGCGATGTCGCCGGGCGAAAGTACAGGCGAAGGCGGCTGCTGGCACGCCCGCTCGGTCGAGGAGGCGGTGCTCGGCCTCGGCGCCGACCCGGTCGCCGGCCTCAGCGATGACGAGGCTGCCGCGCGGCTGCGCCGGCACGGCGAGAACCGCCTGCCGGAAACGCCGGGCAAGCCGGCCCTCGTGCGCTTCGTCGAGCAGCTGGTGCAGCCGCTGGTACTGGTGCTGATCGCCGCCGGTACCGTCACCGCCTTCCTCGGCGAATGGGTCGATGCCGGTGTGATCTTCGGTGTCGTCATCGTCAATGCCGTGATCGGCTACGTGCAGGAAGGCAAGGCCGAGGCGGCACTGGCGGCGTTGGCGAAATCGCTCGCCGCCGAGACGATGGTGCTGCGCGGCGGCGACCGGCAGCGGCTTGGCGCGCACGCGCTGGTGCCGGGCGATACCGTTCTGCTGGCCGCCGGCGACCGCGTGCCGGCCGACCTGCGTCTGGTCGAGGCACACGGCCTGCAGGCGATGGAAGCCTCGCTCACCGGCGAATCGACCGCCGTCGAGAAGCACACTGGCGTGTTGCCGCAGGACACGCTGCTCGCCGACCGCGGCAACATGGCCTACGCCGGCACGCTGGTGGTCAGCGGCCAGGCCACCGGTGTCGTCGCCGCTACCGGCGTTGCCACCGAGACCGGCCGCATCTCGCGCCTGATCGCCGCCGCGCCCGATCTGCAGACGCCACTGACCCGGAAGATGGCTGCCTTCTCTAACTGGCTGCTGCTGGTCATCGGCGGGCTGGCGCTGCTCACTTTCGGCGTCGGCCTCATGCGTGGCGAGGCGCCTTTCGACATGTTCATGGCGGCGGTGGCGCTCGCCGTCGGCGCCATTCCGGAAGGCCTCCCGGCGGCGGTGACCATCACGCTCGCCATCGGCGTTTCGCGCATGGCGAAGCGGCGCGCGATCATCCGCAAGCTGCCGGCCGTCGAGGCCCTCGGCAGCACGACGGTGATCTGCTCCGACAAGACCGGCACGCTGACCGAGAATGAGATGACGGTGCGCGCGCTGTGGGCCGGCGGTGAGCACCACGCGGTAAGCGGCAGCGGCTATGCCCCGGAAGGCGCCATCGGCGAGAAGGATTTCCCGCCGGCGATCGACGGTGCGCTGCGCGAGCTGCTGCTCGCCGGCGTGCTCTGCAACGATGCGGGGCTGTCGCGCAGGGAAGGACGCTGGCAGATCGCCGGCGATCCGACCGAGGGCGCGCTGCTGGTCGTCGCGCGCAAGGCCGGGCTCGACGAGCGCACGCTGCAGGCCCTCTTCCCGCGCCGCGACGTGCTGCCCTTCGATTCGGTCGTGCAGTACATGGCCACGCTGCACGAGATCGAGGGCGTGCCGATGGTCTATGCGAAAGGTGCCGTCGAGCGCCTGCTGCCGCGCTGCACGACGATGCTGGCGGCGGACAGCCGCGAACTGCCGCTCGATGCCGCCACCGTCGAACGCCAGGCCGAGGCGCTGGCGGCGCACGGCTATCGCGTACTCGCCTTCGCGCGGCGCGTCGGCGGCGACGAACTGTCGCACGCGGCGCTTGCAACAGGGCTGGTGTTCATCGGCCTCGTCGGCATGATCGACCCGCCACGGCCGCGCGCCATCGGCGCGGTGAAGGCCTGCCACGCCGCCGGCGTGCGCGTGAAGATGATCACCGGCGACCACGCCGTCACCGCACTGGCCATCGCGCGCCAGCTCGGCATTGCCGGCGAGGGCGCGCGCGTGCTCACCGGCCGCGAACTGGCGGCGCTCGACGACGCGGCGCTGGCAAAGGCGGCGCACGAGGTCGACGTCTTCGCCCGTGTCGAGCCCGAGCAGAAGCTGCGGCTGGTGCAGGCCCTGCAGCGCAACGGCGAGGTGGTGGCGATGACCGGCGACGGCGTGAACGACGCGCCGGCGCTGAAGTCGGCCGACATCGGCGTCGCCATGGGGCTGGCCGGCACCGATGTCGCGCGCGAGTCGGCGGCGATGGTGCTCACCGACGACAATTTCGCCAGCATCGAGGCGGCGGTCGAGGAGGGGCGCGGCGTCTACGACAACCTGGTCAAGTTCATCACCTGGACGCTGCCGACCAACTTCGGCGAAGGCCTCGTCATCGTCGCCGCCATCCTCGCCGGCGCGACGCTGCCGATCACGCCGCTGCAGATCCTGTGGATCAACATGACCACCGCCGTGCTGCTCGGCCTCATGCTCGCCTTCGAGCCGGTCGAGAAGGGGCTGATGCACCGTCCGCCGCGGCCGCCGCAGGCGCCCATCCTCGACCGGCTGCTGATCGGCCGCATCGTGCTGGTGAGCGTGCTGCTGCTGCTCGGTGCCTACGGGCTGTTCCTCAACGAGCTGCGCCAGGGCCATACGCTGGCCGAGGCGCGCACGGTGGCGGTGAACGTCTTCGTCGTCGTCGAGACCTGCTACCTCTTCAACTGCCGCTCGCTGACGCGCTCCTTCGTCGCCGTCGGCCTCTTCTCAAACCCCTGGGTCTGGGTCGGCAGCGGCCTCATGCTCGGCCTGCAACTGCTGATGACCTACCTGCCGGCGATGAACCGCGTGTTCGGTACGGCGCCGATCGGGATGGCGGAGTGGGCGGCCATTGCCGCCTGCGGGCTGGTGGCGTCGATGGTGGTGGGTGTGGAAAAACGCTGGCGCGGGCACTGAGGCCGGCAGTTCGAACGGGAATGATGGAATACTTTGCGTGATGGTTATGCTGAGAGCATTTGGTTTCGGCCAAAAGTCGCATTGGTAAATGTCTGCTCTTGGCCTCCCACAAAGCAGATAGTAGCCAACAGGTATGGTCGTGCGAGTGAACAGCGCTATGCTTTACCCGGAAAAGCCAAGTAAACTTAAACCCCATGGCGTTCAACCCTGAAATCTTTAGATGGGCAAGAGAAAGTGCTGGCCTTGAGCTGGAGGATGCTGCTCGATCTATCGGGATCGTTCAAAATTCGTTGATTGCGATTGAACGGGGCGAAAAAGAGCCATCTCGAACGGCACTGTCGAAAATGGCGAAAGTCTACCGCCGTTCGTTGCTCACGTTTTACCTACCGATTCCACCACGCAAGGGTGATCGCGGCGAAGATTTCAGGACGGTTGTCGTTGACCGAACAATAGAGGCAGATGCAGACATCGACGCGCTAGTGCGCGACCTTCGGACACGTCAGCGCCTTGTGCGCACAGTACTTGAAGAAGACGAAGATGTGCAGCCGCTGACTTTTGTAGGTTCGGCTAGTATAGGCGATGGCGTTCCGTCGCTAGTAAAGTCCATCGAGCAGATGCTTGGCATGACACGTGAGCACTACCGGGCGCAGAAGGATACCGAGAGTGCGTTCGCTATCCTCCGCGAATGTGTAGAGCGTGCTGGCGTATTTGTGCTCCTGATTGGTAACTTGGGGAGCCATCACTCTGCTATTCCAGTCGAAGCATTTCGAGGCTTCGCAATCGCCGATCCCATAGCTCCCTTTGTGGTCATTAACGATGGCGACGCGAAGGCGGCGTGGTCGTTCACATTGCTCCATGAGTTGGCGCATCTTTGGCTTGGTGCAACAGGTGTAAGTGGGGGCGGCGCACCTGAAATGAAAATCGAGCGCTTCTGCAATGAGGTGGCTAGCGAGTTCTTATTGCCACGCACGGAAGTCCAGGTCATAAATGCTGGGGGGCTGGATCTCGATATGCAAATTGCGTTAGTGACAGACTATGCAAACCGTTGGCGCGTAAGTAGACCCTTAGTCGCCTACGGCCTGTTCAAGGCTGGTCGTATTTCCCTTGAGGCATGGCAAGCGCTAGACGCAGGGATTCGTGAACGCTGGATCGCAGAGCGACGAAATGAGAAAGAGCGCTTAAAGGACTCTACTAGTGGTCCTAGCTACTATGTCGTCCGACGTCACCGGCTTGGGCACGCCATTCTTGACTTTGCACGACACTACACAAACGCGGGGATGCTGTCGCCATCTAAAGCCGCAAAGGTGCTTGGGGTCAAGCCGCGTAGTGTCTACCCGTTACTGGCAATATCTGCTTGATCGGCTATTCGATGATCTACCTAATAGACGCGAACGTTTTGATCACGGCCAACAATCTCTACTATCCTATTGATCGGGTACCTGAATACTGGGAATGGCTTTCCTACATGGGGAATCAGGGGTATGTGAAAATGCCATTCGAAATCTTCGAGGAGGTCAAGGATGGGCCTGACGACGCAGAGAAGGACTTGCTGTTCGCGTGGCTTCAGGAAGACGCCAACAAGAATGCGCTGCTGCTAGAGGAAGCGGTTGCCCCGGACCTCGTGCAGAAGGTGATTGCAGAAGGATATGCGCCTGACCTTACCGACGACGAGGTGGAGCAGATCGGACGAGACCCGTTCTTGATCGCGTACGCTCTGGTAGATAAAGAGCGATGCGTAGTGACCGTTGAGACTTCGGCACCAAAAAAGCAGCGCCAAAACCGAAAGGTTCCTGATGTATGCAAGACGATGGGAGCCAACTTTTGCAATCCTTTCGAGTTCAATCGCGAACTTGGCTTCCGTACCCAATGGAAGATGGGTGTCTAGAAGTAGCTAGTGCCGATGACAGCCTTACCGTTCCCTGTGATTGTTAGTTCAGTTTGATTAATTGCTGTAAGGGCCGCGTTGGGGCAATGAATTTTCTTGATTTGGCGGTAGCTGTGGGCTGGTAGCAGCCGTTCAAAAATTTCCCATAGAACCTCGTCCATCACCCTCTGGCGGCAAAGAAACAACTGCCGCTGCGCTTCGCACTGCTAAAGGCAGACGAAGCCTCAGTTCACGCGCCGCATACAGTTGAAACTAGAGTCCCAGTTCCGATAATCCCGGATGCTTGTCCGGGCGCCGGCCCAGTGGCCAGTGGAATTTGCGTTCCGCTTCGCGGATCGGCAGGTCGTTGATGCTGGCGATGCGCCGTTGCATCAGCCCGTTGGGAGCGAATTCCCAGTTCTCGTTGCCGTAGGATCGGAACCAGTGGCCCGAGTCGTCGCGCCATTCGTAGGCGAAGCGCACGGCGATGCGGTTCGCGTCATGTGCCCAGACTTCCTTGATCAGGCGATAGTCGAGTTCGCGCGCCCATTTGCGTTCGAGAAAGGCCGCGATCGCAGGGCGGCCGCTGACGAACTCGGCGCGATTGCGCCAGACGCTGTCCTCGGTGTAGGCGAGAGCGACGCGCTGCGGGTCGCGGCTGTTCCATGCGTCTTCCGCGGCGCGGGCCTTCTGGCGCGCGCTTTCGGCATCGAACGGAGGGAAGGGCGGTCTGTTTTCCATCATGGATTCCTTTCGGTCGTGTTGCTGATCGGGTTTTTTGCAAAGCTCCTGCGCGGTTCATTCGAAGCTTTCGTGATGCACGTGCCCGACGGGGATGCCGCGTTCCTCGGCAGCCTTGATAGCCGCTTCAATGAGCCGGCCGGGGCCACAGACATAGATCATCGTGTCGGGCGTGGTACTGGTGAGGATGGCGCCCAGGTCAGGGCGGGCGCTGCCCGGCGGGCGCGTGGCGTGGAGGTGCAGCTGGCCGGGATACGCTGTCTGCAGTTCTGCCCGATAGGCCATGTCGCCGGCGCTCCGGCCGATGTAGTGCAGCGTGAAGTCCTGGCCGCGTTCCCGGAGTTCCCGTGCCATCGCCCGGATCGGCGTGATGCCGATGCCGCCGGCGATGAGGAGGGTGGGGCGTTCATCGGGGTGCAGCGGGAAGTGGCTCACCGGGGGTTCCAGTGCCAGCCGCGTGCCGAGCTGCCAGCCGGCGTGGATCGCCGCCGAGCCGCCACGACCGGCTTCTTCGTTGAGCACGGCGATCTCGTAGCGGTCGCGATGATGCAGTGGCGTCGTCACTGAGTACTGGCGTGTCACCAGCGCGCCGTCCGCCATGCGAACCGGCACGGCGAGATGCGCGCCGGCTGGCGCCGCGGGTAATGTGCCGCCGTCGGGAGCCTGCAGTTCGTAGGCGCGGATGCGTGGCGTCAGCTGGCGGATACCGGTGACGACGAGCTGCAGCGGGCCGCTGCCGACAATTTCTTGTGATGCGCCGTTCGTGCGCTCGCTGCGTTCTCGCCTCGGTGGCGCAGCGGCGACGCGCTCGCGGATTTCCTGTTCGGTGAAGCGCGGCGTGATGTGCTTCGGGCAGTTCCAGTCGAAGGCCTCGATGGTGATGACGACGCCGCGCTCGACGCGTGCGCGGTAATCCGGCGATTCGAGCCGGGCGATGAGTTCGGGTTCAGTATTCTCGTCGACCAGCCGCGCGCGGCCCCAGATCTTGAGCCTGCGCTGGCCCGGGTAGTCCATCAGGAAGAGACTGACACGCGCATCGCCTTCGATGTTGCCGACCGAGATGTACTGACGGTTGCCGGAGAAGTCGGCATAGCCGATCGTCTGCGGGCCAAGCACCTTCAGGAATCCGGCCGGGCCGCCCCGATGCTGCACGTACGGCCAGCCGTTCTCGCCGGCCGTGCCCTGATAGAAGCTGTCGCGGGCGGCAATGAATTCGGCCTCGTAGGGGCCGAGCTCGACGGTTTCCTGTTCTCCGAGCTCGGTGCTGCGGTAGGCGTCGCGACTACCCATGCGCGCCTGGGCAGCCTTGACGGCGGGGGTGAAGGCAATGCGGGCGAAGGCGCGGGTCATGGCGGTTCTCCGTTATGCCGGGGGGCGAGCCCCCCGGCGCTGGCTGATGGAATCAGTGAATCAGGCGGCGAGCTTCAGTTCGACTTTCGGGAAGTCGATGTCGATGCGTCCGGCCTTGCCCAGCAGGTTGGTAAGGATGTTCATGCCGACGTGGGTGATGACCTCGACGATGTCCGACTCGCTGTAGCCGGCGTCGCGCATGGCAGCCAGCTCGGCGCCGGTGACTTCGCCCATGTTGGCGACCAGGGCACGGGCGAAGCCGACGGCGACCGCTGCCTTGGCGTCATGGCTGGAGCCGGCGCGGTTGGCGTCGATCTCGCTGCCGTTGAGGCCGGCCTTGCGGCCGATGGCGGTGTGCGCCGAGAGGCAGTATTCACAGCTGTTCTGCTGGGCCAGCGCGAGGGCGATCCGTTCGCGCGTCTGCGGGTCGAGCGAGCCTTCGCCGGCGATGCCGTGCAGGCCGAGGAAGGCACGGAGGGCAGCCGGTGAGTTGGCAAAGGCCTTGAGGAAGTTGGGCACGATGCCGAGCTTGGCTTCGATGGCGTCGAAGAGGGCCTTCTGTTCCGGGTTGGCGGATTCGAGGGTGACGAGGTTGATGCGGGCCATGATGTTTCTCCTTGGGTGCGATGTTGGGGTTGGGTGGTGTCGGCTTGCTGTCGACGGTTCGCACTTTGCCAAACGCCGTTGAAAACAAGAATAGCCATATAATGCAATCCACTATTCCGATAAATGGAACAATTAGTGGATCGCTTTCATCTCATGGCCGTCTTCGTCGCGGTGGCGGAGGAAAAGAGTTTCGCCGCCGCGGCGCGGCGCCTGCGCATGTCGCCGCCGGCGGTTACCCGTGCCGTCGGCTCCCTGGAGGAGCGCCTGGGGGTACGGCTGCTGACTCGCACGACGCGACTGGTGCGCCCGACCGATGCCGGGCTGCGCTATCTGGAGGATGCGCGGCGCATCCTGCTCGACGCCGACGAGGCCGATGAAGCGGCGGCCGGCATCAATGCCACGCCGCGCGGGCATCTCGCCGTAACCGCGCCGGTACTGTTCGGGAAGATCTACGTCACGCCGGTGATCACCGATTACCTGCAGACCTTCGCTGACACGACGGTGACGTCGCTCTTCGTCGATCGTGTCGTGAACCTCGTGGACGAGGGGCTGGACGTCGGCATCCGCATCGGCGCGCTGCCCGACTCCACGCTGCGCGCGATCCGCGTCGGGCAGGTGCGGCGTGTCGTCTGTGCGTCGCCGGAGTACCTGAAGCGGTACGGCACGCCGAAGACTCCCGCCGACCTGGCGCGGCATACCCTGATTGCGGCCACCGCGGTGAGCGCGGGGGCGGAATGGAGCTTTGCCAAAGGCAAGGAGAAGCTGAGCGTTCGGGTCGATCCGCGCCTGCGGGTCAATACCAACGACGGCGCACTGGAAGCAGCGAAGAACGGCTTTGGCCTGACCAGGCTGATCTCGTATCAGGTCGCGAACGAAGTGGCCGCGGGAACACTGAGAACCGTGCTGACAGGATACGAGGAGGTGGCACTCCCCGTGCATGTGATCCATCGCGAGGGGCGCCTCGGCTCAGCCAAGGTGCGCAGCTTCGTCGATCTGGCGGTCGATCGCCTGCGGGCAGACCCGGCGCTGCAGTAAGCGCGCTTACGACAAGAAAAATGCCAAGAAAAACGGGGGCTCGTGGCCCCCGTTGTGCTTTCGGGAGGCGGTGGCCTCCCTTGTCCGGCGTTTGATCAGTGTGCGCTGGCTGCCGCGGCACCGAGCCCGGTCTGGGCGCGGATGTACTGCTCTTCGAAGGCTTCGGCTTCGTTCTTCGCCTGGGCGCTCTTGTCGGTGACCGACATCAGCCAGGTGACGAGGAAGGCGGCGCTCATCGAGAACAGGGCCGGGTGGTCGTACGGGAAGATCGCATCCTTGTTGCCCATGACCTTGACCCAGACGGCGGGCGAGAGGATCACCAGGCCAACGGCGGTGACGAGGCCGGCGATGCCGCCCCACAGCGCGCCGCGGGTGGTGAGGCCCTTCCAGTACATGGAGAGAATCAGCACCGGGAAGTTGACCGAGGCGGCGACGCCGAAGGTCAGCGCCACGAGGAAGGCGATGTTCTGGTCCTTGAACAGGATGCCCATGAGGATGGCGACGATGCCGATGCCGACCGAGGCGATCTTCGACATGCGCATTTCGTCACGTGCATCGGCCGTGCCCTTCTTGATGACCCGGGCGTAGATGTCGTGCGAGATTGCCGAGGCGCCGGCGAGCGCGAGGCCCGAGACCACCGCGAGGATGGTGGCGAAGGCGACGGCCGACAGGAAGCCGAGGAAGATGTCGCCGCCGACGGCCTTGGCGAGGTGCATGACCGGCATGTTGCCGCCGCCGATGATCTTGCCGCCGACCTTGCCGCCTTCGAAGAACTGCGGGTCCTGGCCGACGATGACCACCGCCGAGATGCCGAGCACGGCCACGACGAGGAAGAAGAAGCCGATGAAGCCGGTCGCGTAGAACACCGACTTGCGGGCTTCCTTGGCGTTCGGCACGGTGAAGAAGCGCATCATGATGTGCGGCAGGCCGGCGGTGCCGAAGAGCAGGCCGAGCGACAGCGACACGGCCGAGACCGGGTTGGCCATCAGCGAGCCGGGGCCCATGATCTTGGCGCCGTCCTTGTGCACTGCGATGGCGGTGGAGAACAGGCGGTCGAACGAGAAGCCGAACTGCGAGAAGGCGAGCAGCATCAGCAGCGTTCCGCCGCCGAGCAGCAGCACGGCCTTGATGATCTGCACCCAGGTGGTGGCGACCATGCCGCCGAAGGTGACATAGACCATCATCAGGATGCCGACGATGACCACGGCGTAGTTGTACTCCAGCCCGAAGAGCAGCTGGATCAGCTGGCCGGCACCGACCATCTGCACGATGAGGTAGAAGCAGA
>WBZP01004009.1_pt1 | contig 15623 bp, 9 predicted proteins | sample 5204301 | NCBI WGS metagenome assembly WBZP01 (sample SAMN12412401, study PRJNA552823) | activated sludge metagenome | isolation source: activated sludge from nitrification reactor of wastewater treatment plant... | place: USA: Pennsylvania | collected 2017
TCCGAAGCGATTCCTGTTTTTTGATCTCGATCTACGCGAGCTGGCGGAAGCGGGTTTGGGTGCGGCGATCGAGGTGTTGTTTTTGCTGAAGCGCCATCCCGGTCCCAATCGTCGCTACGCCGCAGACAGCTTTCGCCTCGGCTGCACACCCGCAGTGAACCTGTTTCCTCGTACTGCGGAAGAGCTGGTGATTGATCATCAGCGCACCGAATACCTGGTTGAGCCGAACGCCAACGATCCCGAAGCCTACGAAGTCCACAGTGTCTTGGGAGTCAAGAGCAGCGACGGTACCGATACCTTTACGCCGCTGTATTCGCTGCGTCATGCGGGGCCGCCGAATCACGTGAGCGGTCATTATGTGACCCACCGCCGTGCCACCACGGTGAAGGATCGCCAGCGCAGCGAGGTCTTTCTGTCGTTTGTGGATCTGGCGCTCCGCAAAGACCAGCCCGCCGCGACCAGGGTGCTGGTCTCGACGCTGTGTACCAACGGAAACCTACCGAGCAAGACCGAAGCACATCCGGACTTTACGCTCGATACCGGGGATGCCTCGGCGGTGTCAGCGGTGCTGGCTTTGGAGCCACCGAGCCCGACCCATCAGCCGGGACTGTTGCGGGAGACCGCGTGGCGTCTGGTGTCGCATCTGTCGCTCAACTATCTGTCGATTGGCGATGACAGTGCGGATGGTCGATCGGGGGATGCGGTGGCCGCGCTGCGCGAGATTCTGCTCTTGCATGCCTCGCACACGACGGCGCAGAGTGGCGACTGGTTGATTCAGCAGATCCAAGGCATCACCGACGTAAAAACCGTGCGGATTGCCGCCTGTCCGCAGGGGCTATCGAGTCCGGTGCGCGGTCTGCAAGTGCGTGTTTCGCTGAACCCACAGAACTTTCGTGGGGCGAGCCTGCTGCTGTTGGCGAGCGTGCTGGAGCGTTTCTTCGGTCGCTACGCCTCGATCAACTCGTTTACGCAGCTTGTGGCGGTCGATACCCAAGGAGAGGAGCTTACGCGATGGCCTCCGCGAGCGGGCGATCAACTCCTCCTGTAGTCGCCGAAGGCAGCGACGAGCCAGACCTGCGCACCTGGCCGACTCTGTCCGATCTGGCGATCCTTGATCTGCTGTATGAGCAGGGCTATCGCTTTCGCTTTCACCAAGCGGTGCGACTGCTCGAACGGCTCCTTCCCGAGCGGCGTCCAGTTGGTTATTTTGAAGATCCCACCGACGAGGTTGTTCATTTCCGCGCCCATGCGTCGCTGACCTTTCCGCAAAGCGAGATCGTGCCGCCTGCGTACGATTCTGCCGCCGGGGAACACGTCATCGTTCCGCCGAAAGACAGCATTGAGCCGTCGCTGCGACATCCTGCCGAGATGACGGTGTCGTTTATGGGTCTGACCGGGCCGATGGGCGTGCTGCCACGTCACTACACCGCACGCATCATCGACCGGGTACGGAGTCACGGAGAGCGGCGACCCGACCCGACGCTGCGCGACTTTCTTGATCTGTTCCATCACCGACTGGTGAGCCTGCTGCATCGGGCGTGGAAAAAGCCCCGTTTTGCGGTTCAGGTTGAACGGCGGATGCTGCGGCCTCCCGATGCGACCAATCCACAGCCCGACGACCTGACGCGCTATCTGTACAGCCTGATTGGGATGGGTACGCCGGGACTGCTCGGGCGACAGGAGTTTCCAGATGATGGACTCCTGTTCTATGCCGGAGTGCTGGGTCATCTGCCCCGCTCGGTCCATACCCTGACCGAGGTGTTGGTCGAGTGGCTTGATCTGCCGGTGCGGGTGCAGCAGTTTGTGGGGGCCTCCTATCCGATTCCGCCAGAGCTGTGGACTCAGCTTGGCGAGACCTCGTGCGGACTCGGAGAGAGCGCGATTCTGGGAGACGAAGCGTTTGTGCCCGATGCCAAGTTTCGGGTCACGATTGGGCCGCTGTCTCCCGAACAGTACGAGTCCCTGCTGCCCGCTTCACCAGGTGGGAGTGAGGGTCGCTCGTTTCGACAGCTTGTGCAGCTTGTGCGCCTGATTGCTGGACCCGATCTCGACTTTGACATTCAGCTACTACTGGCACCGGGCGACATCTCGGGCTGCGTGCTGGGTGCCGAAGGGAGCTTCGCGCCACAGCTTGGACATACCGCCTGGCTTCTCGATGAGGAGCGAGTCAGCGGACTTTCCGACACCATCTTTGCCGGTACTCTCACCGGTCTTGCCACCGAGAAGGGGTTTTGAGCATGAGCCAGTTAAACCTACGAGCGTTAACCGACAAGCTCAACGACCACTGCCGCAATGCGCTGGAGTCGGCGCTCGGCCTGTGTGTGTCGCGAACCCATCACTCCGTCGACGTTGAGCACTACCTACTGAAGCTGTGCGAGGGTCAGGACAGCGACCTTTTGCGCATCTTCCGACACTACAACATCGAGCCGGGGCGGGTCGCCAGCGAGCTGGAACGGGCGCTCGGTCGCTATCCGACCGGCAACAATCGGGCCCCGACCCTGTCTCGGCGGATTCCGCTGCTGCTGCGCGAGTCGTGGCTGATTGGCAGCATCGAGTTCGGGGCGGTGCGGGTGCGCTCGGGTCACATGCTGCTGGCGCTGCTGCGCGAAGATGAGCTGGGCCAGGTGGTCCGAGACAGCGTGCCCGCCTTGGCCGACCTGCCGCTCGACGAGCTGGTGAGCAAGTTTGCGACGCTGACCAAAGGCAGTGCCGAGGACGAGCGCGGTCCGGCCGGGGTCGCGGGTGGCGCTGCCGAGGCTGCGGCGGCGGGCAAAGGCCCCGGAGGAACCAAGCTGGAGCAGTTCACCGTCGACCTGACCGAGCGGGCGCGCAAGGGCGATATCGATCCCGTGCTCGAGCGCTTTACGGAAGTGCAGCAGGTCATCGACATCCTGACCCGGCGTCGCCAGAACAACCCCATCATCGTTGGGGAAGCGGGTGTCGGGAAGACCGCCATCGTCGAGGGACTGGCGCTGCGCGTGGTCAAGGGCGATGTGCCGCCGCCGCTCAAAGACGTGACGTTGCGCATCCTGGATCTGGGACTGCTGCAAGCGGGCGCGGGCATGCGCGGCGAGTTCGAGTCGCGTCTAAAGGCAGTCATCGACGAGGTCAAGGCCTCTCTCAAGCCGATTATCCTGTTTATCGACGAGGCGCATACGCTGATCGGGGCCGGTGGGGCGGCGGGGCAGGGCGATGCCGCCAACTTGCTCAAGCCGGCGCTGGCTCGGGGGGAGCTGCGCACCATCGCGGCCACCACCTGGAACGAGTACAAAAAGTACTTTGAAAAGGACGCGGCACTGGCCCGCCGGTTTCAGCTCGTCAAGTGCGGGGAGCCGTCGGTGGATCAGGCCATCATCATGCTGCGCGGCCTGGTCGGGGCGTTCGAAAAGCATCACAAGGTGCGGATTCTCGATGAAGCGGTCGAGTCGTCGGTGCGGCTGTCCCATCGCTATGTCGCCGACCGGCACCTACCGGACAAAGCGGTGTCGGTCCTGGCCACTGCCGCCGCTCGGGTGGCGCTCAGTCAAGGCTCGACGCCACCGCCGATTGACTGTAGCCGCAGCCGGATTGCTGCGCTCGATGCCGAAAAGGATGCGCTGGTGCGCGAGGTCAGCGTCGGCAGTGACTTCGGCGAGCGACTCGACCGGCTGGGCAAGCTGCGTGAAACGGAGACTGCGACGCTCGAGGCGCTGACGCAGCGCTGGGACAAGGAAAAGGCGCTCGTTGCCGAGCTGAGCGGGCTGATGTCGCGGCTGGCGGGTGAGCTACCGAAGGAAGAGAAAGCAGCCCTCATCGAGCAGCTCAAGACCCGGCGTGCCGAGCTGTCGACGATTCAAGGCAAGGAACCGCTGGTGCATGCTTTTGTCGACGCGCCGACCATTGCCACGGTGATCTCGGGCTGGACCGGGATTCCACTGGGGCGGATGGTCAAAGACGACATCGAAGCGGTGCTGCGGCTGCCCGAGGTGCTGCGGCAGCGGGTCGTCGGCCAAGATCACGCTCTGGAAGCCATCTGTCAGCGCATCCGCACCAGCCGTGCCGGACTCGAGGACCGTCGCCGTCCCATCGGGGTGTTCCTGCTCGTCGGTCCGAGCGGCGTCGGCAAGACCGAGACGGCGCTGGCCCTCGCCGAGGCGCTCTACGGCGGCGAGCGCAACATGGTCACCCTCAACATGTCGGAGTATCAGGAGCAGTATCGCGTCTCGGGGCTGACCGGCTCGCCACACGGCTACGTCGGCTCCGACGAGGGCGGCATTCTCACCGAGGCGGTCCGTCGCAAGCCCTACACCATCGTGCTCCTCGACGAGGTCGAAAAGGCCCACCCCGACGTGATGGAAATCTTCTATCAGGTCTTCGATCGCGGCATGCTCAGCGACGCCACCGGCATCGAGGTCGACTTCCGCAACACCCTGATCCTGATGACCAGCAACATCGGCAGCGACCTGATTCACAAGCTCACCGCCGACCCTGAGACCAGCCCCGAGCCCGACAAGCTCGGCCAAGCGCTCCGTCCCGAGCTGAGCAAGGTCTTCCAGGATGCCTTCCTCGGTCGCACCGTGGTCGTGCCCTACTACCCCATCCGCGACGAGGTGATGCGCTCGATCATCCGCATGCAGCTTGGCCGCATCAAAGGTCGACTCAAGGAAAACCACCGCGCCGAGCTGACCTACGACGAGACCCTCGTCACCGCCATCGCCAGCCGCTGCACCGAAGTCCACACCGGTGCCCGCAACGTCGACCACATCCTCACCCGCACCATCCTCCCCGAGCTATCCCGCGACCTCCTCGCCCGCATGGCCACCGGCCAAAAAGTCGGCTCCGTCCACATCTCCGTAAGCGAAAAAGGCGACTTCGTGTATCGGGTGGAGTAGGGGACGCTCAGGATTGGCTGCTAGTCTTGGTGCCCAATCTTGTTCGACGGGGCACCTCGTGTTCTCCGAAGCGCGATCGTGTGCTCAATCGAGAAAGGCGGTTCTAGATAGAAATCGTCATCGATGGTTCCGAACCGATACCAAGAAGGAGTTTGTCTGCCCTGCAGCATCCGATGAATACGCGAATAGAACTCGCGGTAGTCGGCTTTGCTATGGGTGGCAACGATCTTTTGCCACGTCTCAACGAGAGCGCTGGTGAAAAGGCTCAGGTCCGAAGTTCCGTCCGCGGATGCTGTGGCCCCGTCACGACATGCGCCGATGAGAAGGCCTTTGGCACCGATAGGAATTGCAGCAGATCGGCCAGGTTGATTGGAGCTCGAACCGATTGCCCAGCTTCTGCTTCCAATACGGGTCCGGGTCACAGTTCCGCTATTGCAAGAATCAGAGACCACAAGAATTCGCACCCCTGGGCGGAAAGCAGCCCATAGTTCAGCTAATTCGTCATCTATGAAGTCTCTATCGGAGCAACACCAGGTTTCGTCAAATCCGTCTCCACCTGCTGCGGAGCTTTCATCGCCGTCTATATCTATTAATTGGCCCCCATGGCCAGAAAACGAGACAAAGAAAATATCTCCCTCTAGTAGATGAAGAGCAGCGGATTTGATTGCTTTTGAGATCGCTGAGCAACTGGCATATTCATCGAAAAATAGTTTAGCGATGAATCCCTTTGATTCCGCGACCGCCTTCATTGACTGGGCATCTCGTACGCATGTTTCCAGTGGCGGATTATTTGGTGAATGGTTTACGCCAATGTGAAGAGAGAGACCTGTGGCCATAGTATTCTCCGCTATTAGGTTATGGATACATCAACATGGAACCGGGTTCAGGGATCGCACAGAGCCCCCACCGAGACTTCGTGTGAAGTTGAATTTCTGCTCAGTCCACAAAAGTCCCAACTAGCTGTTTGAGTGACGGTATTAGTAGATACTGGCCGCTTGATCCGGCGCTTACTACCTTCAGACAGTCGATATGGGTGAACACAGGAAAAAGGAACGCTGTATTCCTGTGCAGTTGTAGACTCTGGAAGTTCAAGAATGACATTGTCGGCTAGAAATGACGGAGAAGTGCAATCAATTGGCGGTGCCCAGAATAGATTTCCATGTGCTCGGCTGGAGTCGTCGTTGCCGCAAAAGCCAACACTGAGGGCGGGCGAGACCACAGAATTATATAACAATCTCACATTATCCTTCGGGAGAGTTCCTTTTAGAAGAAGAGGAGATGCTTCTGAAAGAAAAATTACTGTGTTGGATATTGCTGTCGAGAATGAAGTGGTGGTTTTGGAACTAAAAAGGGCTGGGCCTAAGGCAGTCTTTATTATAGACTTGTCAATATCTACGACGAAGTCTTTTGTTCTTACTGGATAAATATCAAGTTTGTCAGAATACTTGACAAGTTTGCTCCGAGAAATAGACACGCTGGCAGTGATCATGGTATCGTCCACTCCTTCTAACCATATTCCGTCATCAATTTCAACACTGTCGAATGAAAGCTTGAAATCGATATTCTTAGATCCTTGGATGATCTTGATTCCATTGGAAAATACGGATAGGGCTGGGCGTGAGGTCTCCGGAAGAAAGCTGACAATAGTATTAAGATCATATGTGCCGACGATCGATATTGGAAACGAGGGCTTGTTGTTTTCATCGATTGATAAATTGACCAACTCCTTTAACTCTCCGGTCATTTGAATAAAGGGTCGATTATTAGCTCCGTCGCGGGCTAAGTCAAATGCATTATTGAATTTCGTAAATGGACAGTCACGTGAGCCCTTTTGAGAGCACATGGTGTCCGTAAATTGTGGATTGAAATACACGACGCTAGCACTGGGAACGCATCTTCCCGTTAGTACGCTACCTTCTGACTGTGGCGAACTCCTCGAAAAATCGCAAACCTGGCTCTGGCATAGGCTGTGTGCGGTGCAAGGACAATTTTCGCTCTTGTCATTGCACAAGCATCGATGGACGGATGAGTCACAAATTGCACCAATACTCTCATCGCATTTCACATGTTCAGAGTCATCAATGCAGTCTAATGACAGTGACTCCCCTGAACAACTCCAGGCGTTCAACACAAGAATGCAGGCCAGCACAACGTTTTTCATCTCTATCTTCTCCGAGTTATGGAAGCGCAAGTAGCAGTATGCCGGCCAGGGACAGGCCTGCCCCTAAAGCTCCCCCGGCAATCGACATTCCTAGGCTAGAACCGTAAGAACCACTTGTCCCGACACAATCATAGGTGGGTAGGCTACTTGGTGGAATAAGGCATGGCTCATAAATTCTGTGGTCACCTAGTCCTACTCCTAGTGCCGCTGCAGTCACTCCCACGCCGAGAATTAGAAGTGGAATACCAGCTACGCGCCTCGAAAAGGTGGTGATGGGGGCGATAAAAATTGGTGTCGGTGCTTGAACTGGTGATGGAATCTTGAAATCGACGCCATTTCCGTTTTCTTTCGCATCGAAAGGCACCACCACGTTGGGCGCTAGTTTTGCTTTTTGAAGATATCCTGCAAATATTCGATATTTTCCAGGTTCTAGATTAGCCTGACAGGATTTCCCTGAGCTATTGCATATGCATCTCGCATCTCTATTGTCAATTGTCCCTATCCTTGCGTTTGGAAGCCCATCGATCGTGATGCTTTGCAGAACGGAACTGTTATTATCAATGCTAAATAGATCTGCGAAGTTACATGTGTTTCGTAGTTTTGTGGAAAAATTGCAAATATTACCTTCAATTACGCCAGAACATGTCGAAGGGGAACACGTGGCTTTATCGCATGTATTTGTGCATAATGCCGCTCTTAGGTTCTTTCCGAATGTGTCCCTGCTGATTCGGATAATTAGCCACGATTTGCTTGTTAAGGTGCCCGGTTGGCATGATTCTAGTGATTTGGCTATTGTGGTACCAAACACGGATATGAATGAATTAAAGTCGCCAGATACGCTTATTCCTTTAGTATAGGTGGCTATTTTTTCGTCTTGTATTTTGCATGTTATTGTGGTTGTTATTGTGGTTTTGGTTTTGCTGGGTAGAGAAGAATAGATAAATATTTCTTGATTAAGTGAATTCTCTGCAGAGAGATGTGATAATAGTGCTTCGTGGACCGATGTGGTCTTTGATTTCGCATCTTCAATTGTGGTTTCGTAATCAAACAGATAAATAACCGTAATTCCTTTCTTTTCCGGCTGTGTAAAACCCGAGCCTGGGAAACTCAGCAGAACGAAAAGGATCCAGAGTGAGGACTTGAGAAGGTTTGCCATCTTAGTGATTGCGTCCCACGTGAAGGGGTAGGTGGGGCAGCCTACTCCACAACGGCCTTCGGAGGCAAGTCGACTACCGCACTTCGTGCGCGCCGATGTCAGCCTGGCCTGCCCCCTGCGGGCGCTTGGTCCCGAAGTAGTCGGTGGCTGACAGAGCGTCGATCTTATCGATGCAGCACTGAGTATTGGTGGCGTCGTCCCGAAGAGCGAATGGCGTTGGTTCGCTCGATGAGAAGCTTGCTGCCGCCAAGATTCTCCCGGCCGAAGCATAGGTTTCGCTCGGGTGGACAACGACTCCCTTGAGTTCGCAGCTCCCTGAAAACTGAGAAACCGGTGCCTTTCCCGGTTCGGGATGAATGATCGAGGCTTGCAGAACAACCTTCGTGGCTTTGTCACAGTTGACGCTGTTTAGTCCAGCGAGCGCCGCGGCGCTGTTGGCTACGACGGTGTTGTGAGCAAAGAGACCATCACTGTTAAACAATGTAATTGGAGACTCGCGTGCATTGGGGTCACCGCCGTTCTTAATAAGAAAGTTGTCGGTAATCGCGTATATGCCTGCCTCTATGAAAAGGGCCATTCGTGGCAAAGACCGCAATGTGGACCGAGCGACCATAATATCGCAGTTCGACGTACGGATACCATACAGCTTGGACTCGCTGAGCAGGCTTCTGTAGACTTGAAGCTGGGGTCGATCTACTGCGCCACCAATCTTACAGTCAACGCCGCCGTTGGCCCTTAAGATGCTCACTCCATCGAGGATGACCTTGGTTTGGCCAGAGGTCGGTGCGATCGTGAGGATGGTGTCCATTGCACCTGCCGTGAGGACAGGTCTTCCCTGATCGGGGTTTGCTGGGCCGCTGCCGAAAATGCGGAACGTGCGGTTCTCCATCTTCCCTAGGTCGAATGGCCCGGTGTATTCGACATCAAACGCCTTTGAACCTACTAGACGGATTGCGTAGCGATAGGGCATCGCCGCGAGTGCATCCTGTAGCTTGCAGAACGGATTCGCTACAGAGCCGTCGGCTGCAGAACATTTGCCAGAGTCGGCGGTGGCATCGACGACATACACCTGGTTGGCGTTCAGGCAGCGATTGTTTGTGCTTGGAGGCTTCGCCGGTTCGCAGAGTTTGGAGCCGCAGTCATCGTGGAGTTGGCAAACAACACATTTGTTGTTCACACAGGCCTTGGCATCACTGCATTGACTTTCCGTTGTGCAGTCTGGTGGTGGCGGATCGTTTGGTGGCTCCATTAGGTCGGAGTTTGATTCGCAGTGGTGGGTCTCCAGATTACAGACCGTACCGGCCCCGCATTCGTGGTCGGTTGGACAGCTCGCTTCCCGGCTGGGAATGCAGCAGTTGAGGAGGAGGGCTCCGGCACCGATTCCGATGAATCCCCAGAACAGCTTGGTGATGCGCATGGTTGGATTCCTTTTCGCGTTCGCCGGGCGGCTAAAATTCGCCTTGGACTGTCAGTCCTGTTGATCCAGTTGCGGAACCCAGGCTTACGCGCAGCGAGGGGCGATTGGTGCGCTTCTGCGAAATTCCTACACCAAGTAGCGTGGCACCGACTCCGAGGGCGGCGACTCCGACTCCCAACATGGCACCGCCGTAGACTTTGCCGTCATACACGTGATCGCATGCGGGCTCTGTGCATTTGCCATCCAGTACCAGACCGGCGATTCCTAACGAACCCATGGCGACTCCTGCGACTACCAGGGTACCGCCTCCGATGAGCAGTCCGTAGGGAGTTCGCTTGGCCGGCTCTGGGTTGTCTGTGAGGGGGGGCAGTTGCTGAACGGACAGCGTGGGCGTTTCGATGCGTATGGGCGGACTCGGCGGTGGTGGGGTGGCTCCGAGGATCTGCGTCACGGACTCACCAGCGCGTAGATCGACCGTCGCCCGGCTGCCTCCGTTGTTCCACGTGAGCTCGTAGTTCCCCTGCGGGAGCCAGACCGGCAGCGGCCGCTCGGGTCGCTTGACCACTACGTACTCCGCTTTGTTGATGTGAAAGGACAGGGAGTTGTTGGGAAACTGGATCAGCAGGCGTCCATGGGTCGGTCGGACATGGGCTACCAAGCGGTCCCGTCCGGTCAGCGCTTGGTTCAGGGCGAACTGCTGGCGTTCCTTGCCTTTTTGCAGCTTCCCGGTCGGAGCAGGACAGGCCGGCGCGTCATCGGTGAGAGCCACCGGGGATGGCAGTTGTAGCTCAGAGGAGGTGGGCACCGCAGCGGGCGCTTGGCTGATATACCGCTCATAGGAATTGAGCGCTGAAACGAGCTTGTGACTCGCTGCTTCGCGCTGGTTCTTTTTGAGCAAGATGCGAAACTGATCCTCGTAGACACAGGCCAGACCGAAGTGGGTCAAGTTCAGGCAGTCTGCGTCTTCCCGGCAACAGGCGAGCGCCTTTTGGAGAAACTGCTCACTGCGCAGGAGTCGCGCTTCCACAGGTAGTCGCTGGTCACTGTAGGCCCGCGATCCCTCTCGACGCATCTCGGCCAGGTTGTCACATTCCGCAGAAGGGGCCGGAGTCTCTGCATGCGAGATCAGCGGAGCGCATAGTCCGATACCTAACAGCCATGTCCACAAAGCCCGCATGGTCGATTACTCCGGATTGAAAAGGTCTTCATCCACCTGCGGTGGCTGATTTTTTTTGAACTTGGGCTTACGTACTGGCCCTGGGCGTGGCGGTTCTACGCGTGGTTTCGCGGGAAGCTCGGTCGGCAGTGTGGGCGCTAAGAGCGTCAGGTCCGGTAACACTCCTAGATCGATGGTCACGGATGCAGGACTGTGCAAGTCCTCAGGGGAAGAACTGCTGGCATCATGGGCAGGCGCTGCGACTTTCGGTAGCGTCGGAATGGGTGGGTGGGACTTCGTGGCGTGAAGACCCCAATAGAGCCCAGCGCCGCACAGTGCCAGCACGGTTCCTCCGATGAGCAATCGGAGCGTCAGGCGTCGTTTGTGACGGCGTTCGCTCGGGTATGGTCCCTGCTCTGCGGTGAGCGCATGGAGGAAGTCCTCGATGGTCGGGAATCGCTGCTCGCGGTCCTTGTTCATCGCTCGCCCGATCGCAGCCAGTACGACAGGCGGTAGATCAGCTCGGAGCTGAGACAGGAACGGTGGTTCCTCACTCAAAATGCGGAAGAAGATGGCCTCCCGTGGGTCCGCAGTGGGATCGACCACGAAGGGATGACGGCCTGCCAGGGCTTCATACATCACGACCGCCATTGCCCACTGATCGGCGCGACCGTCGATCTGACTCACCTGACCACGGACAGCCTCGGGGGCCATGTAACTGGGCGTTCCGAGCAGAGACCCTTCCACGGTCTGCTGAGACAGCGCGTTTTTGATCTTTGAAATCCCGAAGTCCACCAGCTTGACCAGATCGCCACCATCCGGGCCTTTGCCTGGAACAAGGAAGATGTTGCCTGGCTTGATGTCGCGATGTACGACCCCCATCGCATGAGCATCGTGAAGCGCTGCGCAGCACTGCTTGGCGATATCGATCACGGTGGACAGCGGCAGTTGCTTTTCCCGGCGGAGTCGCTTTTCGAGATCCTCCCCATCGAGTAGCTCCATGACCAAGAACGGGAAGCCCTGATCGATGTCGCGATCGAAGTCGAACACCTTGGCAATGTTCGGGTGGTTGAGCGCAGCCACTACCCGCGCTTCGTTTTGGAACCGGTGGAAAATGCGAGGATCTTTGGCAAATGTCGAGTGCAGAACCTTGACGGCACACAGGCCATCGGTACGAAGGTGACGAGCCCGATACACCGCCCCCATACCGCCGCTGCCGAGTAGCTCCTCCAAGTAGTAGGTTCCACAAAGGGTCTTGCCCACCAGCGGATCGCTTGGTTTGTCCGGTGGCTTGGCTGAGATCGTCGGTGGGAGGTTCATGAGACTCGCTGCATCGTCCCCGACGGTCAGTCACACATATAGAGTGCGACGTGTTCAGCATCGGAACCCGCACGGCCAGATTATCCACAAGCGGGCGTCGCGGCAAGCCGAGAGATGTCATCCACCATGCCTCGTCGTCTTACTGAGGCCGCCTGGGTAGGGCCCTGCATTTTCCGGCGATGCATTTCTCGTGGGCCTGGCAGCAATTGGAGCCACATCGACGGGTCAGTGGTTCACACAAGAATTCGGGGGGTTTGATCGCAGCCCGGCACTGGCCGGCGAGACAGCGTTCACCGCGAGCGCAGCACTGGCCACCGCAGTTGCCCAAGCCAGAGTTGCAGGTGAAACCACAGACGCCGGAAGAGCAAGAAGCGACCGCATTTGCTGGAGCCGGGCAGGAAGTACAGGAAGAACCGCAGCGAGAGGGATTGGACTGAGTATCACTGAAGCACTGGCCACCGCATTTGATGAAGCCCGGATTGCAGGTGAACCCACAAACGCCGGAAGAGCAAGAAGCGACCGCATTTGCTGGAGCCGGGCAGGAAGTGCAGGAAGAACCGCAGTGAGAGGGATTTGATTGAGTATCACTGAAGCACTGGCCGCCGCATTTGACGAAGCCCGGATTGCAGGTGAACCCACAAACGCCGGAAGAGCAGGTGTTGGTGGCATTGGGGACATTACAAGACTTCCCACACGCGCCGCAGTTGGCAATTGTATTGATGGGGGTTTCACAGCCATCGGCAGGGTTGTTGTTGCAATCTTTGAATCCAGCCGGGCAGCCCTGACATTGGTTGTTTATACAGCTTGTCCCGCTAGCGCAGGCCGCACAGACACAACCATTTGGGTAGCCTACTAGATCTCCGCAGCGATTGGTACATAGTGCCTGACATCCCGACAGAGACAGCCCATCCTGGCCCATTGGTATTTGGCAGGTTGGACACTGGTGGGTATCGGTGGAAAAGTTCTCTGTGTGAGCGGTTTGTGCAACAATGATACCGCTTGCTTGAAGTTTGGCGGTAAGCGTTAGTTTGAGAGAATATGACCCGGAGCTAAGCGGAAGATTGACAATTAAGTCAGTTCGATTTGAAATCGATTGAGACGAGCAATCCAAGACACTAGAGCCATCGATTTCTATCTTTGGATAAATGTTAATACCGCTGGCACTGTCTGCTCCAGGGGTTTTCCAGATATTCTGAAAGGTGACCTTGTAGCAACCATCGGTGCCGAAGGTACAAAGTTGGAGGTTGCACTGCTGCGGCTGAGTTTGAGCCGGTCGGACCGGGCATAAATACAGCGCGATCAGTGTCGATATGACGAGAGGCCAGAACAGCTTGTGACGCATGGATCGAAGTCTCCGTGTGAATTTGGCCAGGGACTGTGTTGTGAGAATTCCAGATGGACTACGGCATTCGTCGCAGGATTGCTCCCTTGGTACCGACGGTCCAGATGCTGCTCCCATCGCTCGTCCCCGCGATTTTGTAGAAAGTCTGCGCTGCTCCGGTCTCTTCGAACTTGAGTCCGGAGACCTGAGTGCCGTCGGAGCGCAGCACGAAACCAGCGGCCCCAGCCAGAAATACAGTGCCAGCGCTCGTTCCCCACACCGCAAACAGATCCTGGGCCTTCGCAATTTCTGTGGCTGAAGACCAGTCCGACCAAGTGGCACCCTGGCGACGAACCACGCTGTGGGTTTTTCCGACCGCCCAGACATCGCCGGAGCTTGCCCAGACCGCGTTCAGCGGACCCACGGACGGCGCTCCCGAATCAGTGCTCCAGGTCGTGCCCATGGACGTCATGACCGCGCTCTGCGTTGCGGACTGCTTTCCGACGGCCCAGAGCTGTGAGCCAACGCCCCAGATTCCTTCGAGCGCCAGGACTCCGCCAAGCTGCTGTTTGCTCCACGTTTGGCCATCAAAATGACGCAGATACTCATTCGGACCCACCGCCCACAGGTCACTGGCAGAAGCACCCCACAGCGCTCGGGTTCCGGTTCCGCTGGCCGTGATGGTGTCCACAATCTTCCATTGCGGCGCTTGTGGATCGGTCACAGACAGACGCCAGATGCTGTTATCGGCGACTCCAAGATAGAGCTGTCCTCCGATGCCCCAGATGGTGTTCAGGACGGTGTTCGCCGGTAGGTTCGATAGCTTGGACCAGCTCGTGCCATCCCAGCGTAGCGCCAGGTTGTTGCCCACCGCATAGGCGACTCCGGTGTCCACATAGAGACCGAGCAGATTCCTGACCTCGCCCCGGCTCGATGGGTGCCACACTCCCGAGGTTCGGGAAGCGAGCAGGCCCGCGTCTCCGACAATCCAAGGGGTGGCCGCAAGACCTTGGGAGAGTCCGTAAATGGTGCTGTCACCAAACTTTTCTTGGCTCCATACTCCACCCTGAAGGTGCCAGATCAGGCCGGTGGTGCCAGCGATCCAGACTTCGTCGCCACTACCCCACACCGCATAGAGCAGCGCATTCGCAGAGTTGGGCAGAGTCTCTCGTTTCCAGGTGCCTTGGGAGAGGTGCAGAACTTCGGGGGCACCCGCACCGGTATAGCCAACGATCCAGACTTCGCTGGGGCTTGCGACCCATACCGACCGGAGAGAGCCAGAAGGAGTCGGATTTAGGCTACCCCACACAACCTTGCTCCAACTGGCGGTGGCTGCATCCAAATTGACCCCATGAACGGCGAGGCCATTTTCGCCAACGGCCCATGCCTCGGTTCCGACGCCGGACACCGAAAGGAGTCCTTGGTTCAGCGTGCTCCCGACATTGTCTTCGGACCAGGTTCCCAAGGTTCCGCTCTTGGTGCGCCGGTAGATGAACAGATTCCCAACGGCGACGGCAACGGAGCCATCTGTACCGCCGCAACCCCATACCGACCGAAGGTCTGCCCCGGCCATAATTGGAGCCAGAGTGCGCTGCGAAAAGCCCGCGCCCGTTGAGGTTCCTTCAAACAGAACGGGCTTGAGGGTGCTGTCATCTGTTCCTGCGACCAGCATCTGTCCGTTTGCACACATCGACAACCCGCTGAGGTTGGCGCTCGTTCCCAAGCGCACCGGGAGCCATTCGCCGTTGACGAGGTGTAGGAGGGTGCCGTGATCTCCTGCGGCCCAGACTTGTTTGCCGTCGCTGCTGACCTGCACGGCTCTCAGCGTATTCCCTTGCGGCAGTGGGTTGTCCCAGCACCAGCGAGTACCGGAGTCTGCGGTGCAGATCTTGGGCGCGAAGTGGGCGACGATCGGCTGCTGGATGGGCAACTGGACAGTGCAGGTCGTCTCGGTTCCGCTGCAGACTCCCTCCCAACCGAGGAAGTAGGAATCGGGCTCCGCGACCGCGCTGAGGGGAACGGATCCCAGCGGAAAATCGGCGCTGCATTTTTGGCCGCATTCGACGGGACCACCCGGCCTGGGGAGTGAGTAGACGGTGCCTTTGCCGGTTCCGGTCTTCTGTACCGATAGGGAACACTGCGGACCATCGAGTCGCGTGAGATCAATTTGAACCGGATAATAGGGTCGGCCATCGTGAAAGCTGGTTTGCCCTCCCGTATC
>WBZP01004012.1_pt1 | contig 15613 bp, 18 predicted proteins | sample 5204301 | NCBI WGS metagenome assembly WBZP01 (sample SAMN12412401, study PRJNA552823) | activated sludge metagenome | isolation source: activated sludge from nitrification reactor of wastewater treatment plant... | place: USA: Pennsylvania | collected 2017
ATGTCCCGCGGGGAGTCGTCGGGCGGGATGCCGCACCCGGCCACGAGGACCGCGGCGATCACGGTGCCAAGCACGGCGCCGCGCACCCTGCCCAGCACGGCGCCCAGCACGGCGGCGTGCACGGCGGCGCGCGCGGCGCCACGGGGTGAGGCCGGCATCGGGCGGCGCCCGGTCATCCCTCGGCTCCATGGTCGGCGCCCGCCGCCGGTGACGAGGCGTGGGCCAGCGGGCCCGGCCCGGCGTCGTCCAGCTCGATCATCTCGGCGGGCAGCTCGATGACGAAGCGGGCGCCCGCCTCGCCGTCGGCGCGGTCGTCCACCCACACCCGCCCGCCATGCATCCGGACGTGCTCGTCCACCAGCGCCAGACCGAGCCCGGCGCCCTCGCTGGTGGCCCGCCGCCCGGCCATCGCCCCGCGGGCGAACCGTTCGAACACCAGGGTGCGTTCCTCGGGTGGCACGCCGGGGCCGTGGTCCTCGACGGCGATGCGAACATGGTCGGACCCATCGGGGTCGTGCCCCACCGAGACCGTGGCGCCACCGCCGCCGTGGTTGCGGGCGTTGTCGATGAGGTTGGCCACGACACGCGCCAGGCGGCGACGGTCCCCGTGGATCACCATCCGGTTGGCCGGCTCGGTGACGCTGACCGGCGTCGCCGGGGCGCTGGACACGGCAACCGCCTGGCGGACGAACTCGGCCACGCCCAACTCCTCGAGGTTCAGCCGGATCGCCCCGGCGTCGAACCGGCTGATCTCCAGCAGGTCCTCCACCAGGCCCTGAAAGCGAGTGACGTCGGCGACCAGCAGGTCCAGCGCGGCCTGGGCTCGCTCGGGCATCTCCTCCCGCCGGGCTTGCATGACCTCCACGCTGGCGGCCAAGGTCATCAGCGGGGAGCGCAGCTCGTGGCTGACGTCACTGGCGAAGCGGCCCTCGCGCTCGACCTTGGTCTGCAGCGTGGCGGCCATCTCGTTGAACGCGGTCGCCAAGGCGTGGAGGTCCTGGTCGTCGGTGGGTTCCAGGCGGGTGTCCAACCGGCCGTCGGCGAAGGCCCTGGCGGCCCGGGCGGCGTCGGCCAGCGGGCGCACCGAGCGGCCGGCGGCGAGGGCGCCGAGGAACCCGCCGATCATCGTGGCGATCACCGCGCCGAACAGCAGGCTGAGCCGCACCGTGTTCAGCGTGTCGGCGCTGTCACCGAGGTCGAGGAACTCGAAGTAGGCGTTGCGTGACCCACTCAGCGGGATGCCGATCACCAGCACTGGCGTGCCGTCGACCTGGGCGATCATCCGAGCCGGGACACCGTCGCTGATCACCCGCTCGCGCAGCGACACGGGGATGGCGTCCTGGCCGAAGCGGCTCGAGCCACGGGCCCACTCGCCGCGCACGTAGGCGACGCCCCGGTTGATCCCCAGCGAGCGCAGCCGGCCGATCACCGACGCGGCGTTGCTGGCGGTCGCGGCCAGCTCGTTCTGGGCGACTTGGGCATTGCGGTAGGCCTGGTCGATGCCCGACCGATCACGCTGGGTCAGCAGGCTGCTACGGCTGAACGAGTAGGCGGTGGTCGCCAGGAACGCCGAGAGCAGCAGCGAGCCGAACGCCAGCACCATGACCATTCGGGCCCGCAGGCTGAGATGCCGCGGGCGCAGCGCGGCGAGACGGGCTCGCCAGGTCGTGATCACGACTGGAGGCGGTACCCGAGGCCGCGCACGGTGACCACGTGGCGCGGATTGGCCGGATCGGTCTCCACCTTCGTGCGCAGGCGGCGAACGTGGACGTCCACCAGCCGGCCGTCACCGAAGTAGTCATAGCCCCACACCTTGTCGAGCAGGCTCTCGCGCGAGAACACCCGCCCCGGGTTCTGGGCCAACTCGCACAGCAATCGGAACTCGGTCTTGGTGAGATGCAACTCGGCGCCGCCGCGGGAGACCTTGCCCTCGTCGGGGATGATCTCCAGCTCGCCGAACACCAGCCGGGTGTGCGCCGGGCTCATCGGGCGGATGCGCCGGAGCAGGGCGCGGATGCGCGCCGACAGCTCCTTGGGGGCGAACGGCTTGGTCAGGTAGTCGTCGGCGCCGGCCTCCAGCCCAGCCACGACGTCGTGGGTGTCGTTGCGGGCGGTGACCATGACGATGGGGACGTCGCTGTGGCGGCGCAGGGTCCGGCACAGCTCGAAGCCGTCCATCCCCGGCAGCATGATGTCGATCAGCACCACGTCGGGAGCGCCACGGTGGAAGACGTCGATGGCCTCCTCGCCACTGGCGGCGACGTCCACCGTCCAGCCCTCGTCCTCCAGGGCCAGCTTGACGGCCGCGCGAATGCGCTCGTCGTCTTCGACGGAGAGGATGCGAGTTCCCACGACCTCACATGATGCCAGTTCGGCGCCCGGATGCACCGTACAGCCGGGGAATACCGCCGGGGAATACCGCCGGGGAATACCGCCGGGGAATCCGTGTGGCGAGCCGCCACCACCCGGGCGGCGGCTCAGCGGTCGGCCAGCGCGGTCCGTAGCCAGTCGAACAGGCCGGGCGCGGCGGCCAGGACGCTGTCGGGGCGGGCCGGGCCGTGGTCGATCGCCCCCACCGTGGCGCCCGCCTCGATGGCGATCAGCCACCCGGCGGCGAGATCCCACGGCATCAGGCCCTCCTCGTAGTAGGCGTCGACCCGGCCCATCGCTGCGTAGCACAGGTCGACGCTGGCGGCCCCGAGGCGGCGGATGTCACGAACCTCGGCCAGCAGCCGGGCGGCGCGCTGGGCCTGCCGGCGCCGGTGTTCCACGAGGTAGCTGAATCCGGTGGCCACCAGGGCCTTGGCCGGGTCGGTCTCGGTGGAGCAGGTGATCGGCTCGCCGTTGCGCCGCGCCCCGGTACCGCGCCCGGCGGTGAACAGCTCGTCGGTGACCGGCAGGTATACCGCGGCGGCCAGCGGCCCGTCGGCGTCGGTGGCGGCCACGCTGACGGCGTATCCGGGAAGGTCGTAGACGAAGTTCGTCGTCCCGTCGATCGGGTCGAGCAGCCAGGTGAGCCCGGACGATCCGCTGGCTGTCGAGCCCTCCTCGGCGATCACCGCGTCGTCGGGGCGGCGCCGTGCCAGTTCCCCGACGAGGTAGGCCTCGCTGGCCCGGTCCCACTCGGTGGCCACGTCCGTCGCCGAGGACTTGGTGCGGGCGTCGGTGACGCCGGCTCGGCGCCCGTCGAGCACCATCCGCCCGGCCGCCGAGGCCAACTCGGCGGCGAGCGCCGTGAGGTCCTGGATCATCGCTGGCGCTCGTGCTGGTCGATCTGGCGCCACTCACCGACGGCGCGCAGGACGAGCACGGCGACCACGCTCATACCCAGCGCCGCGGTGACGGACCCGGCGAAGGCGCCGATACCTCGTTGCACGGCGCACGTTCCGCTGCACTGCAGGCGCACGAGCGTGTAGCCGATCAGCCCGCCGGCCAGCCCGGCGACCAGGATGGCGGCGAACGCGGCGACCCGGATGGCCGACGACGGCAGTGCCGACAGCGGGCGTTGAGACATGGCCGGGAGCGTACCGGGCGCCCGCCACCGCCGGTCCGGACCGAGCCCAGAGCCCAGAGCCCGGAGCCCAGAGCCCAGAGCCCAGAGCCCAGTGGCGACGTCTCGGTAGGCTGCAGGCGATGCGCGCCACCGTGGTGATCCCCACCTTCAATGAGGCGGAAAACCTGCCACGGCTGGTCAAGGAGATCCGCACGGCCGTGCCCGGCATCGGAATCCTCGTGGTCGACGACGCCAGTCCCGACGGCACCGCCGACCTGGCGGACGCGCTCGGTCGGGATCTGGGCGGGATCGATGTCCTGCGCCGGCGAACCAAGGACGGCCTGGGCGCCGCCTATCGCGCCGGGTTGCGCCGGGCGATCGACGACGGCGCCGAGATCTGCATCCAGATGGACGCCGACCTGTCCCACCCGCCCGAGGTTCTCCCGGCGCTGATCGCCATCGTCGAGCACGGCGCCGATCTGGCCATCGGCAGTCGATACGTCCCCGGCGGGCGGACCGTCGATTGGCCGTGGCAGCGCCGGGCACTGTCCCGGTGGGGGAACCGCTACTCGTCGGGCGTGCTCGGTCTGGCCATCAACGACGCCACCGCCGGGTACCGGGCCTACAGCGCCGCGGCGCTGGAGCGCATGGACTTCGAGTCCGTCCACGCCAGCGGGTACGGCTTCCAGGTGGAGATGACCTACCGGCTGGTGAACGCCGGGGGCAAGATCGTCGAGTTTCCGATCACGTTCCACGACCGCCAGGCGGGCGAGTCGAAGATGTCCGGCGGGATCATCAAGGAGGCGCTCGGGCTGGTGCTGAAGCTGCGCGCCGACTACTGGCGTCAGCGCCACGAGCGCCGCAAGTCGGGCGGCTGAGCACGCCCGTGAGCACGCCAGCGGGTGGGCCGGGCGACGGGGGCGACCCACGGCTCACCCCCGATCGAGCGGTCCAGCGCGTCATCCTCCACGTGGACATGGACGCGTTCTTCGCCAACGTCGAACTGGTCCGCCATCCCGAGCTCGCCGGTGAACCGGTGGCCGTCGGTGGCACGGGCCGCCGCGGCGTCATCGCCGCAGCGTCGTACGAGGCTCGCCGGTTCGGGGTCCGCTCGGCGATGCCAACGGCCACCGCCCTGCGGGCCTGCCCGCACCTCGTGGTCCTGGCCGGGGACCACCGGCACTACGCCGAGGTCAGCGGGCGGGTGTTCGAGATCTTCGCCGCGGTGACCCCGCTGGTGGAGGGGCTGTCGCTGGACGAAGCCTTCCTCGACGTGACCGGTGCCCAGCGCCTGCTCGGCGAGCCCACCGACATCGCCGCCGGGATCCGCCGGCGCACCGAGACCGAGCTCGGGTTGACCTGCTCGGTGGGGGTGGCGGCGAACAAGTTTCTGGCGAAGCTGGCGTCCGAGGCCGCCAAGCCGCGGACCACCTCCTCGGGAATCGCGCCAGGCCGCGGCGTGGTCGAGGTCCGCCCCGGAGAGGAACTGACCTTCCTGCACCCGTTGCCGGTCAGTGCCCTGTGGGGCGTCGGCCCGGCGACGCTGGCCAAGCTGACCCGCCTGGGGGTGCGCACGGTGGGTGACCTGGCGGCGCTCGATCGGCGAACGGTCGTCACGTCCCTCGGGCGCGCCGCCGGCGAGCACCTGCATGAGCTGTCGTGGGCCCGTGACCACCGTGCCGTGGAGCCGGACCGGGCGGTCAAGTCGGTCGGTCACGAGGAGACGTATGCCACCGACCGCTTCACCATCGACGAGCTGCACCGGGAGCTCGTCCGCCTGGCCGACGGCGTGGCCGGCAGGCTGCGCGCCGCGTCCGTCGGTGCTCGAACACTGACCCTCAAGGTCCGCTTCGCCGGATTCGACACCATCACCCGCAGCGTCACCGTCGGCGCGCCGGTGATCACCGCGCGGGCCATCGTCACGGCGGTGGCGCCGCTCCTCGCGGCCATCGACCCGAGCCCGGGGGTGCGCCTGCTCGGGGTCAGCGCCTCGAACTTCACCGCCCCGGCCGAGCAGCTCAGCTTCGACGAGCTGCTGGCCGGCGGCGGCGCGGGCGACGGCGCTGGACCGGCGGGAAGCGCCGACTGGACGGAGGCCGAGGCCACGATGGACCGCATCCGCCGCCGGTACGGCGATGCGTCCATCGGGCCGGCGGCGGCGATGTCGCGTGGCGAACTGCGCGTCGTGCGCCGCGGCGCCCAGCAGTGGGGCCCGGACGCCTAGCCGGACGCCTCGCCGGACGCGGCCCCGCGTTGTCCGGTCGGCGTATTCGTGCCAAGATGAGGCCCTGGCCGGGCTTGCCGGGCTTGCCGGGCTTGCCGCGTTGGAGGAACCATGCCGCTCTCTGAGGACGAACAGCGCATACTTCGTCAAATCGAGGAGCAGTTGCAGCGCGACCACACCTTCGCCCGTGACCTGCGTCCGGGGCGGCCGGTGGTCAAGCGCCGCCTGGCCGGATGGGTGATCGGCACCGTGGCCTTCTTCGTCGGCGCCGTGCTGGGCATGACGCTGCACCCGCTCTTGGGATTCGCCCTGTTCGTCGGGGCCGTGGCCACCGCGTTGATGGTCGAGGCCCACGTCCGTGACCTCGCCGAGCATCGTGTCGCCGGTCTGGGCGAGGCCGCCAGGGCCAGGGTGCGCGGCGCGCGGCCAACGCCTCGCGAACGCGCCGACTGACCCGCCGACTGACCCGCAGACTGAGCCGCCGACTGAGCCGAGCTACCAGACGCGCCGCGGGTTGACCAGAGCCGCCAGGCGTCGGCGCCACGGCTGGGCCCGCTGGCAGTCGTGGCGGATCTCGGCCGCCAGGCGCTCACTGGTGGACACGTCCTCGGCCGACGGTGGCGCCCCGCTGTACATCGCCCGGGTGACCTGGTCGGCCAGCTGACCGAGGGCCCGGCGGTCCACCGGCGCCGTGGTGGCAGCGGCCACGGCCGGGGCGGGCAGCCCTGGGTCGTGCCCCGACCCACTCTGGGCCAGGGCCCGTTCGGCCTCGTGCCAGGCGCTGCGGACCCGCTCCGTCGGGGTGTCGCCGAAGCGGGCTCGTCGCCGGCGGCGGACGAACTCGGGCATGGCCACCAGCCAGGCGCCGAGCAGGGCGACCAGCGCGCCGAGCCACCACCACAGCCCGCTGCTGGCGTCGGCCGGCTGGACCTCGGGGGCGAGGGTGGGCGGCGTGGCCGGTGGGCTCTGCTGACCGGCGGGGGGTGGCGGCGTCGACTCCTGGGACACCGAGGTGTCCGCCGGCGAGGTGCCAGCCGTGGTGTCGGGTGGCGGCGGGGTGGCCTCGCCGTCCTGCTGGGCGGGGAGGCCGGTGACCGCTTCGCTGCCAGGAGCGCCACGCCCGGGCGTGGGCTCGAAGGGGACCCAGCCGATGTCGTCGAACCACACCTCCGGCCAGGCGTGGGCGTAGCGCCCGGCCACGTGGAACAGGCCATCGTCTCGCAGATCACCCGGGGTGAAGCCCACCGCGACCCGGGCGGGGATCCCCATCAGCCGGGCGATGGCGGCGAACGTGGCGGAGAACTGCTCGCAGTACCCGGTGCGGATCTCCAGGAACTGGCGCATCGCGTCGTTGCCGTGGCCCCGCGGCACGTCGAGGCTGTAGGTGAACGTGTCGCGGAAGAAGGATTGCAGGGCCAGGGCCCTGGCATAGGTGGTGGTGGCGCCGGCCATGATCCGCCTGGCGATGTCGACGGCCTCGCCGGGCAACCCAGTGGGCAGTTCCAGGTAGATGGGACCCGGTGGCCGAGTGCTCGTCGCCGCCGCAAGGCGCGTGGGGTCGGTCTCGGGGATCGCCGACTCGATCGAGAACGTGTCACCGCTCTGCAGCGGCTCGTCGTTGAGGGTCAAGATGGCCTGCGACTCGCCCGCCCACTGCACGTTGACCTGAGTGTCGAGGCGCGTCGGGGCGTAGGCGGCGGGCACGATCTTGCCGCGCAGCCCGCGGATGCGGATCTTCTGGAACAGCGCCTCACCACTTCCGTCACCAGACGACGACAGCCGGCCACCGGCATCGTCGAGCGGTTCGGAGATCGGGCTCCAGGCGTTGCCGTCGAAGGAGGCCAGCCCCATCAGCCGCCAGTACGCCGGCCGATCGGCCTCCACGGTGAACATCTCGGTGTTGGACCGGTTGACCAGCTGGCTGCGGATCTCGACGAGGGGACTGACGATCTCGGTGGTCTCGGTCTCCCGCCGGCGGGTGTCCAGCAGGCTGCGCTCCTTGGCGCCGGGAAGGTGCGGCGCGGCGGCGCCGGCGGCGCTGGCGCACAACGCGGCCAGGATCAACGCCGCGGGCGCCAGGCGCACCAGCCGCGGCGGCCGGCCGCCGATCCAGGCCTCCTGGTCCTGGCGGTGCTCGGACCGCAGGATCACCACGGTGAGCAGGGCGACGCCGATCCATACCGCCGCCACGGCGATGCGGTTGCGGTCGGCGCCCAGGGCGCTGGCGAAGACGAAGACCACGAGCGAGGGCACGACCGCCTCGCCCCGACCGTAGGCGCGAAAGGCGAACGAGTCGGCGAGCGGCGCGCACAACCCAACCAACGCCGACGCAGCCATGGCGAACGCCCCGCGGCTGGGCACCGGCGCCACCGTCACGGAGAACTGGTCGAGGACGAGCCGCAGGTCACTGCGCAGGACGTCGATGGTGTCGCCGGTGGGAATCACACCGCCCAGTGCCGTGCCGCGGTGGAACACGACCCCGGCGGCGGCCAGGGTGCCGGCCATCGCCAGTGGCAGGGCGATCAGCACATGCAGTCGGGCGGCGCGCAGGGCGACGGCGAGCACATGGCCGACGGCGACCACCACCAGCATCGGCGCCAGGTAGTCCCACCCGGTGAACAGCCGGGACATCGACACCGCCGTCGCCACGGTGAGGCAGGCGACGGCGCAGGTGGCCCACAGGTGCAGCGGACGGGTCTCGGTGATCATCCGCCCACCCCGAGGCGGGTGTCGCCGACGAGGCGGTTCCACGACGACTCCAACTGGTGCAGCGACGGCGCGGCGACCACCAGGTGGCCGTCCATCATCCCTTCCGCGGGGGCCGCGGTGGTGATGGTGACCACGGTCTGGTTGCGGCCCAGCTGGGCGCGGGCCGCGGCGACGAAGTCGCTGGTCGCCCGATCGGTGACCAGCACGACCACCCCCAGGCCCTCGGGCGTCGACGGCCCGGGAGGCACCGGCGCCGGTCCGCTGGCCCGCTCGATGACGGCCAAGCCGCGGCTGGCGACGCGCACGACGTCAGGTCCGCGCCAGTCTGCCTCCTGGCTGACCACGCGCACGTCGAGCTCGGTCGCCGCGCAGGCGAGCACGACGCTGGCCGCCGCCGATACGGCCCGCTCGAAGGCCCGCTCGTCGTCGATGAGCGCGTCGAGGGCCACGGTCACCCGGCGCAACTCGTCGTCGGCGTGCTCACGGACGAGCAGCTCGGTGGAGCGGGCGCTGGCCTTCCAGCTGATCCGCCGGGGATCGTCACCCGGTACGTACTCACGCAACCCGTGGAAGTCGAGCCCACCCTGGGCGACGGCCTTGGCCTTCAGGGTCTGGCCGAGCACGCCGGGGGAGCCGATGCGTGGCGGCGCCAGGGGCACCGTCAGCGGCAACACGACGATCTCGTCGATACCGGCCACGTCACGGGTACGGCACGCCAGGCCCAACGGATCACTGCGGCGGACCTGCAACGGCCCGCAGACGAGGATGCCCCGGCGGGTGGCCGGGATGGCGTAGGTGGCCCCGGCCGACGAGCGCGGGGAGAGCGGTGCGAGACTCATCGTCGCCCCGCCGACGTTGCCGACCCGCTCCCACAAGGTGAGCTCCGGCGTGGACCGCCGCCCGCGTTGGGTCAGGCGCATCAGCACGGTGATCGGCGAACCGGCCACCGGGGACTCCGGGTCGGTGGACCGTTCGACGGACAGCTGCGGTGCCCGGGTGTTGGCCACGACGACGCCGACGAGGACGGCGACCACCAGGGAGGCGCCGAGCACGTAGAGCTCGATCAGGGCAAAGACGCGCCCGGTGGCGAACGCCGCCGCGGCGGCGAGCAGCATCGCCCAGCCGTGGCGGGTGAGCACTAGCGGGCCTCCGGCACCGGAACCCTGGCGAGGATCTCCGAGATCGCCGTGGTCCCGGTGAACCCGCGGCCAGCGGCGTCACCGCGGATGATCAGGCGGTGGGCCAGGACCGGCTGGGCCACGTCGTGCACGTCGGCCGGGATGACGAAGTCCCTGCCGCGGGTGGCCGCGCAGGCCTGGGCGGCGCGGGCCAACTGCAGCGTGCCGCGCGGCGACACGCCGAGCAGCAGCGCCGGGTGGCGGCGGCTGGACTCGGACAGGTCGACCAGATAGCCCTTCAGGCTGTCGGCCAGGCGCACCTTGCGGACGGCGCCGATCATCGCCCTGATCTCCGCCGCGCTGACCACCGGGCGGACGTCGACGGCCGCGGTGGAGGTGTTGCCGAGGATGTTCATCTCCGCGCCGCGGTCCGGGTAGCCGAGCGAGAGCCGCATCAGGAACCGGTCGAGCTGGCTCTCGGGGAGGCGGAACGTGCCCTCGTGCTCGACGGGATTCTGCGTCGCCACCACCATGAACGGCCTGGTCAGCTGATGGGAGGTGCCGTCGGCGGACACCTGGCGCTCCTCCATGGCCTCCAGGAGCGCCGACTGGGTCTTCGGTGAGGCCCGGTTGATCTCGTCGGCGAGGACGATGTTGGCGAAGATCGGTCCGGGCTGGAAGACGAAGGAGTCGGTGGAGCGCTGCAGGATGCTGACCCCGATGAGGTCACCGGGGAGCATGTCCGGGGTGAACTGGACGCGTTTCCAGGTGCACTCGATCGATCCGGCCAGTGCCTTGGCCAGGCTGGTCTTGCCCACGCCGGGGACGTCCTCGATCAGCAGGTGGCCATCGGCGAGCAGGCAGATCACCGCCAGTTCGATGGCTTGCTTCTTGCCGATCAGCACCGCGGCGACGTTCGAGGTGATGGCGTCGAACAGCGAGGAGAACGTGCGGGGAGGCGCGGCGGTCTGGACAGTCATTGCGCTGAAGGGTAGACGGCTCCTCCCTCGAATCGTGCGCAGCCGGTACGGTGGGGCGGGTGAGCCGCTGCTACCTCGCCGTCATCATCGGCGGGACGCGGTTGTCCGCTGGGGTCGTCGACGAGCACGGCCAGGTCGTGGTGCGCGACCGCATCGGGACGCCACCGCGCGACGTCTGGGCGCAACTGCGCAAACTGGTGCTGCGGGTGATCGCCGCGGCGCCCGAACGACCGGTTGCCTGCGGCATCGGCTGCGGTGGCCCGATGAACCCGATCGACCGCACGGTCTCCCCGCTGCACATCCCGTCGTGGGTCGACTTCCCCTTGGCCGACCAGATCGAGGCGGCTACACAACTGCCCGCGGTTCTGGAGAACGACGCCAAGGCGATGGCCCTGGGTGAGTCGTGGTGCGGTGCGGCGGTCGACGTGGCCGACTTCGTCGGCGTGGTCGTCGGCGCAGGTGTGGGCGGCGGCATCGTCAGCGGGGGGCGGCTGATGCGCGGCCGGCTCGGCAACGCCGGGCACATCGGCCATGTCATCGTCGAGCCCGACGGGCGGCCCTGCCCGTGTGGTGGCCGGGGGTGCCTGGAGGCGTACTGCAGCGGGTCGGCCATCGAGCAGGAGACCGGGAGGTCCCCGCTGCGCGCCCCGGCGGCCATCATCGAGCGCAGTGGGCTGCTCCTCGGCAGGGCCCTGGCCAGCGCGGCGGCCGTCGTCGATCTGCGCCTTGCGGTGGTCGGGGGGACCATCGCCCTGTCCTACGGCGAGCCGTTCTTCGCCGCGGCGAACACCGAGTTGGCGGCGCGCGCCAAGCTGGCGTTCCTGGCCGGCCTGCACGTCGTACCGTCGCAGCTGGGCACGGCAGCGCCGCTGATCGGGGCGGCGTCACTCGCCAGGCAGGTGGACACTGCGCCGGCGCACGACGGGTCGGCATGAATCCGCAATTCGTCACGAATGCCTCGCCGGTGGACGCGTAGTCTTCGCTGCGTGTGGCTGCGGATCGTGCTCTCCCTGGTCCGCCGCCCGGCGTTGTGGCCAACGGCGCTGCGCCAGGCGCGGCGCCTGGCGCCCACCCGGTGGTGGGAGAAGCGACCGTTCCTGCCGGTGCCACCGGATGACTACCTGCGGTTCCGGGCCGTGACCCAGCACGGTGGGAACCCGCTCGACGGGACGGCCGGGACGATGACCGCCGACGACGTGGTGGATTACCTGCGCTGGTGCCGGGAGGCGCGCCGATGAGCTGCGCCCTGGTGCTCAACGCCACGTTCGAGCCGTTGTCGGTGGTGCCCACCCGGCGCGCCGCCTGCTTGGTGCTGGCGGACAAGGCCGACATCGTCGCCGACGACGGCACGCGGATGCACTCGGCGCGCCTCGCCGTGCCGACGCCGTCGGTCGTCCGGCTGCGGTACATCGTGCGCATCCCGTTCCAGCGGGCCATGCCGATGTCCAGGCGGGCTGTGTTCACCCGCGATGATCACGCCTGCCAGTACTGCGGTGGCCCAGCGGATTCCATCGACCACATCGTGCCGCGCTCGCGCGGTGGTGAGCACCGCTGGGACAACGTCGCCGCGGCATGCCGGGACTGCAACCTGCGCAAGCGTGACCGCACGCCGCGCGAGGCAGGGATGCCGCTGGCCCGCCCGGCACGGGCGCCACGGCACAACACCTGGGTCGTGGTCGCCGCCGGGGTGGTGCCCGAGGCATGGAAGCCGTACCTGGCACTGGCCAGCTGATCGTGACGCCGTGAGGATCGCGTGAGCGCGGCGCCGTGGCCCGTCGAGGTGGTCGAGGGCACGGCGGCGGAGATCCATGATCGCCCGCCGAGCGGGGGTCCGGCGCTGTGGTGGTGCCGCCCGACGGGCCCGAGCGTGGTGCTCGGCAGCAGCCAGGCGGGCGAGACGTTGGACGAGGCCGCCGCCGAGCGCCTCGGGCTCGCCGTTGCCCGGCGGCGCAGCGGGGGAGCTGCCGTGGTGGTGATCCCCGGCGAGATGGTGTGGCTCGACCTGGTCGTGCCGCTGGACGCCGTTGCATGGGCCAGGGACCTGCGGTCGTCGATGCGCTGGTTCGGGCGGGCCTGGGCCGCAGCGCTCGGTGGCCTCGGCATCGCCGCCTCCCATCGCGAGGCTGGGATGGTCCGTCCCGATGTGGCGGCGACGGTGTGCTTCGCCGGGCTCGGCCCGGGCGAAGTGGTCGACGCCTCCGGCGCCAAGCTGGTGGGACTGTCACAGCGGCGGACCTCGTCGACGATCCGCCTGCAGTCGATGTGCCATCGGCGCTGGCGGGCAGACCGCTACGCGGCGTTGTTCCCCGCGCTGCGCGGTACCGGCGACTTGGACGCGGTGGTCGCCACCGTCGACCGGCCCGACGACGAGATCGTCGCCGCGGTCGCCGCCGCGGTCGCCGCCGCGGACGTGCCAGTCGACCTCCCGGGCGTCTGACGCTCCACCACCTCCCCGCCGGCCTCCCGTCCCCCCGCCGGCTCCCGACCCCGCCGGCTCCCGACCCCGCCGGCTCCCGGCCCCGCCGTCGCCCGGCCCCGCCGTCGCCCGAGTTCGCTGTTGCCCGGGTCCAGCCGTCGACCAGGCGTTGACCCAGCGTTGACCCAGCGTCGACGGGGCGCAGTGGAGGAATTGTGGGGCAAAGTGGGGAGAAATGGTTGACGGTGGGTGAAAGTGGGGACAGAATGGGGCCCGGCGGGGAAGACGGCCACTCCGGTGACCCCTCGCTCCCACAGACACACCGCATCCACGCAGGGAGGGAGGTGACCAATGCACGCGGAACTGTTGATCGGCACGTTCGAGCGACAGCTCGATCCCAAGGGTCGCCTGGCGCTGCCCTCGGAGATGCGCAAGGTGCTGGGGGAGCGCTGCTACCTCGTGCGCGGCACCGCCCGCTGCGTGGAGCTGGTCCCTGCCGAGGACTTCGAGCGCCAGGTCCGAGAACTGATCGAGGCGGTCCGCTCCGGTGACAAGGACATGTCCGAGCGCCGCGCCGTCGCCGGTTCGGCATCGCTGGTCGTGCTGGACAAGCAGGGCCGGATCACCGTCGACGAGAAGCTGCGGACCTACGCCGGGCTGAGCACCGGCGATCCCGTTGTGGTCGCCGGCAACTTCGATCGTGCCGAGATCTGGGCCGTCGATCGTCACCAGCGGATCGACGCCGCCGGTACCGAGCGCCTGGCAGGCGACGAATGAACGCGTCGCAGTTGTGCAATCCCCCGGGGCACTGGATGGACAGCCCCTTCTCCGCCCGCTTCCGTCTTGCCGACCGGGGAGACATCCCGGCGGCGCCCGTGGCCCGGGGGATTGCACAGCTGCGCACTCGTCAGCAGGTGTGCCCGTGAGCGAGTTCGCCCATGACCCGGTCATGGTGGACGAGATCACGGCGGCATTCGCCCCGGTCCCCGACGGTGTGGTGGTCGACGCCACCCTCGGCGCCGGTGGGCACAGCGAGCGCCTGCTGGAGACCTACCCGCGGCTGTCCGTCGTCGGGCTCGACCGCGACGGCGACGCTCTCGCTGCTGCCGGCCAACGCCTGGCCCGCTTCGGGGTCCGCGTCGTCACCCACCGCTGCCGGTTCGACCACCTCGCCGACGCCCTCGATCGCACCGGGGTCCGGCACGTTTCCGGGGCGATCTTCGACCTCGGGGTCAGCTCGCCCCAGCTCGATCGCGCCGAGCGCGGCTTCTCCTACCGCCTGGACGGCCCGCTCGACATGCGCATGGACGCCAGCCAGCCGTGGTCGGCCAGCGACGTGGTCAACGGCTACGACGCCGAGCGCCTGGCCAGGGTCCTGCGCCAGTACGGAGACGAGCGCTTCGCGGCGCGCATCGCTGCGGCCATCGTCCGTGACCGCCCGATCAGCTCCACGTCGCGGCTGGCCGAAGTGGTCGTGTCGGCGATTCCCGCCCCAGCCCGGCGCACCGGGGGTCACCCGGCGAAGCGGACCTTTCAGGCCATCCGCATGGAGGTCAACAACGAACTCGACGCCCTCCCCGTGGCCTTGGACGCTGCCATCGAGCGCACCGTCCCGGGAGGGCGGATCGCCGTGCTGGCCTACCACTCCGGCGAGGACCGCGTCGTCAAGGATCGGTTCCGCGAGGCGGCCACTGGCGGGTGCCTGTGCCCGCCCGAGCTGCCCTGCGTGTGCGACGCGGTGCAGACGGTCCGGGTCGTGCGCGGGGTCCCCAAGCGGCCCTCGGCGGCTGAGCAGCAGCGCAATCGGCGGGCATCGAGCGCCCGGCTGCGTGTCGTCGAGCGGATCCACCCACGCCGGCGCGGCGACGGCGAGGGGCGCTGACCGTGGCCCTCGTCCAGCACGTCCGCCACAACTCGCCGCGCCCGCTGGTGCGGCGCACCGCCCCGATCACGCCTGGCGACCTGCCCGAGCGCACCCCGCTGCGGGTCGTCGAGCGCCGCCGGCGGGCCATCCACCTGCTCGTCGTCGGCGGCTTGGTGGTGTTCACCCTGATGATCGGTGCGGCGTGGTTCCAGACCCAGCTGGCCCATCGCCAACGTGAGCTCGATCGCCTCGATCGGCTGGTGCGCGTCGAGGCCGAGCGCAACGACGCGCTGCTCGCCGCCCGTGGAGAGTTGCTCGGCCCGGCCCGGTTGATCAACCGCGTCCAGGACCTCGGCATGGTGCCGGGCGCCAAGACGCGGACCCTGCGCGTCGACGCCGAGACCGTGGCCTACATCGAGATCTTCACTCCCCAGCCCTCCCGTCGAGCCGGGTCGGGCACGTTCGCCGGCGCCGACGAGGGCGCGGTGAAGGCGGCGGTTGGGGCCAACCCGTGAGCGGTCGCGACCGCCACCTGCGCCTCGTCGGCGACGACGGGCGTGGCCGACGTCGCCCGGCGGCGCGCCAGCGACTCTCCCCGCCGCCCGCTGCTCGCCGGCGCGGGCCGAAGCCCCCGCTCGGCAGTGCTGCCCAGCGGGCCGCGGTCGGGCGCCGCCGGCCGCCCGACAACGGCGGGCGCCACGACGGGCGCGACGACGGGCGCGATGACCGGCGCGACGACCGGCGCGACCAGCCGGGGGATCGGCGTCCGGTCATCGGTCGCCCGTCCCGGGCCGGGTCGACCGGATCGA
>WBZP01004013.1_pt1 | contig 15613 bp, 17 predicted proteins | sample 5204301 | NCBI WGS metagenome assembly WBZP01 (sample SAMN12412401, study PRJNA552823) | activated sludge metagenome | isolation source: activated sludge from nitrification reactor of wastewater treatment plant... | place: USA: Pennsylvania | collected 2017
TAAGATCTATGGTTTGTAACATACAAATGGAAATGGTAGCACAAAGATACATTGCATTCGCGAGCAATGCAGGTTCAGACCACGATTTAAGCTTTGTTTAATATACCGAGTTCTGAATGGGGCTTATAAAAGAGCTGCCCCAAAAACACCGGCACTGTCGCCCAATGATGGTTTCAAAAAGACTACATCTACCCGGGGATTGAAAATATAGTTTTTCACCCTTTCTACCCCTTCGGTATAAATTTCATCAATGTTGCCCACACCGCCACCTATGACGATTACATCCGGGTCTACGATGTTGATGACCACCGCGATGGCCCTGCCAAAATTATCAAATAATCTATCCATGGTTTGTTGGGCAAAAGGTGCTGATCCTGCCCGGTATTCGGTTACTATGTCTTTCAGTTTTTTATCGCTGCCACTGATTTTGGCATAAAATCTTTCCAGGGCAGGGCCCGAAATGACGGTTTCCACGCATCCGGTTTTGCCGCAATAACATTGTCCACCGGACTCATCCAAAAAATTGTGGCCCCATTCACCTCCGATGCCATGTCTTCCGCCAATTACCTTGCCATTGACAACCAGGCCGCCACCTACACCGGTGCCCATGATCACACCAAAAACCACTTCTGCTTCGGGCATCTTTTCTTTGACTATGCCCATCTGTGCTTCTGCTATGGCAAAACAATTGGCATCATTGGCCATCCGCACCTCATAGCCCAGCAACTTTTCCAGATCAGCTTTCATGTGCCGTCCGTTTAATGCAGTGGTATTGCAATTTTTCATGGTTTGTGTCAGGGGATCCAGTGTGCCTGGTGTAGCAATGCCCATGTGTGCCGGTGAAAAGGCGTGTTGGTCACTAACACTTTTGGCCAGGTTTGCTATATTGTTGAGGATGTGTTCATAACCGAGGTGCCCTTCCGTGGCAATTCTTTGTCTTACAACTACATTATGGCTTTCTCTTTCGAGTAAGGCCGCTTCTATCTTGGTTCCACCGAGGTCGATACCCAGTAAATATGGTGCAGTCATGTTGTGGCTTTTGCCATAAAATTACACCAAAGCATGGTTCCGCAAAATTATTTTTGGAAGGGCTTTTCTTATTATTCAATCACAAAATCCAGTGCTTGTAAGGCAGTCCAAAAGCCGGGAAAAGATTTTGATACCACGGCAGCATTCTTTATACCAATGGGATGCAGCAGGGCCAGCGGTGCCAAAGCCATAGCCATGCGGTGATCGTGGTAGGTTTCGAAATAAGGCATCACATCAAAGTGACATTTTCCCTCCATCATGTACATTTCTGTAGGGTTTTTGGAATGAAATTTCTGAGGCACTTTGCTGATAAATACGCCTGTTTTTGCCAATTCAGTCTGCATGGCAGCAATCCGGTCGGTTTCCTTGATTTTGAGGGTTTGCAAGCCTGTAAACAAGGCGGGCATGCCGAGGGCACCGCACATGACAAATACGGTTTGCGCTATGTCCGGTTGATGAAGGAAATCATATTCCAACATGGCAACCTTTTCAGAGCCCTTGCTTTTACTCAGGTGTATCGTATTATTATCGGCCACTTTTGTTTTGACACCAAACGAATGGGCAATGGACTGGATGGCACTGTCTCCCTGCCAACTGGGTGAAAACAGTCCTTTCAAGGTGATTTCTGCTTCGTTCGCCAGCGCAGCAATGGAGTAAAAATAAGAGGCAGCGGACCAGTCGGCCTCTACTGTAAAATCCACACTTTGGTAATCCTGTTTATCAACTTGTATTACATTTTCATGCCAATGGGTTGTAATCCCAAAATAGTACATGATATTGAGGGTCATTTGCAGATAGGGTTCTGAAACCAAGGAGCTTGTTAAGGTGATTTCCAGGCCATTGGGCAGTGTGGGAGCCACCAACAGTAAAGCAGAGATAAATTGTGAACTGACATTGGCGGGTAAGCTTACCTTGTTGTTGCCGGTTTCCGATGGTGCTTGAATCTCGAGAGGTGGGTAACCCTCGTTTTCAACATAAGAGATGTTGGCTCCCAGTTGTCTCAGTGCATCTACCAATGGGCCAATCGGACGTTGTTTCATCCTTTCGGATCCGGTTAAAATTTGGGTGTCCGGCTGAAAAGCCAAATAAGCGGTAAGAAACCTGAAGGTGGTGCCGGCATGACCTGCATCCAGCACGCCTTCTTTTTGTTGTAATAACTGCAGCAGTGTCTTACTATCATCACTGCCAGATGCATTGAAAATTTCAAAGGGCTGTTGGCTTAAAGCCCTGATCATATAAATGCGGTTGGTAATGCTTTTGGATCCTTCCAGGGCAATTTCGCCTTTTACAATACCCGACTTGTGAAAAACTTTACAATCAGGCATCTTGCCAAATGATGTTCAGTTGCACGTCGATATCCGGATGGATGGATTTCATTACCGGGCAATTTAAGGCTGCATGACTCAACATGCTTTTTTCTTTATCTGAGTATGATTTGGCAGGCATGATCATCTTGATGTGGATACCGGCAATTCTTCTGGGATTTTCTGCCATTATTTTCAACACCTCTGCTTCCGTGCCGTCGATATCGATGTCGTTTTTTTCAGCCAGGATGCCCATGATTGTCATCATACAGGAAGCCAGAGAGGTGGCCATCAAATCGGTAGGAGAAAAGGCCTGGCCTTTGCCGTTGTTGTCGACGGGTGCATCGGTTACAATTTCGTTGCCACTCCTTAGGTGGGTGGCTGTTGTGCTTAAGCCTGTGTGGTAAACTACCTTGGATGTCATAAGTTGTCTTGTATTTCTGATTTCCTTTGTTCGGCCAACGCTATTTTTTCAGCTTTTTTGCGCGCCATTTCTTCCTTTATTTTTTCATCTGACTCGTTATAGCGTTTGATGATTTCTTTTACCAGCCGGTGTCTAACTACGTCTTCTTCATTGAGATAGACCACTCCAATGCCTTCTATGTTTCCGAGGATGTTGAGGGCACGTATCAAACCACTGGATTGCGAAGGGGGAAGGTCGATCTGGGTTAAATCACCGGTTATTATGCACTTGGCATTGGGTCCCAAACGCGTTAAAAACATTTTGAGCTGTGGAGAAGTACAGTTCTGCGCTTCGTCAAGGATGATAAAAGAGTTGTCAAGTGTTCTTCCCCTCATAAAAGCCAGTGGTGCCACTTCGATGGTGTTGTTTTCCATGAAAAATTTGAGTTTATCCATGGGGAACAAGTCCTCCAGTGCATCATAAAGTGGACGCAGATAGGGATCTACTTTTTCTTTGAGGTCTCCCGGTAAAAAGCCCAGACTTTCTCCGGCTTCCACTGCAGGACGCGTGAGGATGATTTTTTTCACCGTCTTGTTTTTGAGTGCCGCCACTGCCATGGCTACAGCTGTGTATGTTTTTCCGGTACCTGCGGGTCCGATGGCAAAGGCAATGTCGTTGGTTCGGCTGAGTTCCACCAGTTTTTTCTGATTGATGGTCTTGGCTTTAATGGGTCTGCCATCCCTTCCATAGACGATTACATTTCCGGGATTGGAGTCGACAATTTTATTGGCCATGGGATTGTTGCCATTGAGCAGATCGATTAATGTCTGAATGGTCAAATCCTGTTTTTGGCGAAGGATGGAAATCATAAGACCAAAGCGTTCCTTTAACTCCTCGGTTTGCTCCGGTTCGCCGATCAATTTCAAAGTGGTACCCCGGGTTACCATTTTCACATCGGGATACACTCTTTTGATGATTTTTAACTTGGAATCCCCTTCTCCGTAAAGATCAATGGGGTCTATGCCTTCAAATTGAATTTGCACTTCGTGCAACGCTGCGGCGTTATTGTCTTTCAATATACTGATGATTAAGGAATTAAATGTTACAACAAAAAAATAAATATATTATTCAAATATGTTTTCATTACTTTGTAAACAGAAACAGCGGCTTTTCGAATTATGTGACGCCAGTAAAACTACAAAGACTTACTGAATAAACACCAAAACGTAGAAATCGTTATTTCTGCCAAGAAACCTGGCTCAAAAATCTGTAAATAATTTTTTATATAAAAGTTTCTTGCATTCAATGGTTCAAAAACCGGGCATTTTTTAATCCATGCAGTTAATTTCTTTAATAACTGACTATGGCCTCGATGATCACTACGGTGCGGAATTAAAGGCAGCTCTGTACAAAAACTGTGAACAGGTACGGATACTGGACGTGTGCCATACCCTGAAAGTGTACGACATTTTTCTGGCAGCCTACTACTTAAAAAACCTTATTCCTTCGTTGCCGGCCGACAGCATCAACATCGTTTCGGTAAACAATTATTACGAAAAAAATCCCAGGTTTCTCGTTTTTAGAAGCCATGATCAATATTTCATAGGTCCCGACAATGGCATTTTTTCCATGGTTATGGAAGAAATTGAAGATCCCCATGTGATTGATCCTTCAAAATGTCCGGGCAAGCAGGTTTATCAGATTTACGCCCATGCGGCAGCCTGCATTCACCACGGCCTGCCCCTCGATGAATTTGCCTACCCCATAAAAGAATACAATGCCCGGCTGAGTTTCAGACCTGTGGTTACCAGCCAACAGATAAAAGCGACCATTATCCACGTGGATCATTATGAAAATGTAATTACCAACCTCACTCGCGATTTATTTGAAAAGTCGAGAAACGGCAGAAGTTTTTCCATTTACTATAAGCCCAACGACCCTATAGAAATGCTCTCCAAACACTATGGAGAGGTGGCGCCCGGTGAAGCCCTGGCCTGGTTCAACGCCGCAGACCATCTTGAAATTGCCATCAATATGGGTAAAGCCAGCAGTACCTTGCATCTTTTTACCAATGAAACCATTCAAATTGACTTTCATTAGTATGATTACCCGTATTGTCAAACTTACCTTTAGGGAAGAAGAAGTAACCGCTTTTCTCGACATCTTTGAAGAAAGCAAAAAATCCATAGCTTCTTTCCCGGGTCAAAAAGACCTTCGCTTGCTTCGAGATCGAATGCACCACCATATCTTTTTCACCATTAGTATCTGGGAAAACGCAGAAGCACTGGAGGCCTATCGAAAATCCGAACTTTTTGCATCCGTATGGACCCGAACCAAAGCTCTTTTTGCCGAAAAAGCAGAAGCATGGAGTATGGATGAACTTCAAAACAAATCTTCATGGCAGTAATACACAGTCTGGGGTACGATATTTTCATCAACGAAGCAGGTGCTTTGTCTGCTTTTTTGGAATCACTTAAGCCATCGCGGACTTTCGTTTTGGTAGATGAACATACAGAGCAAAACTGTCTGGTTTATGTATTGGAAGACCTGCCCGCAGATGCCGTTATTATCCAAATCGACAGTGGTGAAATCTACAAAAACATAGATAGTGCCGCTTTCATTTGGAAAAGTTTACTTTATCATGGTGCCGACAGACATTCTGTGCTCATTAACCTGGGAGGTGGGGTGGTTGGTGATCTTGGGGGCTTTTGTGCAGCAACATTTATGCGGGGCATTCGCTTTATCCAAATTCCCACTTCATTGCTGGCGCAGGTTGATGCTTCGGTCGGTGGTAAGCTGGGTATAGATCTCGATCATCACAAAAATATTGTGGGCGTTTTCCGACAACCGGAAGCTGTATTTATTTATACGTCTTTTATCAAAAGTATTCCCTACCGGCAGCTCCAAAGTGGTTATGCCGAAGTATTGAAACATCACCTCATAGCAGATAAAGAAAGCTGGCAGAAGTTGAAAGATATTCAACAACTGTCGGATTTACCTTATGAAAGCATAGTGGCACACAGCATCAACATAAAAAACGATGTGGTCATGCAGGATCCTGATGAAAGAGGTCTTCGAAAAATACTCAATTTTGGACATACCATTGGGCATGCCATTGAAGGTTTGCTCATCAGCTCTTCAAAATCGATAACCCATGGTGATGCGGTGGCCATCGGCATGGTTTGTGAATCTCACCTTGCCCTGCAAAAGGGCTTTATTTCACATACCGAAGCAAAAGAAATCAGAGATCATGTTTTAAGATTGTTTGGTCATAAGTATAAGTCTATGCCTTCTGCTGACGCAATTATTGATGCCATGCGTTTTGATAAAAAGAATGAAAAGGGGGAAATCCGGTTTTCCTTGTTGGAGGGCATTGGCAAATGCGGCTACAATCACACGGTCGAAGACGACCAGATCCGTCAATCATTGGACTGGTATATAAAAGGCTGATTTTTGTAGGAAATGCTGATCCTTTGGGAACTTAGGGCGCTATCAGCTTAAAACCTACACCGTGAATGTTGTCAATCTTGAGGCTTTCGTCATCGCTCAGGTATTTTCGCAACCGTGATATAAACACATCCATGCTTCTGCCCAGAAAATAATCGTTCTGGCCCCACACCCTCTCCAGGATTTCCTCTCTTTTGATGACGTTGTTTTTATTTTCAATGAGCAGTTTTAATAAATCTGCCTCTCTTTGGGTCAGGGTTTTTTCAGTTTCGCCTGCGCTGATGGTAAGATTTTTGTAATCGAAGGTAAGTTTGCCCAGCACGTATTTGTTGGCTTGCTTGATATTGATGAATTTGCGTTTTAGAAAGACCTCAATTTTGAGGATCAATTCCTCAATGCTGAATGGCTTTGTGATGTAATCATCCGCACCCAACTTAAGACCTGTAATTCTATCTTCCTTCATCGACTTGGCTGTCAAAAACAAGATGGGAATTTCAGGATTTTTTTTTCGGATATCTGCTGCCAGGGCAAAGCCATCCTTCTTAGGAAGCATTACATCCAGCAGACACAGGTCAAAGTGACCATTGCCAAAAGCCGTCAAGGCCGCTTCTCCATCCAGGCAGTGCACTACATCATAGCCGTTGAGCGACAGGTTGTCTGAAGTTACGAAACTGAGTGTTTCGTCGTCTTCTACATAAAGTATCCTGGCTTTGTTCATTTTCGCTTGCTTGTGTATGCTATGAGGTAAAAATAATAATTATTTGTATACGTTGTGCTTTTGCAATTTATTGTTCATTTTCTTTCCTCTATTGGGCTTATGCATCCAGGTTTTGTTTGTTAGAAGGCGTTGTTACAGGAATTTCTATTTCAAAGACAGAGCCCTTGCCTACTTCTGAGTCAACTATAATTTCCCAATTGTGTGCTTTGCAAATGCTTTTAACATAAAACAAACCAAGACCAAAGCCTTTCACATTGTGCACATTACCGGTATTTACTCTATAGAATTTATCAAATAAAAAGCGGAGGTACTCTTTGGGAATGCCAATGCCATTGTCTTCTATGCGGATGGCAATGCCATTGTTTTTCTTGTATAATGTGAGGAGAATCTGAGGCTCGCGGTCGCAATATTTTACAGCATTGTCTATAATGTTGTAAACTACATTGGTTAAATGTAGTTTATCGGCATTAACTACAACCCCTTTAATTTTTTCAACATATTGAATGTTCCCTTTTTCCAACTTTAGTTCTGTCGCCTCCACGATGGTTGAAAGCAGGGAATTCAAATCAACCTCTTCTATGGTGAGCTTTAAGGTGTCATTTTCCAATCGGGCAACGTTGAGCACTTTTTCTACCTGATCATTGAGTCTGAGATTTTGCTCTCTGATGATATTGGCATACCTCGAAAGACGGCTGTCGGCCTTGACATGGCCATCGTTTTGCAACACATCAGCAGCGATTTTTATCGAAGAAATGGGTGTTTTAAATTCGTGGGTCATGTTGTTGATAAAATCCTTCTGCAAGTCAGACAACCTTTTTTGTCGAAGAATAATAAGAATGCTGTAGGTGAAAAACAAGACCGACAAGATAGCTACCGATCCTATCATCAGGTTGGTCCACAGATCGCTGACGATGTAACTTTCTCTTTCCGGAAACTTTACCACAAAGTAGTAGTCCAAATGCGAAAACTTAGGTAGCCTGGATGATTTTTTCTTTTGAGATGAGTTATCCATCTTGCAGTAATTGCCATAGATCAACTCGCTGCTGGCACAATCATAGACGGCATATTCAAAATCTGTATTTATAAATACATTGGAAATTTCCTGATAGAGGTAATCTTCCAAAACCGCAATGTCTTCGATCTTACTGTTGACATTGACCGCATATACGTTGGAAGATCTCCGCTGCACCAGGTTGTATTTGGGCAGGGTGGAATTGTTGTAATTGGCTATAATCTGAGCCACGTTTCTTAAAGCAATTGTCACCGACTGGTCAAAATCGTTATCGCGTATGTCCCACGATTTGGAAAGCCAAAACGATTGGACTGCAATGATACCCACTATGGCAAGGCTGCCCAGCACCAGAACCCGTTTTATGAGGTTTTCAGACAAATTGAGATGGTTTTAAAGTGGTTATGGTATAATTTGGGTAAAATTGGTCAGATTTTTGATTTAAAAAGGCAGTTTGCGGGAATTTGGCATAAAAATAAAAGTAATTTTGCGGCATGTTAAAAAAGTTGGCAGCGATTTGGTTACTGGTAGTTGGTCTGATGACCTTTGCGTCAAATACAGTTGTCTGTCAAAATAACAGGTCTAACCCATTCGAAGTTTCATCCAGGATACAAAACCTTCCTGCTGCTGCGGTTGAGCAAGATACGAGTGCCAAAGATACTTCGGTGGCTGGCAAATCTGACAATCCTTTCGAGGTGAATCATGTTCCTTTGAGAAGGCAACAATTCAAGCCCGTACAAAAGGTTATTGAAGATATTTCCAAAGTAAAGCCCAAGGTATCAACCAGTTTTATTTTTTGGATCATGATTTTTTCATGGGCTATGTTGGCTGTAGTAATCAGCCACAAAACCAGTTTGTTGGGCTATTTGCTCAGGTCGATGTTCAACCTCAACATGATGAAACTGACCAAAAGGGATGAGGCCAGTGGGTACAACTTTCATTTTGCCCTGCTTTATTTGTGCTTTTTCATCAATTTATCGGTTTTCATTTATCTGTTTCAAAGGCATTTTGGGGGTCAGGAGGGTATAAAAATCTGGTTGTTGTGTTTTGCTGCTGTTTGTGGGGTTTATCTGATCCGCCACAGCTTTATGTGGATGCTGGGCGTCTTGTTTCCCGTGACCAAAGAAAGTTCACTTTATAGCTACATTATTCTTGTTTTTAATATTTTATTGGGCATAGTTGCCGTTCCCGTAAATTTATTGTTGGCATATGGACCCGAAAACATGCATTTATTGTTTTTATATACCGGTTTAGGACTGGTTGGCTTGTTCTATATCATGCGGACATTGAGGGGCTTTAGCATTTCCATATTTTTGATAGGTCAGGGAATAGTTCCTTTTTTTATATATCTTTGCACCGCGGAAATTGCGCCTGTTCTATTTATGATTAGGGCTATTTCCAACATACAGGGCTAAAAATTGATAACTCAAATTACCTAAATGGCTACAAAAAGCACTGCCTCCAAATCAAAAGTTAAATATGTAGAGGAGTTTAGGCCAATTAAGACCATTTTGGTTTCCCAGCCCAAGCCGGAGCGTTCTCCTTATTACGATATCGAAAAAAAATACGGTCTAACCATTGACTGGAGATCCTTTATCCACGTTGAAGGAGTTACTGAAAAAGAATTCAGGAAAAACAGGGTTCGTCCTGATGAATATACCAGCATCATTTTCTGCAGTAAAAATGCCATTGAAAACTTTTTTCGCATTTGCGAAGAAATGCGCATCAAGATGTCGCCGGAGACCAAGTACTTTTGCGTAACGGAGGCCATCGCCAATTACCTGCAAAAGTTTATTGTATACCGAAAAAGAAAGGTATTTGCCGGCAAGAAGAAGTTAGACGATCTTCATACCTACTTCAATAAATTTAAAGCTACCGAAAAGTTTTTGTTGCCCAATTCTAACCTGGGAAATAAAGACGTGGTAAGCTATCTGGAAAAGAATAAAATCGAGTTTACCGATGTGCTGATGTACCGCACCTTGTCGAGCGATTTATCTGATCTGGAAAATGTCTTTTACGACGTCCTGGTTTTCTTCAGTCCTCAGGGAATTGAGTCATTGTATGAAAACTTTCCCGACTTCAAACAGAATTATACGCGTATAGCTGTATTTGGACAATCTACCCTCCAAGCTGTACTGGATCATGGAATTTATCCCAACATTGTAGCGCCTACTCCGGAAGCACCTTCCATGTCGATGGCGCTGGAGCAATACCTGGTAAAATCCAATCCCAACAAATAAGGATTTTAAAATAGTTAGAATGGGTTTTTGAAAACCTGATTTTAGTCAATCAGGCAAACTGCAATTGGTTTTTTCTCCAATTGATGAAATGCGCTGAAGACACCAAACCGCTGCCGATAAGACTGATCCAAAGATGGATGCCACCGTGTCCGTGTGTAAGGCCGTAGGTAAGAACACAAAATCCCACTATTACCAGGATCAAAGGCAACCAGGAACGGTGTTTTTTATAATCCGTAATCAATGAAGCAGAAGCAATTACGATTCCTATAGCAATAACGGCAATATCAAAGGTATGGTCGTGAAACAGATGTCCGGAATGCGCAACCCCCAAAGATAAAATCAAAGGCATGGCCATACAATGAATGGCACAAATGGCAGAAGCCGCCATGCCGGCAAAGTCAAGATTGATTTTAAAAAAAGAAGACATGCATTAAAATTAGAGGACAAAGATAAGTTATTTGCAACAATGTTGCAAGTAACTTTGGTTACTCAAACAGCGGATTTACAATAATTGTTTTAAAGGTTTGGAAAATAGCGGTTTACCATAGGGATTTAGCCTTTTAAAATGGGAAATTTTTAGTAATATATTTAAAAAAATGTGATGGAAAAAAGTTAACTTTGCAATCTTTGAAATTAATTGAATATTAATAAGTTATGACTGAAAATCCGAATCCCCAATCCCAAGATTACGGTGCCAACAACATCCAGGCACTGGAGGGTCTGGAAGCCGTCCGCAAAAGACCTGGGATGTACATTGGTAGTACTGACGCCAAAGGTCTTCACCACCTTGTTTGGGAGGTTGTAGACAACTCAATCGACGAACATCTGGCAGGTTATTGTGATTTTGTGGATGTAATTGTGCATCCTAACAATAGTGTCACGGTTAAAGATAATGGTAGGGGTATTCCTACCGGCATGCACGATAAACTTCAAAAATCGGCACTGGAGGTGGTAATGACCGTTCTTCACGCCGGTGGTAAATTTGACAAAGATACCTACAAGGTTTCCGGAGGTTTGCATGGTGTGGGTGTATCATGTGTGAATGCGCTATCCGCCTATCTGAGAGCAGAAGTTCACAGAGAAGGTAAGGTATTTGAACAGGAATACCAAAAGGGAAAGCCCATGGGTGATGTTAAAGTTATAGGTGATTCAGATCGCACCGGAACCAATGTCACGTTCTCTCCCGATCCGGAGATATTTGAAGAATTGGTTTACGACTACGACACGCTGGCCAAAAGGTTGAGAGAGTTGAGTTACCTCAACAAAGGACTTACCCTGCGTTTGACGGATGAAAGGGAAAAGAATGAAGAAACGGGAGCGTACAAAACAAGCAGCTTTCATTCAGAAGGAGGATTAAAAGAATTTGTAAAGTTTATTGATCAATCCAGAACCTCGCTGATAGAAGAACCCATCCATGTCATCGGAAAAGAAGAAAATGTGGAGGTTGAGGTCGCTTTGCAATACAATACAGGCTACCAGGAAAATATTTTTTCCTACGTAAACAATATTAACACCCGGGAAGGAGGTACCCACGTGGCCGGATTCAGAAGGGCCATCACCCGATTGTTTAAGCAATATGGAGAAGACAATGGTCTGTTTACCAAAGCAAAAGTTTCTGTTTCCGGAGAAGATTTCCGCGAAGGTCTCACCGCCATTGTTTCTGTAAAAGTACCGGAACCTCAATTTAAGGGACAAACCAAAGGAGAATTGGGCAATTCTGAAGTCACAGGTATTGTTTCACGTTGTGTAGGCGATGCCTTAAAGTTTTTCCTGGAAGAAAACCCCAATCACGCCAAAAAAATCATTGACAAAGTAATTCTCGCTGCTACTGCCAGACATGCTGCTGAAAAAGCCAGAGAACTCGTACAAAGGAAAACGGTACTTACCGGTGGGGGGCTTCCCGGAAAATTGTCGGATTGTTCCTCCAAAGATCCATCTGCCAGTGAAATTTTCCTGGTCGAGGGAGATTCAGCCGGTGGAACAGCAAAACAGGGAAGAGACAGAATGTTTCAGGCCATCCTGCCATTGAGGGGTAAAATCCTCAATGTAGAGAAAGCCATGGAACACAAGATCTACGAGAACGAGGAAATCAAAAACATGTTTACTGCACTGGGTGTGAGCATTCAGGATAAAGAAGGTGAACGTATTTTAAATATTGACAAGTTGCGTTACCACAAGATTGTAATCATGTGTGATGCCGATGTAGATGGTAGTCACATTACTACCTTGATTTTGACCTTCTTTTTCAGGTATATGAAACCATTGATCGAACAGGGTTATGTTTACATTGCTGCACCACCGCTCTACCAGGTAAGAAAAGGCAAGGAATTTTCGTATTGCTGGAATGACGAGGAAAGAATTGCAGCCATCGACTTTTACAGCAAAGGAAAAGAAGATGCCAATGTTAAGGTACAGCGCTATAAGGGTTTGGGAGAGATGAATGCAGAACAACTTTGGGAAACTACGATGGATCCCACTACGCGTACTTTAAGAAGGATCTCCATTGAAGATGCCTTAGAAGCCGACCTGATTTTCTCTATGCTTATGGGGGATGATGTGCCACCCAGAAGGCAGTTTATCGAAGAAAATGCCAAATACGCTAAAATTGACGTTTAATTAATCGAACATAAATCATTAATTAACAAGTATTTATATATTTTTAATAAAATATTGTCAATTTTTTTGTCACAACAATGACAAATATCTTATATTTGCATTGTAAAACTAATTATTATGTCAAAAGAACTGGAAGAAAAGCTTAAATCGCTTAAGACAACCGTAGATAAGCTCGAAAAGCAATACGGAAAAGGAATTATTATGAAATTGGGTGACAAGCAGGTGATTGCTACCGAAGCCATCTCTACAGGTTCACTCAGTTTAGACATAGCAACCGGCATTGGAGGATTTCCCAAAGGAAGGGTAGTAGAAATTTACGGTCCTGAATCTTCAGGTAAAACCACATTGACAATACATGCCATTGCCGAATGTCAAAAAGCGGGTGGAATTGCGGCCTTTATCGATGCAGAACACGCCTTTGACAGAACATATGCAGAAGCACTGGGCGTAGACACAGAAAATCTATTTATTTCTCAGCCAGACAATGGTGAACAAGCTCTGGAAATTGCAGAAAACCTGATTCGTTCCGGAGCCATTGACTTGTTGGTGATCGACTCTGTGGCAGCGCTTGTACCCAAAAGTGAGATTGAAGGCGAGATGGGTGAATCCAAAATGGGCCTTCAGGCCAGATTGATGTCACAGGCTTTGAGGAAACTCACCGCAACCATCGGAAGAACCGGCTGTTGCTGCATTTTCATCAACCAGCTCAGGGAAAAAATTGGTGTGATGTTTGGCAACCCTGAAACAACTACAGGAGGTAATGCTTTGAAGTTTTATGCTTCTCTCCGTCTGGATATCCGTAAATCAGGAACAGCCATCAAAGACAAAGATGGCAACGTAGTGGGCAGTCCTACCAAGGTGAAAGTGGTGAAAAACAAATTGGCTCCCCCCTTCAGAGTTGCAACCTTTGACATCGTCTTTGGCGAGGGTATCTCCAAGACAGGTGAAATCATTGACTTGGGTGTTGAGTGCGACGTAATTCAAAAAAGTGGCAGCTGGTTTAGCTACGAAGGCACAAAAATTGCCCAGGGAAGAGAACAGGCCAAACAATTCTTGCACGACAACCCTGAAGTAGCCGCTCAAATCGAAGAAAAAATCAAAGAAAAGTACAGCCCCGCATTGGTTCCGGAAACCGGAGACAATGGAGGTGGTGACGAAGATTGATCACTGCAAAAGTAGTAACCTTGTGAATAGACAATAACTAATTGTCGGAATTATAAAGGCACAAGTACCCACCAAAAATTATATGTTTGGGTATCAGAATTTCCAAAGTGCTATTGGGATTTCAAAGTCGTATTTATACAATGTTAAATTGAATAAAATATGCTTTGCCCTAAAGCGCTATTGAATCAGCAAATAGATGATGTTTATATCAATACCTTGAAAACAAATTATTTTTTCTTACGGCAGGAAACTTGTGCAGTCTTTTATCCTGTCGACAACAAGTTAATCGGAAATTTAAATCCAGCGTTTTGGGAGCGTTGTACAAGAGATAATAATTAGTTTTCTTATTTTGATAGTGGGGAGGTAACAGTATCTCCCCATTTTTTATGGCTGTTGTTCATATAATTTCAACGGTATCGCACCGAATTTTGTATTTTTGCTGAAGGTAAAACCCACCATCCTTGTCAACTTCCATATTACAGGTTACCCGTTACATAACCCCTTTGAGAGAAGGTGGCTCACTGCCTGCCATTGTGGAAGCCAACGACAATGAAAAATACGTACTCAAATTCAAAGGAGCCGGACAAGGCACAAAAGCCTTGATAGCAGAGTATCTGGGAGGAAAAATTGCAGAACGCCTTGGATTTTTGGTTCCTGACATTGTGTTTTGTAATTTGGATGAAGGCTTTGGCAGAACCGAGCCCGATGAAGAAATCCAGGATTTGTTGCAAGCCAGTGTAGGACTGAATCTGGGTATGAAATATTTACCGGGGGCTATCAGTTTTGACCCCGTGGTCAACTTTGTGCCGGACATTATAGCTTCTATGATCGTTTGGTTGGATATGTACCTCACCAACGTGGATCGCACTGCCCGCAATACCAATATGCTGATGTGGAAAAATGATTTGTGGTTGATCGATCACGGAGCTTCCCTTTATTTTCACCACAACAGAAGTCATTGGCAGACCTATATTCAAAAGGCTTTTCCCATGATTAAAAGTCACGTGCTACTGAATGGGGCTTCGAAATTACCAGAGGCCAATGAAATTATTTGTGGCGAATTAAATGCTTCTTTTTTGGAGTCGATATGTGATGAATTGCCAGAAGAGTGGCTGTTCTCCCGCGAGGATGAAAGGAATTCCCAACAAGTGAAGGCTATGTATGTAGAATATTTAACTGCGCGTCTCCAGTTTTCAGCCAATTTCGTAAAAGAAATAGAAGATGCCAGATCGTAAGATATATGAATATGCCGTTTTGCGGTTTGTGCCAAGGGTTGAACGAGAGGAGTTCATCAATATTGGGGTAGTGCTTTATTGCAAGGACAAAGAATTTCTCGCTGTAAAAACCCGGCTCGATGAAAGCAGACTGAAGGCACTATTTCAATTGACAGACCTGAGCGAATTGATGGCGTATGTTTCAGCGTTTCACCTTATTGCCAATGGAGATGAGCGTGGCGGTCCTATTGCCTTCCTTGATCAGGCATCAAGATTCAGATGGCTAACCGCCAAAAGAAGTACCATTGTTCAAATCTCACCCATTCATAGTGGTCTGACATACGATGCAGAGCAAACCCTGATAACATTGTTTGAAGAGCTCACCTAATTGATTTTTTAACATTTAATAAATACATATGAAAAAGACCTTTATTCTCTTCTTGCTTTTATTTCTTTCCGAAGCTATGTT
>WBZP01004016.1_pt1 | contig 15610 bp, 18 predicted proteins | sample 5204301 | NCBI WGS metagenome assembly WBZP01 (sample SAMN12412401, study PRJNA552823) | activated sludge metagenome | isolation source: activated sludge from nitrification reactor of wastewater treatment plant... | place: USA: Pennsylvania | collected 2017
CATCATCCAACAAGTGCGGTTCTAGGCCGAGGTCGAGCAACTTGGTGTGGACGACATTGTAGTAATGTTCCTCCATCTCCACGCGCGGGTTCGGCACGGTGTTGATTTGCACATTCAAGCCCATCTTGTTGCCGACACGCTGGACGCGCTCCGCCAAGCTGTTGACCGAGAACCATTCGGTGTCGATCGCGGCAACCACAGTGAACGCGAGCGAACCGCCCACCCAGAACGGGTTGGTGATCCAGTAGAAGACCGCAAACACGCCGGCGTGGAAGCGACCGAACGCCATCTTCACCCATTCGTACGGCCCGCCCTCTTCAGGGAACGAAGTGCCCAGCTCCGACATGATCAGGCCGTAGGGCACGAGGAAGAAGAACGCCAACACCAGCAGCCAGGTGACTGCTTCGAGCCCCAGGCCGGCGAGCGTGCCGATCGAGTCCATGCCAACCAGGGCACAGATCGTGAACAGGATCATGTCGAACCTGCGGAAGACCTTCTTGAGCTTGGCCTTCTCATCGACGGCTAACTGCGTCGTCACCTCGGTTAAGTCTTGACTCACTGGTCTCTCCCTCATGACGCGCTGGCATGGCCAAACGTCGCGTTATCCCCCACATGTGTCGGTGTGCCGCGGCGCGGTCTCGACGGGCAGACATTAGTCGTCGTACGACATCCTGCGAAGGGTCATGTCAAAGATGTGACCTCACCCTGCTGGCCGACGGCCTTCGCCGGTTCTCCAGCTTCGATCGCTTCGCCGCCCCCGCTGCCCAAGCCGTCGGCGGCCGCCGTGCCTCACCCCCAGAAGACTCCGGCGGCTCGGTCGACGAGCAAGCCCTGTCGTAGATGTTGGACGATCCGAAGAACTCGACCTGGCCGCCCTCAATAGCCAACTCAGGGTCTTCTCCAAAAGACACCGGCGCCGTTTCCACGTTGGCCCTGTGCCGCCTGGAGAAGTGATACCTAGACAGGTATCACTGCGGCATGGGCGCCACGATCATCGAGAGAGCACGCCGTGGCAGCGGACTGTCACAGCGGGAGCTTGCGCGCCGGTCGGGCACCTCGCAGTCAACGCTCTCGACCTACGAGCACGGCAGCAAATCACCCATCCTGGCAGTGCTTGAACGCATCCTTCAGACCAGCGGTTTCGAGCTCGACTTGGTGGCCTCACTCTCGTTCGCGACACACTTCGAGGCCCGCGGAGAGCCCTTTGTCGTTCCGAACCGCCTGTGGCGACTAGACCCACATGTAGCTCTCGCGACCGTGACGCTGCCGCTCCACCTGCACTGGTCCGGGGCACCGCGCGAGTTCCGATTGAGAGATCGTCGCGACCGCGCGCGGGTGTACGAAATCACCTTGCGCGAAGGCGATGCGCGCAACCTTTTAAGGCTCATTGACGGCATTCTCCTCGTCGACCTGTGGTCTGAACTTGTGCTACCAGCGCCGATCCGGGACGCCTGGGCGCCGCTGATTGACACAGTTGGAGCGGATGCATGAGTCAACCTGGCTTGGGCGAGTTCCAACTTGAAATCGCAACTGTCTTCTTTGCGCTACCCGAGTCCAAAAGGTTTCTGCTCGCTGGCGGAGGAGCGCTCATTGCTCAGGGTCTGGTCGAGGCGCCCGCGGTCTAACGAAGCACCAAAGAGTTCCCGGCCCGGCACCGCTGCGACGACGATACGAAAATCTACGTGCTATTGATGCGGTCAATAAATGCCTGGACTCTCTCCACTGCGAGCTCAAGGGCAGGTGCCAGTTCAAGCCCATCCAGACCTTCCAGGGCGCGGGCGTAGATCAGTCTCCAGTGTGCCTGCGCCTCCAGTATCGGTGGCCAGTGGTGCTGCGCGCGAGCATCGAATACTGAGATGCATGCCTCTCGAGTCTCGTCCAGTGGCCCCTCGACCACCAGCGCTTCGAGGAGTTGCAGGTCGACGAGGTCATGCGCACGATCGTTGGTGCGGGGTGACTCCACCACGGCTGTGCACGCATGGATCTTCTGCGCAATCTGCCACGGCAATGTCATACACGGCACGGCGGCACTGCTCGGCAGCCCGACTAGGGCGAGGGCTTCCGAGGTGATCATGTCGTAGTTCTCGCCGTTGCCCGCCTCGATCGGCGCGACCTCGATCGGCACTGAAACCAACGGCTTGCCTTGGTAGCTGAGTTTGGCCCTGAAACGGTGAGGGTTCGTGATCAGTCCCGGAACCTCGAAAGGAATAGGTGGCGTGAGCGCCGCCGTGAACCCCTCCCACCCTGCGGCGCACGCCTCTGAGAGGCGATCGTGAATGTCGAGCATGTCTCCGCGGATGACCGTGTCAAGGTCCTTGGAGGTGCGCGAACTCGGGATGCCCAATCGCAACTCCAACGATGCACCACCTTCGACCAACAGAAGCGGCTCGCCGTGTTCGTCAGCCAAGGTGCCCATAAAATGGGTGATCACCAGTACGCCGACGTGTTGTTGGAGACGTCCGAAAATGACGCCCTCCCGGTTGGCTGCCGCCGTAAGGCGGTCGCGTAGCGCTCGAAGGTTTGCTGGCGAAGACTCGTAGTGCGAATTCATGCTCGCCTCCGGGTTCTGGAGCCTCCGCGCGCGTCGATCAGACGGCGCAGAGCCTCTGCCTCAGCGCGGCGCACCATCCCCTGCAGCTCGGCTTCGTCGACGGCCCGGCGCAACTGATATGGGTCGGTGCCATATGCCAGACAGTCGCAGACCGTACGAAAAGCAGTCGTGACCGGGATGCCGTCGCGTTCAGTCACGTCGGCAAGGTCCATGACCCGACGATGAAGCCGATACAAGTCGCCTCCGGCCGCACGGGGATGATTGGCTCTCGGCACCGTCAGATGGATACGTGATGGGCTCACATCCGACAACCCAAATAACACCAGTGCCGACTCGTGTGAAATCACCCCACGTCCCAACGTCCAAGCCACCGCCTGAGCCAGCTCGTCGTGCTCAGTGCGCGGCAACATCGGAACGCGGAAGACTCCCCGCCCGACGCGCTCCAGCCGTCCGCGGGCAGCCATCAAACGCAACTGGGTGGGATCGACGCCGAACTCTCTAGCGTCCCGCGTGGTGATATACCCGTGCTGCTCAGCAGCCCTCTCAAGAACACGATCCCTCACATTCATGTGCCCTAACGTATCAAATAGATACGGAAGCGCACACGATTTGCTCAGTGACGTGCAGGCGGAGTCACGCACAAGGAAGACCACGGTTCGATGAAACCCCGCCAAAACTCGATCACTCCACCCAGCTGCAAGACCACTTTGAGGCAGATCCATCCGCCCCTAAGCCATCCAGTTCACCGTTCTAGATCATGGCTCGTGTCGAACGGGACATTTCCCAGCAACATTCACCTGCAACTGACTCGCGAGCTCACCCGCCGCCAACAAAGTCGGCAGAGCCGACCTCGCAAGCCCACTGCCGCAGGTCGGTGAGGTCGCGGCGACGCAGTCCGTGGCTGGGCTCGATCTGCAGTAGCCAACGGCGCACGGTTTGCGGGCCACCACGCTGCTCGCCGTAATGTGCGCGCACGGCTCTGCGGTCGTCGCTGCGGATGTCATCGTCGATCCAGACCCACGGCAGGTGCTTGCCATCGGGTCCGACGGCGCAATCACCGAGCCAGCGCAGGATGTGCCTGGTCTTCCATGACCCTGTGTGCCGGGGCGCCCTAAGCGTCCACTCCTGCGCGTCGCTCGGCCACACGATGACCGGCAGCGTCGGCAGGCCAAGGATGGGTGAGAGCCACTTGTTGGCTTCGTGTTCCCATGTCGTCGCCCAGACCAACGTGAACACGTCCTGGAGCCCTGCGAGTTGGTCGCCCATTTCAACAGACAGCAACACAGGCAAACTCTCGCCCGTGTCCCAGCCGGGCAGGTCCATCAGGTGCTTTTCGTAGGCGAAGCGAGGCTCGTCGCGCCATTGCTTGGGCAGCAGGTATCCGTTCTTGGTGATCAGACGGAACGGATTCAGAGGTCCGTCGACGTCCAATAGCAACAGCGGCTTCATTGCTCCGGGCATGTCCAATTTGTGTGCGACAGACCGGGCCAAAGCACGATCGACCTCCGGCAGGTCGTCGACGACTCATCAACGCATCGTCCTATCACCACGTGACTCCGATGAGGACGTTCAGATCTCGTCGCCTCGGTGCTCCGGGCAGAGAGCGCCAATAAGTATTCGCGGAAGTAGGAATGGGACGACCCCCGCACCCGTGAACCGGTGCGGGGGTCGATTAGACCGCGCAGAGCGTTCGCCTCAGCGACGCTGCTGATCGCACAGCCCGCGACCACCCGTTTCCGCGAAGCACCCAGAGCCTGACCAGGTCGACGATGGAGTTGAGTTGAGCGCCGATCGCTGCGTATATGTCACATTTGCAAATGTGTTTCCATCGCCATCCATGTTGCTAAATGTGACACATCTACTTGATGCCAGTTTCGACTTCGTCCAACTCCTGGCCGAGTAACCGTTGGCCGCCGGTCTGCTGAGCCTCGTAGTGACGGTATTCCCCAACAAATTGTCTGCACATATGGTCACATTGGCCGACGCCACTGTAAGTGAAAGACTCGAACTCACGTTTCCGCTGAATACTGTTGGCAAGCCACCAAAATTCAACGTCTGATTCATCCGCAGCACAGTATTGCCACCCAATGCGAGAGTCCCATACCGCTTCGGGAAAGCGATGTGAAGGTGAGGTGTATTCCATGACCTGGTGCATCCCTTGTCGCCAGTTTCTGAATACACGCCAGCGATTCTTCCGAGCTTCTGTCCTGCGGACACTCGGCCGGATCGCAACACGCCGGTTGACGACAAGTGGACGTACCCGATGATTCCAATGCCGACGGTGTTTACGTAGACAGTGGCATGGTTCTTGCATACGCTCGTCTTTACAATTGTCCCCGAACCCACCGAGTAAACATCGCGCGGCGCTCCCGGTCGAGGCTTCAGATCTATCGCAGTACCTGCAGGGACAAGTGTGCCAAGAGACGAGCCGTGCCACATCTGCAATACGTACCAATTCCCCTTTCCGGGAGCACCCGTGCTCAGCGAGGTGACCGCGGAGGCCGCCCCCCCGACGATCAACAGCAAGCTCCCGATCAACCCGACAACAAGGGCAATGACTCCGGACTGGTTTCGGAACCTTCGTGTGGTCATTAGGCACTCCAATTCGATGGCAAGTAAGAGATTGATACATCGCCTTGCCCATTCGTGACAAGAACCTCCTGTGCGGCAGAGCGGGCCAATGCCCGGTCGCCCTACGTCGGGTCAGCGATGACTGAACCCAGCCATGGATCCCCAGGTGGGGCGCCGGAGCGTGTCACCGATGTGTTGGTCGTGGTCACGTTCGAAGCCCGCCAGCTAAATACTCCAAAGACCGAGCGAGTTTTGACTTCTTCCGCTGAGCAGCTTTCCTGCTGGTAGTTCACCGTTCTAGATCACGGCTCGTATCGGTCTGGATATCTCCCAGCAACAATCGCTTGAAGTCGATTCGCGAGCTCACGGCCCCACGAATCCCAGTCATCAGTGCCAATACGCCGATTCGCCACCCACGCGTCACACCAGGACTGAAGTTCGACCAACAAGTCGGATGGAACATCGAGCAGGCGGCTTAGCGACTCCAGGTCCTGCTCCAGCAGCTCGAATGCGCTCCACAACGGCAACCCGCCAGCAAAGACGGGACGAACTCGCAGTAAACAGCTGCCGAAGAACGTCAAACCAGACGCAGTTTCCACATCAAGAGCTCGACTTGCGCAAATCTCAGGGGTTCCCGGCTCCACATGACCCCTAATCAGTCCTCGGGTTTAGATGGTCCCGACCTTACAGACACTTCAGGGTTCAGCGAGTGAGCAAGGGCCGGATCAGATCTGTCGGTGGTGGCTACCGTCTGACCCGCTTCGAGTTTCCGCGGTCTCAGCGCAGCAGCCTCCGGGCCGCTTTGGCGAGCATTGACGTGGACTTGCTGACTGCGAGGTCGCGGAACTCCGCCGGGAGGTCGATGCTGCGGCCCGAACGATCCGCGAGGTCGGCCGCGAGCTCAAGGAAGCCCGCGGCATCGCGGCGTCCCGGCAGAGCAGCCACTATCTCCTGGAGGGCATCAAGGATAGGGAGCACCACTGCGTCGCTGGCACGAGCACATTCACCCATTCCCGCGCTGACACGTTGACCCACGATGACGTCGTCAGTTAGTAGAAGCGCAGCTTGACGACCCAGCTCGTTAGCATCCAGAACGCCGTACCGAGCGAGATCAAGAATGGCGTCCTGCGCGGCTATTCGACTGCGCGCGTCCTTCGCGGCAAGTGCCAGCACGAGCGCCGAAGACGAGGGTGCGCCATTGGCCGTCCTGGCTCGGGCAATCGCGTCGATGACCGGCACACAACAGGCCCGGTCCTTCCGCAAGTCCCGTGCCAGGTATGGATGAGCGTGAGCCGCCATCACGTCGTGGTCATGAGGCAGGAGAGCTGCACCGAGTCCCAGCGCCTGCTCAAAGTGGGGCTCGTAGTCCCCGTATGACGACTCTTCCTTAACCGTAGTTGCTGGCGATGTTCTCGCGAGCACTCCGGCGCCAGCGTGCCCTTCGCTACCTCGGATGTCTCGGAAGATCGCAACGCGACGTACTGCCTGGCCGTGGGGCTGGAAAGTGGCCACCTCACGCGCCCACCGCGGCGACTGACCATCTTGTATGCGCCTGAGCGCTGTCGACGTCTTCAACGCGCGCGGGAGCACGATCGTGCTCCGAGCATCCGGCGCGACTCGGAGGAGCGCGACGATGAGTTCCAATTCCGAAACTGGGTGCCTAAGACTCAAATGACGGAGCCGGCGATTGAGCTCACTGGCCTCGATCGTGAAGTCGGTGCTCGTGGGGAGGGCCACCGAGATGTGGTTACCTCTCCGGACCGCGTTGGCAATCCCGGTGAGACGTCGACCCATCGCTCCAATGTGAGTGTGCGGTTGGGCCACCAACATGGGAAAGAGCGTGTGGCCCAGAGTGATTGGCTCAACTTTGTTCTGGAAGCGACGGCGGGGCGCAAGCCACGCGAGGGTGAACACTCGCGCAGCTATACGTGGGTCGTCGAGGTAGTACTTCACCTCAGATGCACGTGCGAGTAGGAGTTCGGTCGCTGAGGGACGGTCGCCCGAGAAGCGTAAGAGCCCGTCGATTGCGCGTTCCATCTCAATCGGCTCAACCTGCTCGAACAGGCCGAAGAGGATTTCGGCCAGTTCGTCGGCGGATTCAACTGGCCGTACCGGTTCGGCACACGGCCGCGCCTCCGGCGCAGCAGGTGTGAACGGCCCACTGCCGCCTTGTGGAACGGGCTTGGTCCCCAATCGCTCCATGAGCGTGGCCGCCTGCTGCCGGACATCCGCGCGCGGGTGGTCGAGTGCAACGCTCACTACGTCGACGATGGCGACGTCGGGATACGACTTGGCGAACCTATCGAGTATTCGAAGGTGGGCGACCACCGAAGACTTGTCGCTCCTGCCCAGGATCGCCTTGCTGCCGTCGAGGAACCCCTGAGGGTCAAACCTCTCGTCGGGCATGAGACGAAGCAGTTCGCGCTGAGCCGCTTTGACTGACGGGCCGTGTTCGACAGTCAACAGACGTGCGTAGCTGCCTTGACGTTCTGCGATCTCCTCGAGCGTCGGCTGGAGGGCGTCGTGCAGTCCGACGTACCAGCCGAGATCGGCGGCCGCCCAGTCACGCAAGGGCGCGGCAAGAACCGTATCGATCATCCGGCCGCGCTCCATAAGCCCCTCCTGCACCAGAGTGACCAGCGCGACGCGCCATGTTCCGGCCGGAAACTCTGCGGAGTCGGGCGGGTGGGAGTGTCGACGCTCCGTGTAGCTGTCATGGAATGCGAGCAGTCGGCCGACACCCTCGGTCGACAACATGGTGAGCAGGTGGTCGCCGATGAGGCCGGGGTCCCGCCTGATTTGGTCCACGAGCGGGCTAGGTTTCAGCATGTTGAAGTCGGGAACCCCACGCACCGTCCCTCGGAAGTACTCCGGATGATCGGGTTCGGGGACGAGCCCGGCTCGGACGATCCCGCGAGCGACGCGCCAGTTCCAAGAGCCTTGCTCGCTCAGGACCGACTCGACGAAATCCGGGAGCCACCCAGGAGAACGGACTTCGAGAATCCGGACAGTGTCTTCGACGAACTCGTCATTCAGGCCCCAACCAACGTCGGTAAAAAGCCGTGCCTGACGCTGGCCGTCGGCCGTGGCGATGACAGCGAGCGCCTGGCGGTCTCGAGGAACTCGCACTGCGGATCCGTAGTTCAGCCAGTGACGAAACTTGGGTCCGAGCGCCTTCCTTTGTCGGGCAGTGAGACCCGCCAAGAAGGTGTTGACCTCTTCCCGAGTGCCAGACTCGAGCACCGCGATCGCAACATCGAGGTCGGTCATGAACCACGCCTCGCGAGATCCGCAGCCAGGACGTGCTTGCAGGGACCCCTGCTGGCCTTGTGCTTGGCGTACCAGGGGCAGGTACACCGGTCCCCGTCGTCTGCGCGACGCACGACGTGTTCGGTGTGGCCCGTCCGCACATAGGCAGTCTCTCCATCGAGTCGTACGGCGCCAGCGTCGAGCAGCGCAGTCGCGTCTCGGAGCCGAGGGTGCATAGTGGCGAGTCGCTCGGCGTCATAGGGCAGTTCGCGGTGGAAATAGGCGGCTTCGGCGGCGTCGTAACCAACTCGTCCGGCGGCGCCAAGACGACCGAGGGCCCTCGTTACACGCTCCTCGGCGAGGCCGGATTCAATCGACAGACGTGAGATGTCGATGCGCGGTTCAAAGGCCAGCAGCGCGGAGACGAGGTCCGCATCGTCGGTGGATTGCTCGCCGGCGAGATCCCAGAGCACTCCCCCTTCGCCGGAGAAACCGCGGCTGGATTCGGGGCTGAGCGCGAGCACGAGTCGTGCGTCGTCGAGCTCGAGTTCCCAGACACCTGTTGCCCCCTGCGCGTCGTGTGGGGCCGCGTACGCACGCAACGCGCGAGCGAACCGGAGCAGGGGTTCGAGTGGCTTGAGCCGATCGAGCCCGGAGAGGGACACCCCCTCTGGCGTGGGCCGGGTAGTGATGCGCAGGTTGCGTCCCGCGGGGACGACCCACACAGGCTTGCGGCTGCCGGAACTTGGCAAGCTTCGGATGAATCGTCGGGCTTCGGAGGCGGCAACGTCGAATGCCGGGACCACGGTCGCCGAAGCGAGTTGCACCTCCGCGAAGCCCTTGAGCCATCGCTCGGGCAGTGGGACCTTCTTCTCCGTCACATCAGCGTCGAGTGTTCGAACGCGGACGTCCTCGCCGACCTGTAGGTGGAGTGGTTCCAGGCCGCCGATGCGTGCCAGCGCATCGCGCATGGGTGGGTTGAAGTCAACGTTGGTCGTGCCGGTGTTGAGCACGTTCCCTTCAAGGCTTCCAGGTAGCGCGTCGTAGCGTGCATACACGCCGCAGCAGGCGGAGAAGCTCTCGAACCGGAGCCTGTCGCCGTTGCTGGTGACGACGGGGTCTGCGGCACGCAGGATCGCGGCAACCATGCCGGGTGGCACGTAGAAGCGCGTGCGGGCAACCTTGGCGACGGCCAGCAGCGCGGCTGCCGCCTGTTCAGGGTGTCCAAGAAAGCCATCGAAGAAGGCAGGGTGTGCCTCAGGACCTGTGGCGGTGCGGCCACCACTAGTGGCAAGCATTAGTTCAGCGCGGCCCTCGCCGAAGGTCAGCTCCGAAGGGCGAACGTAGTTGTACGTCTGTTCCTCGGTTGTTGCTGCCATGGCTGAGACCAACGTTACGTTCTGCGCATCTCGCGAACGAAAATCCAGATCAGCCAGAGACCACCCGTAATCACGCACAGAAGGATGTCGAAGCCAAAGTTGAGCAAGCCATAACCGTTGCGCGCCATATCTACTACCGTACCTTCGTCTCGACGGGCGTGATCATGTACAGGCAAGTGTCAGGGTTATATTCGCCGAGTTCGACAGTGAAGCGGAAGTTCTGACCCTCACCTATGTATTCAGGAATGTTGTCGCCAGTCACGTTCATGTCGAACACGACGTTCTTGTCGCGAATCACGAACGTCGGCCCGCTCCCCTTATCGGGATCGAAGTCACCGACACTAATTAGAAAGTCGAAGCGCGTCTCCATGTCGCCGTGCGGCCCCATCACGCTGATGTTGCCGTTGAACTGAGCTGTCTGACCTTCGTACTTCTTCGCAAACTTCGCGACATATTTAGAGCATTCACCTGACTTGAGGAGCGCCGCGAAGTCCTTGTTGTTCTTAGCGGTCAAAATCGCGGGCAGTTCCTCCGTAGGCGTCGCAGTCGGCGTCAAATCGGTGGCATCGTCAGACGGCTCATCAGAATCGCAGAATCGGTCGATGGTCAAGATCGGCGCCTTAGCTATCTTCTCCCCAGCAGCTGGCTGCTGTTCGCAGACCGTCCAATTGCCTTCCATGACGACGCCGAACGACCCACCGCCCTCAATCTTGACCTTGTCCTTGTCGTCGAATCCGGCGTTCGCGATCTTGTCGTACGCGATGTCGAGCTTCCTGCCCGTGACGTCAGGCATCGTCACGTCCTTCTGCGTTTCGGCGCAGCCGAGGAGCGCGAGGGAAAGAACGAGCGGAAGTGTGAGGCGAAGCGCGCGCATGAATCGATCCCTAAGCAGGGTGAGTGTTGCAGGCAGCCTATCGGCGCTAACCATCAGAAGCAATTCGCCTTGGTCGTCAGCAATGTAGGCCACTCACAGCCTTCTCCAGAGAGCGCTGCCACACACAGCTGAGACAGCTCCGTCCAACCACCTGCCCGCAGCTAAGCCTCCCAGGAGGCGGGATGAGACTCCGATTTCACATCAACGGTTCGACTTGCGATTCGCGGGGTTCTCGGCTCTGACCTCGAATCAGTTGGAATTCCCTGGGAAACGCAAGAACCCCGGACAATAAGGGTCCGGGGTTCTTGCGTTTACTACTTTGGTAGCGGGGACAGGATTTGAACCTGCGACCTCTGGGTTATGAGCCCAGCGAGCTACCGAGCTGCTCCACCCCGCGTCGGCTTGGTGAACTTTACGCGAGGATGTGCCGCATCCCAAATCGAGTTTCCAGTGCCGAGCCAGCGGCTAGGTGAGTTCCCCGGTCGACAGGTAGATCACTTGGCGACCGATGGCCACGGCATGGTCGGCGAAGCGCTCATAGAAGCGACCAATCAAGGTGAGGTCGACGGTCGTTTCCACTGGGTCGCTTCGGTTGCTTGAGATCACCTGGGCCAGTAACGATCGGTGCAGGGCATCCATGTGGTCGTCTTCTGACTCAATCTGGCGGGCCAGCGCTGCGTCCTGATTCACAAAGACCTCGGCGGCCTTGCGGATCAGGTCAGCTGCGGCCGCACCCATCGCCACCACGGTCTCGCGCATTGGCTCGGGTACGACGACGTCTGGATAGCGGCGCCGGGCTTGCTTGGCGATGTTCTTGGCAAGATCTCCAGAGCGCTCGAGATCGCTGACGATCCGTTGCACCGCCAGCAGTAGGCGCAGGTCTGATGCCACCGGCTGTTGGCGCACCTGAACGTCAATCGCAGCCGCTTCGATGTCGCGACAGACAGCGTCGACGCTGGCATCGCGAGTGATCACGTCCTCGGCGGCAACTCGGTCCTGGTCCAGCAGCGCCTCGGTCGCCTGGGTGATGGCTACTTCGACGAGGTCGAAGAGCTCGAGAACGCGATCAACGATCTTGGCCAGGTCGTTGTGATACCGATCGCGCATTAGCCGAAGCGTCCAGTGATGTAGTCCTCGGTGCGCGGGTCCTGGGGGTTCTTGAAGATCACGCTGGTCTTGTCGAACTCCACCAAAAGCCCGGTGCGGTTACCGGTGGTCTCATCGGGGCGAGCAGTGAAGAACGCGGTGCGATCGGCGACTCGCGCTGCCTGCTGCATGTTGTGGGTGACGATCACGATCGTGTAGCTCGAACGCAACTCGTGCATCAAGTCCTCGATGCGAGCGGTCGCAATCGGGTCCAACGCGGAGCAGGGCTCGTCCATCAAGATCACGTCTGGCTTCGTGGCGATGGTTCTGGCGATGCACAGTCGTTGCTGTTGCCCACCGGAAAGCCCGTACGCCGACTGCTTCAGCTTGTCTTTGACCTCATCCCACAACGCAGCCCCGCGCAACGCCTCCTCAACCAGGGCATCCATGCTGTCGACCTTCATGCCGGTCACACGCGGGCCGTAGGCGATGTTGTCGTAGATCGACTTGGGGAACGGGTTGGGCTTTTGGAAGACCATGCCGATGTTTTGGCGCACGGCGATCGGGTCGACCTTCGGGTCATAGATGTTTTGCCCGTGATAGGTGACTTTGCCCTTCACGTGAGCGCTCGGCACCAAGTCGTTCATCCGGTTCAGGCAGCGCAACACCGTGGACTTGCCGCACCCCGAAGGCCCGATCATGGCGGTGATTTCGTTGCGGCCAAACGCCAGGTTCACGTCGTGCACAGCGTGGAAGTTGCCGTAGTACACATTGAGGTTGTCGGCCACAATCACCGGGTCTGGCGGCAAGGCCGGCAGCTGGGCAGAGGTTCGGGGCCGCTCCGCCGGAGCCTCAGCGTGCTCTTCAGTCTGTGAGCCGGTAGAGAAGTAAGCGGGTTTGGTCGTGGTCATCAGTTCTCCTACCAAGAACGCTGGAACTTGTTGCGGATGAATATTGCGATGGCATTCATGGCCAGGATCATCACGAGGAGCAAGATGATCGCGGCGGCTGCTGCGGTCCTGAACTCCTCTTTAGGGTCTCCAGCCAAGGTGTAAATCTGCATCGGAAGTGCAGTGACGGGACTGGTTAGTCCGGTGGGGTCAAAGAGCACGTTGCCGAGCCCGAGCAAGAGCAACGGCGCGGCCTCGCCGATGGCTCGAGACAGACCAAGGATCGTGCCGGTGGCAATGCCCGGGATCGCTGATGGCAGCGTCTGGCGCCAGGTGGTTTGCCAGACGGTGGCGCCCAGGGCCAGCGAACCGTCACGGATGTCGCGCGGGACCGCCCGCACTGCCTCTCGGGTCGTGATGATGATGACCGGGAGGATCAGCAAGGCAAGGGCAACAGCGCCACCGAGCACCACGCCTTTGTTGGTGAAGCTCAAGAGCGCCATGACACCAACGGCGAGCATGCCGTAAACAACCGAAGGCACAGCGGCCAGGTTCTGCAGGGACACCTCGATCAAGGTGTTGTACCAGCGCTTAGCCCCAGCAAACTCCTCCAGATACAACGCCGCAGCGATGCCCAGTGGCACGGCCAATGCGGCCGTGAAGACCATCAGCCAAGCGCTACCCAAGATGCCGGCCCTAAAGCCGGTCTCTTCAGGGCGCAGACGCGACTGATATTCGGTAAGAAGGGCGGCGTCGAAACGCGGCGCACCTTCGACAGCCGTGTCGACGATCAAGACGATCAAGACCATCACGCCGAAGAACAACGAGAACCACAAGACGCTGAGAAAGAGCACCGACTTCAGGTCCCGGTCTCGGTTCTTGCCCGTCACAATGCTGGCGGTTGCGGCTGCCGGAGAGGCAGCCGGACTGGCGAGACTCATCAGTACTCCTGCCGGAAGCGTCGAACGATCACGATGCTGATCGCATTGATGACCAAGGTGATGAGGAACAGCAGCAGGCCGACCGCAAAGAGCATGTCGTACTCCGCTGATCCGACCGGGTTTTCACCGCGCGCGGTGGTGGCGATGAACCCGGTCAAGGTTTGAGCCGCGTCAAAGGGGTTGAGGCTGAAGTTCTTCCCGTTTCCTGCTGCGGTGGCCACGATCATGGTTTCGCCGACAGCTCGAGAAATCCCGAGTACGACGGCCGCAGCGATCCCCGAGAGCGCGGCCGGGAAGACCACCCTCAACGTCGTCTGCATCCGGTTTGCACCCATCGCCAAGGATCCTTGACGCAACGCGAGCGGGACAGCCGACATCGCGTCCTCCGACAGCGAAGCCACGGTCGGGATGATCATGACGCCGAGCACGAGCCCGGCCGACAGCATGTTGAAGAACCCAACAGGCAGGTTGAGCCAGCCCTTGAGCACCACCGGGGTGACGAAGGTGACTGCAAAGAATCCGTAGACGATCGAGGGAACTCCGGCTAGAAGTTCGACGGTCGGTTTGAGCCACTTGCGGGCTCGCTTTGAGGCGTACTCAGACAAGTACATCGCGGCCCCGAGCCCGATCGGAACTGCCACGAGCAAGGCGATCACCGTGGTAACAAGGGTGCCGGTCAGCAGCGGGATGACTGCTGGCTTAGCCGATGAGCCGCTCGGGTCAGTGACTGCGAAGAATTCGCTGAAAGAAACGTGGGTGCTGAAGAACTCGATCACCGGTTGGATCAGCGAGGCGATGATCCCGATAGTGATCGCGATCGACAACAGGGCCGACGCGAAGAGAGAGACTTTGATTGTCGCTTCGCCCAAGCGCAGCTTGCGGCCAAGGTCTGGAGTTCCGGGCAGGCCCGCCCCGTTGGGCGGACCTGCCTGGATCGTTGTGCTCATTAGTGCAATGCCTCGCTAGAGCTTCAGCTGCCGATGCCGGCAAGGGCATCTTGGGTCTTGGCGTAGTCGTCATCGCTGAGCGGGATGAACGCAGCAGCCTCAGCAATGTCGCCCAGGTTCTCGATGTAGAAGTCCACGTAGGTCTTCACAGCGGCGTTGTCGGTGTAGGAAGAGTTCTTCACGTACACGAACAGCGGACGAGCCAGCGGGGTGTAGCTGCCGTCACGGGCGGTGTCAGCCGAAGGAGCAACGCAACCGCTGCCGCCGTCGATCTGCAGAGCCTTGAGGGAGTCTTGGTTCTCCTCGTAGTAGGAGTAACCGAAGAACCCGACTGCACCCTCGGTGCCCGAGATGCCCTGGACCAAGATGTTGTCGTCTTCGGAGGACTCGACGTCCGAACGCAGCGACTCAGACTCATCCGCGATCACGTCGCCGGCCATGTAGTCATAGGTGCCGGAGTCGGTGCCGGGGATGAAGAAGCTGATCTCCTGGTCAGGGAAGCTGGGGTCGATTTCGTTCCAGTTCTTAGCCTTCGACTTCGGGCCGAGGAGCTTGACCAGTTGGTCAACCGTGAGGCACTCGACGCCAAGGTCAGGGTGCACCGCAACGGTCAGCGCGTCAGTCGCGACGAGCAGTTCGGTGTACTTGATGCCCTTTTCGTCGCAGGCAGCCTTCTCTTCGTCCTTGATCGGACGTGAGGCATCGGAGATGTCAGTCTCGCCGGCGCAGAACTTCTCAAAGCCACCGCCAGTGCCGGACTCGGCCACCGACACCTTGACCTGAGGGTGCTCCTCGTTGACGAGCTCTTGAGCTGCGACACTCATCGGGTACACCGTCGAAGAACCATCGACAACGACGCTGCCAGTTACGGCGTCGCCATCGCCTTCGGCGTTGCCGCCACCGCACGCGGCGAGTGAAAGCATCAAAGTGGTGGCACCAGCAACAACTGCGGTGCGCTTGGGGAGCTTGAGCATGTAGCTCTTCCTGTCTCGATTCAGGCAGCGTTGAGCCAGCCTGGGGATTGCTTGGACTCCGTCATGGAATCCGGCTTGAGTAAATGAACAGTGAACGACTACACAACGCACGATGAAAGGCGCCGAAAGTTCGCGGGGGAATCGATGA
>WBZP01004018.1_pt1 | contig 15605 bp, 17 predicted proteins | sample 5204301 | NCBI WGS metagenome assembly WBZP01 (sample SAMN12412401, study PRJNA552823) | activated sludge metagenome | isolation source: activated sludge from nitrification reactor of wastewater treatment plant... | place: USA: Pennsylvania | collected 2017
CGAGATCTCGCGCTGGACCTCGGCGATGATCGCCAGCGGCGAGCGGATGGACTTCTCCGGGCTGCACCGCCCCACCGTCGACAAGCACTCCACCGGCGGCGTCGGCGACAAGATCACCCTGCCGCTCGCGCCGCTCGTCGCGGCCTGCGGCGCCGCGGTGCCGCAGCTCTCGGGCCGCGGCCTCGGCCACACCGGCGGCACCCTCGACAAGCTCGAGTCGATCCCCGGCTGGCGCGCGTCGCTCTCCAACGACGAGATGCTCGCGCAGCTGGGCGACGTCGGCGCGGTCGTCTGCGCGGCCGGCGACGGCCTCGCGCCTGCCGACAAGAAGCTCTACGCGCTGCGCGACGTCACCGGCACGGTGGAGGCGATCCCGCTCATCGCCTCGAGCATCATGAGCAAGAAGATCGCCGAGGGTGCGAGCGCGCTCGTGCTCGACGTGAAGACCGGCTCGGGCGCGTTCATGAAGGACCCCGAGCTCGCGCGCGAGCTCGCCCGGACGATGGTCGAGCTCGGCAACGACGCCGGCGTCCACACGACCGCGCTCATCACCGCGATGGACGTCCCGCTCGGGCGCACGGCCGGCAACGCGATCGAGGTCGCGGAGTCGGTCGAGGTGCTCGCCGGTGGTGGACCGTCCGACGTCCGCGAGCTCACCGTCGTCCTCGCCCGCGCGATGCTCGACGCGGTCGGGCTCGACCGGATCGACCCCGCCGACGCGCTCGACGACGGCCGCGCGATGGACGCCTGGAAGGCCATGATCCGTGCGCAGGGCGGCGACCCCGACGCCCCGCTGCCGCAGGCCGAGGAGCACCACGTCGTGCACGCCGTGCGCGACGGCGTCGTCACCCGGCTCGACGCGTACGGCGTCGGCATGGCGGCGTGGCGGCTCGGCGCCGGGCGCGCACGCAAGGAGGACCCGGTGCAGGCGGGCGCCGGCGTGCGCTGGCACGTGAGCCAGGGCGAGCACGTCCGCGCGGGCCAGACCCTCGCCACCCTCTACACCGACACCCCCGAGCTCTTCCCGGCCGCGCTGGCCGACCTCTCGAGCGCCCTCGTCGTCGGCGACCCCGGCGACGCGGTCGAGGCCCTGCCCCTCGTCGTCGACCGGATCGGACGCTGACAGATGCCCCAGCTCATCACCACCGCGACGCGCATCCCCGTCCCGGGCGGGAAGACGATCGACGAGTACGTCGGCTCCGTGAACACCTCGCACGACCACGTCTCCCTCGCGCACATGGTGGCGCCCGCGGGCTGGACCGAGCCGGCGCAGGCGCCGGAGTTCGAGGAGCACACGCTGGTGCTGCGCGGCACGCTGCTCGTCGACCACGACGGCGGCCGGCTCGAGGTCGGTGCAGGTCAGGCGGTCATCACGTTCCCGGGCGAGCAGGTGCGCTACTCGACCGGCGACCAGGGTGCGGAGTACGTCGCGGTCTGCCTGCCGGCGTTCCGCCCCGACCGGGCGCACCGTGTCGAGGACTGACGTGCCGGTGGTGCTGCGGTCGATGACAGCCGAGGAGTACGCGGCGTACTACGACTGCTCGATCCGCGGCTTCGCCGAGCAGATGGTCGAGATGGGCGGGCAGCAGGACGCCGAGGCCGCGTGGGCGGAGTCCGAGCGGCAGATGCTCATGCTGATGCCCGACGGGCTCGGGACCGAGGGTCAGCACCTGCTGGTGGCCGAGTCCGAGGGCGAGCGCGTCGGCATCGTGTGGGTGGGGGCGCGGCAGGACCGGGCCGACCTGTGGTGGGTCTGGGACCTCGAGATCGACGAGGGGTTCCGTGGCCGTGGCCTCGGACGCGCGGCGATGCTGGCGGCCGAGGCCTACGTCAAGGAGCGCGGCGTCGACCGGCTCGGGCTCAACGTGTTCGGCGGGAACGCCGCGGCGATCGCGCTCTACGACGACCTCGGCTACGGCGTCGACGCCCAGCAGATGTCGAAGCGGATCTAGCCCGCCGTTCCGGTCAGGTGCGCTTGAAGGGGTCCGTGCGCGGCATCGAGTTGAGCTCGGCGCGCGGGCAGTTCGCGAGGGTGAGGCCCGCGAAGCGCAGGGCGTCGTCGCAGAGAGCCTCGACCGACCAGCCCATGTCGCCGCCGGCCGGCGTGATCGTCACGCGGTAGATGGTGACCTCGTGGCGAGCCGGGGTGTCGTACATGACCGCGACGCTGCCCATCAGCCGGGCGTCGCCGCGCGTGCCACCGATGCCGTTCCAGGGGCGGTCGTAGCGCTGCCAGACGGAGGCGGAGGCGTTCCAGATGCCGCCGGTGGACACGTCGTCGCCGCGCAGGGCGGTGAGGACCTGCGTGGCCGCTCGTGCCTCGAGGACGGCGGCCGGACGGATGACCTCGACCCGGTCCTGCTGCTGGGTGTGCATCGGCTCCACCTCATGGTCTTCGGCAGCGAACGCCCCGGGTTGAGCCATCGGGGTGACGGATCCTCACGAGGGGACGTGCGGGCGGGCCGCCCCCGGCAGCCGTCCGGACCGACCGGCCGCCCGGCGCCCGGAGTCCGGGGCGCCCGCACCGGCCACCGGCGTACCGGGGTGGATACGGTGACCGTATGAGCGTCGAGACCGGACCGATCCACCGCGTCAGCACCCCGCGAGACCCGTCTGCCGGCAGCGGGGCGGTGCTCTCCGAGGACGTCGTGCGACGCGCCCCCAAGGCACTGCTGCACGACCACCTCGACGGCGGCCTGCGGCCCGCGACGATCGTCGACCTGGCCGCCCAGACCGGCTACGACAAGCTCCCGACGACGGACCCCGAGGCGCTGGCGGCCTGGTTCGTGGAGGCCGCCGACTCGGGCTCGCTGGTGCGCTACCTCGAGACGTTCGCGCACACCGTCGGTGTCATGCAGACGCCGGACGCGATCGCGCGGGTCGCGTCGGAGTGCGCGCAGGACCTCGCCGCCGACGGCGTCGTCTACGCCGAGGTGCGCTTCGCCCCCGAGCTGCACGTCGAACAGGGCCTCTCGCTCGACGAGGTGGTGGACGCCGTCCTCACGGGGTTCCGCGACGGCGAGGCGGCTGCAGCCGCTGCCGGTCACCAGATCCGGGTGCGCGCGCTGCTCACCGCGATGCGCACGGCCGCGCGGTCGCGCGAGATCGCCGAGCTGGTGGTGCGCTACCGCGACCGCGGCGTCGTCGGCTTCGACATCGCCGGGGCCGAGGCGGGCTTCCCGCCCTCGCGGCACCAGGACGCGTTCGACTACCTGCGCGGCGAGTCCTGCCACATCACGATCCATGCAGGCGAGGCGTTCGGGCTGCCGTCGATCCACGAGGCCGTCGCGTTCTGCGGATGCGAGCGGCTCGGGCACGGCGTACGCATCGTCGACGACATCGCGGTCGGCCCCGACGGCACCGCGCACCTGGGCCGGCTGGCGCAGTACGTGCGCGACCTGCGGATCCCGCTCGAGCTGTGCCCGTCGTCGAACGTGCAGACCGGCGCTGCGGCGTCGATCGCCGAGCACCCGATCGGGCTGCTGTCGCGGCTGCGCTTCCGCGTGACCGTGAACACCGACAACCGGCTGATGAGCGGGACGTCGATGACCCGCGAGATGCTCCTGCTCTCCGAGGCGTTCGGCTGGGGCCTGGACGAGATGCGCTGGGTGACCGTGAACGCGCTGAAGTCCGCCTTCATCCCCTTCGACGAGCGCCTCGCCCTCATCGAGCAGGTCGTCAAGCCCAAGTACGCCGCCCTCGCCGCCGAGCGCCTGTAACCCCGCCGCCCCCACCCCTCGGTCTCACTCGGCCAACTGCCAACCAGAGACCCTCTGCTTGGCAGTTGGCCGAGCGAGACGGGTGTGGATGACGAGGGCGGGACGGGGCGGGTGGCCGCCAGCCTGAGGGGGTGCCAGTCCACCGCCGGAGTCTCGAGCGCGTCGAGCAGCTGGTGGAGCGGCTCGGCCCCGGTCCCTGGACCCTGGGGGAGGTGCGCGCCGAGGGCTGGACGACGGCGCACATCCGGCATGCGGTCGTCGAGGGCAGACTCGAGCGCCCACGGCGTGGGGCGCTCGCCCTGCCCGAATCCGTCCAGCCCTCCGCTGCGGTGGAGCTGCCCCGGTTGAGGCGCCGGGCGGAGGTGGTCCTGTCCCGGTACGCCGGTGCGGTCGTGAGCCACGACACCGCGGCGTCCCTCCACGGTCTGTGGCTGCCGCGGGCGGCGGGCGGCGACATCCAGCTCATCGCTCCTGATCGGCCTGACCGCGCCGAGGTCGGGGTCCGCGTCCATGGCTCACGGCTTCCACGACGGCAGATCGAGGATCTCGACGGCCTCCCGGTCACGTCGGTGGCACGGTCGGCGGTCGACGTCGCCCGTGGGCGGTCCATCGAGGATGCGGTGGTGGTCCTCGACAGCGCGGCTAGGGTGCTGGCGGTCCGAGCCGGCGTCGAGCTGCGACGACTACGTCACGACGAGGACCTGCGAGCATCCTGCGCCGAGCACGCCCGCGCCGAGCTGTGGGCGGCGTACCGGGCCGTACGTCGCTGGCCGTTCACGGTCGTCGTGCGGTCCGCGATCCCCTTGCTCGACCCGGCGAGCGAGTCGCCGCTGGAGAGCCGGTCCCGCATCCGCGTCATGAGCTCCGAGCTGCCGACGCCGCGGATCGCGGTTCCTGTGGTCGGCGCCAGCGGCACGACGTACTACGCCGACTTCGTGTGGGACGAGTGGAGGGTGATCGGCGAGGCGGACGGCACCGCGAAGTACGGCGAGGACCCGGTCAGCGTGCGGACCCGGCTGCGCGCCGAACGACGGCGCCAGCGCGACCTCGAGGACGCCGGGTGGGTCTTCGCCCGGTGGGAGTCGACCGAGCCGGGTCGCGCGATGCTGCAGCGCATCCGCCGAGCGCTCCGCGGCCAGGGTTGGATCCCCGTCTCACTCGGCTAAGTGCCAAGCAGAGAGCCTCTGGTTGGCACTTAGCCGAGTGAGACCGGAGGGGGTGGTGGGTCAGGGGAGGAGGGTGCGGGCGAACTCGAGGATGAGGAGCACGCCGGTGAGGAGCAGGAGTGCGGCGCTGAGGACGTGCGCGCGGCGCAGGGCGGTGGAGGACAGGTGGCGGCGGCCGCGGGAGACGGCGGCGGCGATCAGCACCTTCGTGGCGACGAGGACGCCGAGGAAGCAGACGAGGAACCCCACGGCGGCCGGCGGCGCATCGGCCCACGCGGCGACCAGGATCGGTGCGCCGACCGTGATCCAGAACAGCCACGGGTGCGGCGACAGCAGGTTGACCAGCACGCCCTTGCGGAAGCTGCCGTCGGGGGCGGTGCCCTCGACCTCGGCGGGCTCCTCGCGCAGCGCCTCGATCCCCAGCCACACCACGAACGCGCCGCCGACCACCCCCAGCACGCCCGTCGCCCAGGTCGGCAGCGACCGGACGAGCAGCAGCGCGGCGGTCACGGTGAGGACGTCGCTCACGAGAGGCACGCAGGAGACCTTCACCGCGGCGCGGAAGCCCCGGGTCAGCGCCGTCGTGATGACCAGCGCGAGCAGCGGGCCGGGAGCGAGGCCGGCGCCGAGGCCCAGCGAGAGCCCGAGGACGACGTACTGCACGCAGCGACTGTAGGGGCAGCCCGGTACCGGAGCGGTCGCCGCCTCGGACGAAGGCGTCGACAGCTCGGTACTGGAGCGGTCGCCGCCTCGGACGAGGCGTCGTGGTCGTGGGCGGCGGCTCCGGCCAGCGGGTCGCTGCTTCGGACGTGGCGTCGTACGTCGTGGTCAGGGCAGCGCGCGGTCAGGAGGTGCGCAGGAGGCCGGCGAGCTCGGCGGCGGTGACCGGGCGGCAGCCCTTCGCGACGGCGGCGTCGACCACGCCCTGCTCCTGGTGCATGAGGAGGCGGCCGCGGCGCCACAGTGTGAGCGGGGGCTTGCGGCGCTCGGCGAGGTCGCGGGCGAGGCGCCGCACGAAGTTCTTCCACGGCGCGCGCACCAGCACCACGGCGTCGCCGAGCATCCCCGCGTCGCGGCAGGCGCTCACGATGTCGGGGGCGAAGACGCCCTCGGCCACGACGGCTGACGCCCCGTCGCAGCGGAACACCGAGCTACCGGTCGCGCGGCTCAGCGAGATGTCGTACGTCGGGACCTCGACCGAGCCCTCCGCGCAGAGCCGCGCCAGCGCGGCCACCGCACGGTCGTGGTGCCAGGCGCCGACGTCGTCCCAGTCGGGGATGCCGAGCTCCTCCGACAGCGGTAGCGAGGGGTCGTCGGCGTCCTTGTAGAAGTCGTCGAGACGGAGGACCGGAAGTCCGCTGCGCGCTGCGATGTGCGACTTGCCCGAGCCGGACGGTCCGGCGAGCAGGATGACCCGTGCGGTCATGAGGCGGAGGCGAACGAGAGCCCGTCCAGGCGCTTGAGCGCCTCCCACGATCGGCCGACGACCCGGAAGCCTCGGCGCGCGTACCACTGCAGCGGCCAGTCCTCGGTGAGCGCCGACAGCACCGCGTGCGTGCAGCCGGCGTCGTACGCCGCGCGCACCGCGGTGGCCAGCAGCGCGTCGGCGTAGCCGCGGCCGCGTGCCGGTGCACGGGTCGCGACGGCGTCGACCTCGGCGGCCCAGCCGCGCACGTGCAGGTCGGCGCACGCGGCGAGGTCGCCGCTCACGGGGTCGTCGAGGTCGCCGTCGCGCACGAGCCAGGCCAGCTCGCCCGGTCCGTCCTCGCGGCGGTCGACGAGCTGTGCGACCTCGTCGTCGCCGATGCCGGGCATCCACTCCGTGCGCCAGAGCACCGAGTGCAGCCGGGAGAGGTCCTCGCGCTCGGCCCGCTCGACCGCGATCCCTGGGGGCAGAGGAGGTTCCACGTCGAGTGGGCGGGTCATCAGCACGAGGCTGGTGAGCTCGTAACCGGCCTCGCGCAGACCCGCGCGGGTCTGGACCGACAGGTCGCACTCGGCGTTGACGTAGCGGTGGTCGGCGTCGGCGAGCACGTCGTCGGTCCAGGCGACGAGGGCCTCGGCGCCGGGGTCCCGTCGCACGATGACGGCGTTGTGCGCGAACGACTTCGGGTACGCCGCGGTGCGCATCGCCCACACGCCCTCGGCGAGATCCGTGACCGAGCCGGCTCGCGCGAGGTTGCTCTCGGCGTACCAGTCGGCGACCCGCTCGCCGAGCGCGGCGTCGGCCGCGTCCACCTCCCCGACGTCCATCGATCAGACGCCGATCGGGTGCCAGACCGTCTTGGTCTCGAGGAACGACCGCACGCGGGTGAGGCCCGGATCGGCCGACCAGTCGGTGGTGTCGGGACGGCGGACGCGCTTCACGTTGTCGGCCGCGGCGATCTCGAGGTCGCGCCGCAGCCCGGCGTCGTCGACGCCGGCGAGGTCGATCGCGTTCACGTCCATGTGCGCAGCCAGCCACGGCGCGATCTCCGCGGCGCGTCCGGTCAGCAGGTTCACCACGCCGCCGGGGAGGTCGGAGGTCGCGAGCACCTCCGAGAGCGTGATCGCCGGCAGCGGACGGTCCTCCGACGCGACCACGACGGAGGCGTTGCCGGACACGATCACCGGCGCGACCACGGACACGAGGCCGAGCAGCGACGACTCCTGCGGCGCCACGACGGCGACGACGCCGGTCGGCTCGGGCACCGAGAAGTTGAAGTACGGGCCGGCGACGGGGTTCGAGGCGCCGAGCACCTGTGCGAGCTTGTCGCTCCATCCGGCGTACCAGACCCAGCGGTCGATGGCGGCGTCGACGACGGCCTCGGCGCGGCGGGCGGTGAGTCCCTCCGCGGCCACGACGTCGGCGACGAACTGCTCGCGACGGCCCTCCATCACCTCGGCAACGCGGTAGAGCACCTGGCCGCGGTTGTAGGCCGTGGCGCTCGACCAGCCGCCGAAGGCCTTGCGGGCGGCCACGACGGCATCGCGCGCGTCCTTGCGCGACGCGAGCGCGGCGTTGGCGAGGAACCGGCCCTTGGTGTCGGTGACCTCGTAGGTGCGACCGCTCTCGCTGCGCGGGAACGCGCCGCCGACGTAGAGCTTGTAGGTCTTGCGGACCTCGATGCGCGATGCCATGTCAGTCCTCTAGTTCACGTCGAGGTACGCCGCGAGCCCGTGCCGACCGCCCTCGCGGCCGTACCCGGACTCCTTGTACCCGCCGAAGGGGCTGGTGGGGTCGAAGCGGTTGAACGTGTTGGCCCAGACGACGCCCGCCCGCATCGCGTTGGCCATCTTCAGGATCCGCGATCCCTTGTCGGTCCAGATGCCCGCCGACAGGCCGTAGGGCGTGTTGTTCGCCTTCTCGACCGCCTCGCTCGGCGTGCGGAAGGTGAGCACCGAGAGCACCGGGCCGAAGATCTCCTCGCGCGCGATGCGGTGCGCCTGCGAGACGCCGGTGAACACGGTCGGCGCGAACCAGTAGCCCTTGCTCGGCAGGTCGCACTCGGCGGTCCAGCGCTCCGCGCCCTCGTCGTCGCCGACCCCGGCGAGGTGGCGGATCCGCTCGAGCTGCTCGAGGGAGTTGATCGCGCCGATGTCGGTGTTCTTGTCGAGCGGGTCGCCCAGGCGCAGCGTCGAGAGGCGGCGCTTGAGCCGCGCGACGAGCTCGTCGGCGACCGACTCCTGCACGAGCAGTCGGGAGCCGGCGCAGCAGACGTGGCCCTGGTTGAAGAAGATGCCGGCGACGATGCCCTCGACCGTCTGGTCGATCGGCGCGTCGTCGAACACGATGTTGGCGGCCTTGCCGCCCAGCTCGAGCGTGAGCCGCTTGTCGGTGCCGGCCACGGAGCGCGCGATCGCCTTGCCCACCTCGGTGGAGCCGGTGAACGCGACCTTGTCGACGCCGGGGTGCGCCACGAGCGCCGCACCGGTCTCGCCGGCGCCGGTGACGATGTTGACGACGCCGGGCGGGAGATCGGCCTGCTGGCAGATGTCAGCGAACAGCAGCGCCGTGAGCGGCGTGGTCTCCGCGGGCTTGAGCACCACGGTGTTGCCGGCCGCGAGAGCGGGTGCGATCTTCCACGCGAGCATGAGCAGCGGGAAGTTCCACGGGATCACCTGCGCGGCGACGCCGAGCGGCCTCGGGTCCGGGCCGAACCCGGCGTGCTCAAGCTTGTCGGCCCAGCCGGCGTAGTAGAAGAAGTGCGCGGCGACCAACGGGAGGTCGACGTCGCGCGACTCCTTGATCGGCTTGCCGTTGTCGAGCGACTCGAGGACGGCGAGCTCCCGGGAGCGCTCCTGCACGAGGCGCGCGATGCGGAACAGGTACTTCGCCCGCTCGGCGCCGGAGGTCTTCGACCAGACACGGGTGTAGGCGCGGCGCGCGGCCTTCACGGCGCGGTCGACGTCGGCGTCGCTCGCGACCGAGATCTCGGCGAGCACCTCCTCGGTCGCGGGGTTGATGCTCTTCATCGTCGTGCCCGTGCCGTCGACGAACTCGCCGTCGATGAACAGCCCGTACGACGACGCGATGTCGACGACCGCGCGCGACTCCGGCGCGGGTGCGTACTCGAAGGTGGCCATGCGTCCTCCCCGTCAGTCGACGGTGACGTAGTCGGGGCCGGAGTAGCGGCCGGTGGACATCCGCTGGCGCTGCAGCAGCAGGTCGTTGAGCAGGCTCGACGCGCCGAGGCGGAACCAGTCCGGGTCGAGCCAGTCGGGACCGACCGTCTCGTTGACGAGCACGAGGTACTTGATCGCGTCCTTCGTCGTGCGGATGCCGCCTGCGGGCTTCATCCCGATCTGGACGCCCGTGGCGTCGCGCCAGTCGCGGCACGCCTCGAGCATCACGAGGGTGACGGGAAGCGTTGCGGCGGGCGAGATCTTGCCGGTCGAGGTCTTGATGAAGTCGGCACCTGCGAGCATCGCGAGCCACGAGGCGCGGCGCACGTTGTCGTAGGTCTGCAGCTCGCCGGTCTCGAGGATCACCTTGAGGTGCGCGGTCGCGCCGCCCTCGTGGCACGCCTCCTTGACCGCAGCGATCTCCTCGAACACCTCCAGGTAGCGGCCCGACAGGAACGCACCTCGGTCGATGACCATGTCGATCTCGTCGGCGCCCTGCAGGACGGCGTCGCGGGTGTCCGCGAGCTTCACGTTGAGCGAGGCGCGCCCCGACGGGAACGCGGTCGCGACGGCGGCGACCTTCACTCCGCTGTCGCCGAGCTCGGCCTTCGCCAGCCCCACGAGGTCGTTGTAGACGCAGACCGCCGCGGTCCGCGGCACCGACACGTCGTGCGGGTCCGGACGCATCGCCTTCGCGCAGAGCGAGCGCACCTTGCCCGGCGTATCGGCGCCCTCGAGCGTGGTCAGGTCGATCATCGAGATCGCGAGGTCGATGGCGAACGCCTTCGACGTCGTCTTGATCGACCGCGTCGACAGCGCCGCGGCGCGCGCGTCTGCGCCGACCTGGTCGACGCCGGGGAGGCCGTGGAGGAAGCGCCTGAGGGCGGCATCGCTGCGGGTGACGTCGGTCAGCCCGCCGGGCGCCGCGAGCAGGTCGGTGACGGATCGGCTCACCCATCGATCCTAGGCCCGCAGCCCCCGCCCGCGGACCGCCTCGTGACGCCCGGCGCGAGCCTCGTCACATGCGTGCGGGCATCAGGTGATGCTGGAGAGGAACGACTGCAGCGCGGGGGCCGGCGCGAGAGCGGTGCCGGTGTTCGCGGCCGTCAGGACCGCGACGATCAGCACGGTCGCGGCCAGCACGACCGCCGAACCCCAACGCCGAGCCCGGGCCACGCGGACCGTCGCGATGCCGGTGAGGACTGCGACCAGGGTCAGGAGCACCGCGACGACGGCGTGATACGCAGCGAAGTCCGAGACGATCGCCGACGCGGTCGACGTCGGGTGCCCGCTGCCGACGCTCGCGTCGAGCGCCGTCACGGCGTCCACGAGCGCCGGGCTCCGACCGCTCGAGGGCAGGAAGGAGAGCACCGACGAGAGGGGTGCGAACGCGCCCTGCACGTTCGCGACCACCAGGACGACGCCGAGCGCCGCGACGAGGCTGCCGACCGCGGTCACGGTCGCCCACGCGAACCGCCGAGCGGTGCTCGACGACGCACGCCGGGCTCGCCGCGCGCGGGTGGCGAGGACGACGGCCGGCACCAGCGCCGCCAGGGCGAGCACCGCCTTGGCGATGTGGAACCAGCGCCAGAACCGCGTCGGGTCCGTGAGCGCGGACGACGCCTGGTCTCCCGGCGCGGGAACGGCCGACGCCCAGTCGGCGACGAGGGCGTGCCCCACCGAACCGGCAAGGTCCTGGGGCCCCGCCCACGTGAGGCCGGTGATCGCCGACGCGGCGGGCCAGGGGACGAGGAACGCCGCGGCGGTGAACCCGACGGTCGCGGCTACCAGAACCCACCAGCGTGCGCTGCCACTGCGCGCCTCGATCATCAGCTTCTCCTGAACCCCCGGCGACGATGTGGCGACGACCACCCACGGTCGGCTGCACCACTCGGGGCGCACCGTCGGCACCCGCGAACACCACCCTGCCTCGGCCTCTGCCGCGAGCCATCAGGGCCGGACCCTGACCCGACCCTGAACCTTGATCGCCCTACCCGGAGGAACGATCACAGCGAGCGGGCGGGTCTCGTGGCGCGACGTTGACGAACCGTCCGGCGGGGATTTCGGGGGCGGCGTATCGCGCTGCTAGCCTCCGCATCTCGGCGCCTGCTGCGTGGACGGGCCATCGGCGCGCCGGATCCCTGGAAGGCTCCAGCCATGGCTGACGCCCCCCTCGCGCCGCAGCGCATGCACACCTACGACGAGCGGCTCACCCGCCTGGTGCTCGACTACGTGCAGGACCGCCTGTCGATGCCCGAGACCCCGCTCGACCACCCCGGCGAGAAGACCGAGGTCGACGCGATCCTCGACGGCCTCGTGACCGCCGGCGGTCGGGACGCGGCCGAGATCCTGGCGCTGTACGACGAGCACCTGAGCAAGACGGTGCTCTCGGCCGACTCGCCGCGCTACTGGGCGTTCATCCCCTCGGCGCCCACCAAGGCCGCGCTGCTGTTCGACATGGTCGTCTCGGCGGCGTCGCTGCAGGGCATCTCGTGGCTCGAGGCCGCCGGTGCGGTGGCCGCCGAGAACCAGGCGCTGCGCTGGATCTCCGACGCCGCAGGCCTCCCGCAGACCGCCGGCGGCGCGTTCGTCAGCGGTGGATCAGCGGGCAACCTGTCCGCGCTCGTCGTCGCCCGCGACACCGGTCGTCGCAAGCTCGTCGAGCGCCAGGGCGAGCAGGCCCGCTACACGCGCCTGCGGATCGTCGTCAGCGACCAGGCGCACTCGTCGATCAAGAACACCCTGTCGATCCTCGACGTCGACCCGCTCGTCGTGAGCACGGCCGACCACCGCTTCACCGGCGAGGCGCTGCAGGCGGCGCTCGACGCCGACAGCGACCCGTCGTCGATCGTCGCCGTCGTCGCGACGTCGGGCACCACCAACGCCGGGATCATCGACGACCTGCGCGGCATCGGCACCATCGCGCGCGAGCGCGGCCTCTGGTTCCACGTCGACGGTGCGTACGGCGGCGCCGGTCTCTTCGCCCCGAGCGTGCGCGACCGGTACGACGGCATCGAGCTCGTGGACTCGTTCATCGTCGACCCGCACAAGTGGCTGTTCGCGCCCTACGACTGCGCCGCGCTGCTCTACCGCGAGCCGTGGCTGGCCAAGGCCGTGCACACGCAGGACGCGTCGTACCTCGACGCCATCCATCACCACGACGGTTCCTACGAGTGGAACCCGACCGACTACGCCTACCACCTCACCCGCCGCGCTCGCGGTCTCGCGCTGTGGTTCTCGCTGGTCGTCAACGGCACGCAGGCCTACACCGACGCCATCGAGTCCACCATTGCGCTGACCCACCAGGTCGCTGACGACATCCGCGCCGCCGATCACCTCGAGCTGCTCCGAGAGCCGAGCCTCGGCGTGGTGCTGTTCCGGCGCACCGGCTGGACTTCGGCCGACTACGACGCCTGGGGCGAGCGGCTGCTGCGCGAGCAGAAGGCGTTCGTCACGAGCAGCTCGTGGGAGGGCGAGGTCGTCGGCCGGTTCGCGTTCCTGCACCCCGGCACCACGCTCGAGATGGTCCGCGAGGTCCTCGCCGAGACGGCCTGATCTCCTCGCGCGTCCGTGTGGAACCTCGGCCGCGCGCGCGGCATGATCGCGGCGTGGAGCCAGGGGGACCGGTCGTCGCCGGCATCGACCCGCAGTCGGTCGGCGCGGGTGAGGTGGTCGCGAGCGGCGTGACGCCGACGGGCCTGCGCGTCGACCTCGAGGGGTACGACGCAGAGCGCACGATCGCCACTCCGTCGCCGTACGAGGAGTGGCCCGACGGTGACAAGCTCATGCCGCCGCACAACGGTCGTCTGCTCGTCGTCGTGACCGACCCCGAGGGCGTGTCCGCCGTCGCGGGCGCGCTGTCGTGGCACCTCGAGATGTACGGCCCGACGCAGGGCTCGTTCGCGTGGAACATCGGCATCGGCCTGTCGGAGACCTGCCGCGGCCACGGGGTCGGCACCGTCGCCCAGCGGCTGCTCGCGGAGTGGCTGCTCGCGTCGACGCCCCTCGACCGCATCGAGGCCTCGACCGACGTCGAGAACGTCGCCGAGCAGCGGTCCCTGGAGAAGGCCGGCTTCACCCGTGAGGGCACGCTGCGGGGAGCGCAGGCGCGTGCCGACGGCCAGCACGACCTCTACTCCTACTCCCTCCTCCGGGCCGACCTCGCCCGAGGCGTCAACGAAGGTTGACAGTCCTCGACGTTGTCAACTAACGTTGACGGCATGACGACGCAGGACCTGCAGGAGCAGGCGGCCAGCCCCGACCCCGCGGTGGGTCTGCGCGCTGCCGCGGCGCTGCGGCGCCTGGCCGAGCAGCTCGAGGCCACCCAGGTCGCCCGCGCGCGTCGCGCCGGATGGTCGTGGCAGGACGTCGCGACCGCGCTCGGCGTGAGCCGGCAGGCCGTGCACAAGAAGTACTCGCCGCAGGAGAAGGGTGGTGGCCGACGTGCTTGAGAGGTTCGCCGAGCAGGCGCGCACCGTCGTGGCCGACACGATGGCGACCGCGCAGGCGCAGGGGATCCCGGAGGTGCGCGCCGAGCACCTGCTCCTCTCGCTGACCCGCGTGGCCGAGGGCGCGACCGCGACCGCGCTGTCCGAGAACGGCCTCGACGAGGCGCTCGTGGCGCGCGTGGTACGCGGACCGGAGCAGCTCGTCGACGACGAGGACCGGGCCGCGCTCGGCTCGCTCGGCATCGACGTCGACGACCTGATCGCTCGGCTCGAGGACGGCCTCGGGCCGGACGCCCTCGCGCCGGTCCCGAGCAGCGGCGTACGCCGTCCCCGGTTCAGCAAGGAGGCCAAGAAGGCCCTCGAGATGGCGGTGCGCACCACGACCTCGCGCCGCGCCCGCACCATCACGACCGACGACCTGCTCGTCGGCATCGTCCGCGCTGGCAGCGCCGTGGTCGACCAGGTCCTGACGGCCGCCGGTACGACGGAGACCGCGGTGATCGCTGCGGTCACCCGCCTCCGCGGCGCGGCGTAACCGTCAGGAATCCGTCTCGGCGAGCCGCGCAGCGAGACCGTCCAGGCCGGACCGGATCAGGGCGCCGTAGCCGTCGTCGCCCAGCGCACCGGCGGCAGCGACCCCCGCGTCGAGCTCTCGACGTGCCGCCTCGACGTCGCCGCGGCGCAGGTAGCCGTCGCCCAGGTTGAGGTGCAGGCTCGGTGCCATCCCGGCCGCGGAGGGGATCCCGACGGCGGCGAGGTCGCCGTCGCCGATGTTCGCGTAGTCGGCAAGAGCCGTTTCGTCCCAACGGATCTCGTCGTCGAGGTCGGTCTGCAGGTCGGCCAGGTAGTGCGCGATCACGCACCGCTGCGCGTGGTCGTCGGGGGTGGTGCTCGCCCAGCAGGTCTCGAGCCCGGCCCGGCCCTCGTCGCGCTCACCGGTCAGCGCTGCCTGCACGGCCTGGACGACGTCATCCCATGCGGTCATGCCCGGACGCTACCGACCGGCTCCGACCGTCACATCGCTCAGGCGCGGGCGGCGTCCGCGGGTTCGCCGACGCCGTCCCACTCGTCGACCTTCTCGACCCAGCCGGTCACGATGAGCAGCTGCGCCACGGCGTAGGTGGCGATGACGAGCAGGCCGCGCAGCGGTACGTCGAGGTCCGCGGCGCCCAGGCCGATCAGCAGGTCCGAGACCAGGAACAGCACGCCACCGATGCCGACGCGCGTGCTGACGCCGAGCGAGAGCGTGGCCATCGTGACGAGGAACGCGCTGTAGACCGCGAGCGGCCACCGCATGTCGCCGAGCATCGGGCCGAGCACGACGTTGAGGCTGAGCCACAGCACCGCGGCAGCGATCGGGATCCACGCTCGGCGACGCAGAGCACCGAGCGCGCCGAGGCCGACGAAGCCCAGCGAGTAGCAGACCTGCATGACGAGGAAGAGCCCGATGCCGAGCAGGAAGCGGACGTCGCCGGGACCGTCGAGCGCGACGTCGCCGAGCCACGCGAAGACCATGCCGGCGAGCAGCAGGCGCGGTGCGCGACGTCCGCGGGCCAGCAGCACCCAGGCGATCAGCAGCAGGAGCAGCAGCGGGGTCAGCGCCGTGCCGAGGATGTCGACCGCGGTGATCTGTCCGCCGACGACATCGATCACGGCGACCACGACGT
>WBZP01004023.1_pt1 | contig 15592 bp, 13 predicted proteins | sample 5204301 | NCBI WGS metagenome assembly WBZP01 (sample SAMN12412401, study PRJNA552823) | activated sludge metagenome | isolation source: activated sludge from nitrification reactor of wastewater treatment plant... | place: USA: Pennsylvania | collected 2017
GGCCCTGCCGCGCTGCAGTTTCACGCGGATGACGCCGGTAACGTGGCGCTGCGTGTTGGCCACATACGCCGCGATGTCCTGGTGGTGAGCGCTGAACCAAAGGCCGTTGTAGATCAGCTCCGAATACTCAACGCCGATGAGCTTCTTCAGACGCACCTGCTGCTTGGAGAGCGTCATCGCCTCCAGCGAGCGGTGGGCGGTGTGGAGGATGACTCCGGCCGGCGCTTCGTAGATCTCGCGGCTCTTAATGCCGACCAGCCGGTCCTCGATGTGATCGATGCGGCCAACGCCGTATTTCCCGCCAAGCTCGTTCAGGTACTCCACCATTTCGACGGGCCCCATCTCCTTGCCGTCGAGACGGACGGGCATGCCAGACTGATACTCAATTTCGACGTAGGCGGGCTGTGCCGGCGCCTGCTCCGGGTCGACGGTCCACTCGTAGGCTTCGGCCGGCGGTTCCGTCCACGGGTCCTCAAGGACGCCTGCTTCGGCGCTGCGCCCCCACATGTTTTCGTCGATGCTGAACGGCCCCTTCTCGCCCCAGGGAATGTCGATGCCGTGCTTCTTGAGGTACTCGATCTGGTATTCGCGGGCCATCGCGTTCTCGCGCGTCGGCGCGATGATCGTCAGCGACGGGTCGAGGGTCTGGATGCCCACGTCGAAGCGGACCTGGTCGTTGCCTTTGCCGGTGCAGCCGTGCGCGACGGCGGTTGCGCCTTCTTCGTGCGCCACATCGACCAGCAGTTTCGCCATCAGCGGCCGCGCCAACGCCGTCGCCAGCGGATAGACGTCCTGGTACATCGCGCCCGCTGCCAGCGCCGGGAACGCGAAGTAGCGGATGAAGTCCTCGCGGGCGTCGATGACGCGGACCTTGAGCGCGCCCGCGGCCATGCCGCGTGACTCGACCACCGGCTGCTCTTTGCTACGGCCAACATCGATGTTCAGGGCGATAACGTCGTAGCCCTGTTCGAGCGTGAGCCACTTGATGGCGGTCGTTGTGTCGAGGCCGCCGGAATAGGCGAGGACCAGCTTTGGCACGGGCGCATCCTGAAGGACGGGTAAGTACCGTTGAGTATGGCCCGGCGCCGCGGCAACGGGAAATCAGTGTCCCAGCGCGGCCTTCGCGCCGCGCACGCCCATCGCCCAGGAAAGCAGCGCCGACCCGCCCATGACCAGGACGGCCGCCAGGAGCACCGCCGCTGAAAAGCCGTTCGGCAGCTTCCCGGCGATGGAGAACGGGAGCATGGCGAGCGCGGTGGCGAAGGTCGCCACGCCACCGAAGATGAGGTACGGGGCGCCGTAACGGTGCACCGCGTACCACTGCTCATCGTTCGCCATCGAGTACGGCGTGCGAATGCCCGCCCAGCCCTGCCGAGGCAACTTCTCCTGCAGCGCGCGCCAGCCAACCACGGTCACCACCGCGGAACCGATCATCACGACGACAAAGGCAAGCCACATCAGTCGAGCCGCCTACTTCGCCACAGTGGCGGTCGCCGCGGAAATCGCCTCTTCGAGGATGTCGCAGGCGCGGTCGATCTCGTCGTCGGTCACGTTCAGCGGTGGCATGAGGCGAATGGCGTTGGGGCGGACGTTGTTCACGAGCAGGCCCTTCCGCCGGCAGGCGTCCATGACATCATTCGAGCAATCCCGCGAGAAGCCGACCGCTATCAGCAAACCGCGGCCGCGTACCTCGTTCACCACTTCGAGCCGGTCTTCCAGCGAGCGGAGCCGGTTCATCAGGCGGTCGGAAGCGTTCCGGCACTGGGCCGACAGGTCTTCATCGATGACGTGCTTTACGGTGGCGTAGCCGGCCGCGGCTGCCAGTGCGTTGCCGCCGAACGTCGAGCCGTGGTCGCCCTTCACGAGGTGCGCCGCGACCTCGTCCCGGGCCATCAACGCGCCGATGGGGACGCCACCGGCGAGGCCTTTCGCGAGCGTCATGATGTCTGGCTCGACGCCTTCCTGCTGGTAGGCGAAGAGCGACCCCGTGCGCCCGATGCCGGTCTGCACTTCATCGAAGATGAGGAGCAGGCCCTTTTCGTTGCACCAGTCGCGGATGCCCTGCAGGTAGCCGGGAGCGGGCATGTTCACGCCACCTTCGCCCTGGATCGGCTCGACCATCACCGCGACGGTCTTGTCATTCGTTGCGGCCTTAATCTGATCGAGGTCGTTCCACGGCACGTGGTGGAACCCCGGCATGAGCGGGCCAAACGGCTCGCGGTAGCGGGCGTTCCCCGTCGCGGCGAGGGCGCCGAGGGACCGGCCGTGGAAGCCGTCGATGGTCGTGATGATCTCGTGCGCGCCGTCCCTCGTATCGAGCCCCCACCGGCGGGCGAGCTTGATCGCGCCCTCAACCGCCTCCGTGCCCGAGTTGCAGAAGAACACCCGGTCGAGGCAGGAGTTCTCCACGAGCAGCTTCGCGAGCTGGATCATCGGCTTCGTGTAGAAGAGGTTCGAGGTGTGGATAAGCGTTTGCGCCTGCTCGGCGACGGCCTTCGCCACCACCGGATGGGCGTGACCGAGGATGTTCACGGCGACGCCGCCAACGAAATCCAGGTACTCCTGACCGTCGGTGTCCCACACACGCGTACCCTGTCCACGCTCGAGGACGATGGGCTGACGCCCATAGTTCTGGAAAAGGTACTGCTGTTCTTCGGCAACCCAGTCGGTCATGAAATAGCTCCTCCGGCTGCCATGGTATGCGTTGTGGCGCCATTTCGGAACGCCACTTAGCCGAAAGGCGCCCGGGCCAATAACTGGGCGTGGGCGCCCGGCGTTTCAATCGAGGCATCGCGTGTCCACTCGGCGTCATGCAACCGCCAGCCCTGGCGGCGGTCCTCAAGCAGCAACTCGAGCAAGTCGCGAAGCTGTTGCCTGTGCTCAGGCGCCCGGATTGGCGCGAGGACCTCGATGCGTTCGTCCAGGTTCCGCTTCATGATGTCGGCGCTGCCGATGAAGTACTCAGGGTCACCGTTGTTTTCGAAGTAGTAGACGCGTGAGTGCTCGAGGAAGCGCCCGATGACGCTGACGGCTCGGATGCGCTCGCTGAGACCCGGAAGGCCGGGCCGCAACCGGCAAATGCCACGCACGACGAGGTCAACCTGGACACCGGCCTGGGCCGCGCGGTAGAGCAGCTTGCACGTCTCCAGGTCTTCGACCGCGTTCACCTTGAAGACCAGGCGGGCAGGGCGGCCGGCTTTCGCGTGGGTGATCTCGCGTTCGATGCGTTCGGCGATGCCGCTGCGAAGGTTCGCGGGAGCGGCCAGCAGCACATCCGTGTCGTTCAGCTCTCCGTAGCCGGTGAGGAAGTTGAAGATGTGGACCAGGTCTCCGCAGATGCGCGGGTCAGCGGTGAACAGGCCGAGGTCGGTATAGAGCCGCGCGGTGCGGGAGTTGTAGTTGCCGGTGCCGATGTGGGCGTACATCGTCACGCCCGTCGTCTCTTCCCGGACGACGAGGCAGATCTTGGAGTGGATTTTCAGCTCCGGGAGGCCATACGCGACATGGACGCCGGCGTTCTCCAGCTTGCGCGCCCACTCGATGTTGTTCGCTTCGTCGAACCGTGCCGTCAGTTCCACCAGCACCGCGACCTGCTTGCCGCGGCCGGCCGCTTCGATGAGCGCTTCCAGGATGGGGGAGTCCGGCGAAGTGCGGTACATGGTTTGCTTGATCGCGAGGACGGCCGGGTCTTCCGCCGCGGCCTCGATGAACTCAACGACGGAGGCGTCGAACGACTCGTACGGGTGATGGACAAGGACATCGCGCTCCTTGAGCGTCGAAAAGAACGCGGCTGCGTCGAACGTTCCCTGGAACACCGCGGGCGTGGCCTGCGCGAGCGGTGGGCCGCTCAGGTCGTGCAGGGGGAGGCTCGCGAGCTGGAAGAGGTCGGCCAGGCCCAGCGGCCCGGGGCTGAGGTAGACGTCGCGGGACTCGAGCTGGAGCTCTTCGAGCAGCAGTTCCCGGCGATTCGCGGAGAGGTCCCCGGCGACTTCCAACAGCACGGCCTCGGCGAGGCGGCGGCGGCGCAATGCGCTCTCGATGACTTCCAGCAGGTCGTCGGCTTCTTCGCCGGGGCTGCCCATTTCGGCACTGCGAATGACGCGGACCGCGTGCCACTCGGTGATGTGCATCCGCGGAAACAGCATGTCGACGTGCGAGGCGATCAGGTCCTCGAGCAGGACGAACCGGTTCTCGCCGGCGTCGACGAACCGGGGCCGGTTGCCGGGGACCTTGATCCGCGCAAAGCGGTCCTGGCCGGTGCCGGGGTGGCGGACGTTGAGGGCGAGCGACAGGCTGGCGCTGGAGATGAACGGGAACGGGTGCGCCGGGTCCACAACCAGCGGGGTAAGGACGGGGAAAATCGCCTCGACGAAGTAATCGCGAAGGCGCTTCTGAGCATCGGCTTCGAGTTCGCCGAAGCGGACGATGCGGACGCCCGCGCCGGCGAGGGCCGGGGCGAGTTCGTCGTGCCAGGTCGCGTCGATTTCGCGGTGCATGGCGGTGCAGCGCTCGATGACGAGTTCCATTTGCTCGCCGATGGTCCGCCCGTCGACGGTCGTCGCGCGGGGGTCCTTCGAGTAGGCCTGCTTCAGCCAGCCCATGCGCTTCGTGTAGAACTCGTCGAGGTTGCTGGCGGCGATGGCGAGGAACTTCACGCGTTCGAGCAGGCGGTTGCGTCCGTCATGCGCTTCGGCGAGGACGCGCTGGTTGAACTCGAGCCAACTGAGCTCGCGGTTCAGGTAGAGCGATGGGTCATCGAGGTCCCAGCGCGGCGGCGGGGAATCGTCGCCAGTCTCCACGTCATCGGCGCCGGGCATGACCTCGGTTTCGTCCACGCAAACACCCACGCGCCACCGAGGCGCATCCTGTCACCCAAAGGATATCGTCAAACGTTAACAATCGATGCGCTACGCGGGAGTAAACGCCGTCCCGGCGCCTTCGGTTGCGAGGAGCATGCCGGAGGAACGCCCATCCACAATCTGCACAGCGACCCCAAGGCCGGCTGCGTGGAGGCATGCCTCGACTTTCGGGATCATGCCGCCCGAGATCGTGCCGTCCGCAATGAGCTCCCTGGCCCGCGATGGCGCCAGTGCCGGGATCACGTTGCCGTCGCTACCACGCACGCCATCAATGTCCGTGAGGAAGACGAGCTGGCGAGCCTGGAGCGCCGCGGCGATGTTGCCGGCAACCGTGTCCGCATTGATGTTGACGAGCTGGTCGGCGCCTTCGCCGGGGACACAACCGATTGGGCCGATGACCGGGATGATGCCGGCGTCACGCAAGGCGTTGATGGCGGCCGTGTTCACCGTGACAGGCTCCCCGACGAAGCCGAGCTCGGGGTCCGCGATGCGGCACTCCAGGACGCGGCCGTCCGCGCCACAGAAGCCGACCGCGCTGGCGCCGTTGCCGTTGATGGCGGCGACGATGCGCTTGTTCACCAACCCGGCGAAGACGGCGACCACCACCGGGAGGACGCGTTCGTCCGTCACGCGGAGCCCTCGTTCGAAGCGCGAAGGGATGTTCATCGACTCAAGCCAGCGGCTGGCCTCGGCGCCGCCGCCGTGGACAACGACGGGGATATCGCCGCGTTTCGCAAGTTCAGCAACATCGCGAAAGGTCGTGTCGGCGTCGCCCAGGGTACTGCCGCCGATCTTGATGACGAGCGGACGGCTCATGTGTGGTAGTCCGCGTTGATCGAGACGTACTCAGCCGAAAGGTCGCAACCCCAACCGGTGGCTTCGCCCTGGCCCGCGCCGAGATAGCAGTCGATGGTCACGAATTCGGCCTTCATCGCCTCCGAAAGGGCGCGAGGGTCGAAATCCGTTGGCTGCTCGTCTTCGAACACGCGGATGCCGCAGATCGAGATCGTGACCTCCGGTTCATTGACGACGAGCCCGGAGCGGCCGACAACGGCGGCGACACGCCCCCAGTTGGGGTCGGCGCCGTGGATGGCGCTTTTAAGGAGGTAGGAGGTGCTCAGGAGGCGGACGAGCGCGCGGGCCTCGTCGACGGTCGAACCACCGGTGACGCGGAATTCGACGAGCTTCGTCGCGCCTTCGCCGTCCCGCGCGATCTCCTTCGCAAGATAGGTCGCGAGCAGTTCGAGCGCCTCGCGGAACTGCCCGGCGAGGGGGCTGCCTGCGGTGATGGTGTCCCCACCGGCCGCGCCGTTCGCAAACAGGAGCACCGTGTCGCTTGGGCTGGTGTCACCGTCGACCGAGACGAGATTGAACGAGCGGTCGACGACGTCGCTGAGGGTGGCCTGGAGGAAGCCCTGTTCGACCGGGGCGTCGGTCGTCAGGAAAGCGAGCATGGTTGCCATGTTCGGGTGAATCATGCCGGAGCCCTTGCAGCAGCCGCCAAGCGTGTAGGGCCCGAAGCGGACAGCGGCGCGCTTCGAGCGGGTGTCCGTGGTCATGATCGCCCGGGAGAACGGCTCGCCGCCGGATGCATCGGGAGCCACGGCGCCGATTCCGGCTTCGAGCTTGTCCATGGGCAGGAAGTGACCGATGACTCCGGTGCTGCAGACCAGCACCTCGCTCGCGGCGATGCCGAGTTTCTCCGCGGCCCAGGCGGCCATCTGGTTGCCGTCGTCGATGCCGCGTTGGCCCGTGCTGGAATTCGCCACGCCGGCGTTCACGACAACGGCGCGCGCGGGCCCGGCCGCGAGCCTGGCCCGGTTGATATCGACCGACGCCGAATGGAGGACGTTCTTCGTGTAGGTCGCGGCTGTGGTGCAGGGCAGCTCGGAGGCCAGGATGCCCACGTCGAGCTTGCCTTCGCCGTAGGTCTTGATGCCGGCATACGTGGCGCCGGCGACGAAGCCCTTCGGCGAGGTGGACGTGCCGTTGGTGTCGAGTGTGAGGGCGTCGCTCACGGGAATACCGCCGGAAGGTCGAGGCCGGCCGACTGATCGAGACCGAGCATCAGGTTCATGTTCTCGATGGCCTGGCCCGCCGCGCCCTTGACGAGGTTGTCGAGTGCGCCCACGGCGACGAGCATGCCGTTCCGTTCGTCGACCACGGGGTGCACGAGGCACATGTTGTTGCCGAGCGTGTGCTTGGTGTGCGGCGGTGCGTCGATGACGCTGGTGAAGGGCGCGTCCTTGTAGAACTCGCGGTAGACCTCTCGCACCTCCGCCTGCGAGACGGGCCGGGCGAGCGGCGCGTAGCAGGTCGCGTGGATGCCGCGCGTCATCGGCACGAGATGGGGGACGAAGGTGATCTTCGGGGGCGGCGCCTCGCGCAGGGCCGCCAGCTCCTGCTGGATCTCCGGCTGATGGTTGTGGTTCGCGATCTTGTACGCGGACACGTCCTCGTTGACGTCGCCGAACCCGAACGTGCCGCCGCTTCCCCGGCCGGCGCCCGAAATCCCGGACTTCGCATCGACGACGATCTGCGGGCCGACGAGCCCGGCGGCGACCGCGGGCGCCAACGCGAGGATCGAAGTCGCCGGATAACAACCGGGGTTCGCGACGATTCGCGCGGATTTGATGCGGTCGCGATTCAGTTCCGGCAGGCCGTAGACGGCTTCCGGGAGCAGTTCTGGCGTGGGGTGTGGTTTGCCACCGCCTATCCATTGCTCGAATGCGCCCGGTTCGCGAAGGCGGAAGTCAGCGGCGATGTCGATGCACTTGATGCCCTTCGCGATGTAGGGCGCGCAGGCTTTCGCGCTCTCACCCGTGGGCAACGCGGAAAAGACGATGTCGACGTCGGTCTCGATGTCCTCGGTGATGGCGAAATCGCCATAAACGGCGAGGTGTGGGAAGGCTTCGCCCAGACGCTTGCCGGCGAGGGAACGGCCGGTGGCCGCGACGATGCGCGCCTCCGGGTGCTTCCAGAGGAGGCGGGCGGCCTCCATTCCCGCGTAGCCGGTTACGTTGATGATTCCGATTCGATACGTCACGTACAGAATTGTGCCGCGCCGCCGGGCACGAGGCCAACCACTGTGACGCAGGTCACGGAAGGAGAGGGCCAGCGGCCGGACAGTTACCGCCCATGTCCGAGCTCGACCTGCGGTTCATCGGCACAGGCAACGCCTTCGCTCCCGGCGGCCTCTGCTGGAACGGGTTCCTGCTGGAGGGGCGTTACCTGTTCGAGGCGCCGCCCCAGGCGCTCCAGTCGCTGAATGGCATGGGTATCGACGCGAACGGGATCGACGCCGTCGTCTTGAGCCATCACCACGGCGACCACTTCCTCGGGCTGCCGTTCCTGTTTCTCCAGTGGAAAGCACTCAACCGGACCCGGCCAGTACGCATCATCGGGCCCGAAAACACGCGGAAGCTCGCGGTCGAAATTGGCGAGCACGTCTACCCGTGGCTCTTCGAAACCGGCTTCGAGGTGGAGTGGGAGGAGGTTTCCGGCGGTTCGCGCTCGAAAGTTGGCGGCCTCTCACTGTCGTCCGTTGCCGTGCAGCACGACCGGCGGCTGTCGGGGTCGCTCGGTTTCGAAATCGAGATCGCAGGTCGTCGCATCGGTTACACCGGCGACAGCGCGCTCTGCGATGCCGTGCTGGACCTCGCGCGCAACACGGAGGTGTTGGTCAGCGAGTGCGCGTCCGTGGACGAAGCCATGCCGACGCACATGAACTTGCGGGACGACATACCCCGAGTGCGTGCCGCGATGCGGCCCGGCGCGCGGCTCATCCTCACCCACCTGGGCCCGGGCGTGACGGCCGACGGGCTGAAGAACACGGAGATCGCGCAGGACTTCGGGGTCTACCGCATCTGATTCATGCCGGTAGAATCGCCTCCGCAAAGGAGCCGATCTGATGGCACATCCCATGCGCGGGGCGACCGCGATCACCGGGTTCGGCATGACGCCGATGGGGCGGATCTACAAGTCAACCATGGAACTGGCGGCCGACGCGACGCGCACGGCAATCGCCGATTCTGGCCTGAAGAAAAGCCAGATCGACGGTCTCCTCATCAACGCCGGTGTCACCGGCACTACCGGCGGTGGCATTTCGCTGGGCCTCCAGAATTACCTGGGGATGACGAACCTGCGGCTCCTGAATCACATGAACGCGGCCGGGTCCACCGCCGCGCAAATGGTCCAGTACGCCTCGCTGGCGATTGCCGCGGGCATGGCGAACCACGTGCTCTGCGTCTTCGCTGACGCTCCCTTGCGGGACGGTTCTTCGGCTGGCGCGGCGTATGCCGGCGCGGCCAGGAACCCACAGCGGCCACGTGGCATGTCCGCGCTTTACCCCGCGTCCGGCTACTACGGCGCCAACACGCCCTACGCGCTCGCCGCGCGGCGCCACATGGCCACCTACGGCACCACCCAGGACCAGCTTGGCATCATCGCGGTCGGACAACGCGCCTGGGCGACGAGGAGTCCGCTCGCGCAGATGCGAGACCCCATCTCGCTTGAGGACTACCACAACTCGCGCTGGATCATCGAGCCACTCCATTTGCTGGACTGCTGCCTGGTGTCGAACGGCGCCGTGGCCGTCATCGTCAGCTCGGCCGCAGCCGCGAAGGAGATGCCGCAGCCACCGGTCTACATCTGGGGCATGGGCCAGGGCCATCCCGGTGACACCTCGCGCACCGGGTCCGAGTGGGAGACCGAGACCGGCGCCCAGGCAGCGGCCAAGACCGCTTACGGCATGGCCGGCGTGGGTCCTGGCGACATCACCTGCTGCGAGTTGTACGACTGCTATACCTACACGGTGCTGGTGACGCTCGAGGACTACGGCTTCTGCAAGAAGGGCGAGGGCGGGCCGTTCGTTGAAGACGGAAAACTCGGCCCGGGCGGCGCCCTGCCGACGAACACCGGCGGCGGCGAACTCTCGGGCTACTACATGTGGGGGATGACCCCACTGAGCGAGGCGATCATCCAGGGGCGCGGCCACGGCGGCGACCGCCAGGTCAAGAACGACGTCATCCTGGCGACAGGGAACGGCGGCAGCCTGAGCTATCACGCCTGCCTCATCCTGAGCCCGCACGCGAATTGAGGTCCGGCGATGTCTGAATACCTGAAACCCCTGCCCGAAGCCGACGAAGCGTCCCAGCCCTTCTGGGACGGCGCCATGGAGGGCCGCCTGGTCCTGATGAAGTGTTCTGACTGCGGCCAATGGCGCCTGCCGTCACGCGCTCACTGCGACAACTGCCTTTCGGACCAGTACACGTGGGAAACGGCGAGCGGCAAGGGTACCGTCCGGACGTTCGGCGTCATGTGGCAGAAGTACCAGCCGGGCTGGGCGGCCGAGACGCCGTATAACGTCACGATCGTCGAACTCGAAGAGGGCCCGAGACTTCCGACGAATGTCATCGGGATTTCGAATGATCAGATCCGCGTTGGGATGCCGGTGAAGGTCGATTTCGAGAAACATGAAGATGTGGCATTGCCGAAATTTCGGCCAGCCTGAGCATCGCCAAACGTGTGCTTCACGTAATCGATTTGTTATGACTAGTTCTGGGCCCGGTAGTTGACCTTTCGTTATAGTGATGGCCGGTGGGGAGAAGGCGGTCCCGGCGATGGCCGATAGCCCTTCTTTTGGTGTCACGCTCTGGGCGACGGATGTGTTCGCGCTTGCCGATTTCCTGGCCGCTGTGGCGGGAATGACGGTGGAGCAGCGGCATCCCGGTTTCGCCTCGCTTTCGTTGGGCGGCACGACCATCGACATCCACGATGACGAATCGTACCGGGGTCACCCGTGGTACAACGCGCTGCGCAAGGAAGGCGTGGCGCGCGGGATAGGCGCGGAGCTGCGGTTCCAGGTGGCCTCGGCGGAGGGCGCCTACCGGGAGGCGCTGAAGCGCGGCGCGCTGGCGATTGCCGCGCCATATGAGTACGAGGGCGCTCTCGAATGCTCAGTCATGGGGCCCGACGGTTATGTACTCAGCCTATGGCAGGTATGGAACCTCTCGACATCACCCTGAAATTGATTTGGATCACGCTAAACATGCCGATCCTTGTGCTACGGTGGTTGTGAAAGAACGCACATTCACCATTCCAAGGAGGAGCACCAACCATGTTCAATCAGCCTTCCGCCCTCCAGCCGATGCTTCCCGGTGAGCCGACGCCCGAGGCGCTGCACCGCGAGGAGTACTTCAACGAGAAGACCGAGTCCACCGACGACGGCGAGCTGCTTACGGAGCCGCGCCTTCAGCGCCGCGCGCGCCTGCTTCGCGCCCAGGTCGTCGCGACGGTAGGCCGCTACTTCGCCTGATTCAGCCAAACGGCTAAGAGACGAGCGAACGCCCCCGACTTCGGGGGCGTTCTTCGTTTTCACCAGGCGGTCCACCCGCCGTCGACCATCAACGTGTGGCCCGTCACGTAGTTGCTCGCATCGCTGGCGAGGAAGATCACGGCGCCCGCCAGTTCGTGTGGTTGGCCCCAGCGCCCCATCGGCGTGCGGCCGGTGATGAAGTCGTGGCGCTCCTCGTCTTCGAAGAGTGGCCGCGTCAGGTCGGTCTCGAAGTAGGTTGGGCCAATGGCATTGACCTGCACGTTGCGCGGCGCCCACTCGATAGCGAGCACCTTCGTCAATTGTTCGATCGCGCCTTTCGAGCTGGCGTATGCCGCCTGGTTGGCCAGCGCCACGCGGCCCATGATGCTTGAGATGTTGATGACCTTGCCGCTGCCCTGCCCCACAAGGTGCCTGCCGAACGCCCGCGCACAGAGGAAGTAGCCCTCGAGGTTCGTTGCGAGCACCTGCCGGTACTCTTCCGGGGCGAGTTCCAGGACTGGCTTGCGGATGTTGATGCCGGCGTTGTTCACGAGGATGTCCGCGCGGCCAAGCCGCGCCACCGTCTCGGCGGCAAGCCGCTCGCAATCGCCGGGGTCGGTGGCGTCGCAAGTGATGGCTTCGGCGCGCCGGCCCATTGCCCTGACTTCGTCACGGAGGGACTCGATCTCGAGCGCGGTACGGCTGGCGGCGACGATATCCGCGCCCGCCGCGGCAAGCGCGATCGCCATCGACCGCCCGAGGCCCCGTCCAGCGCCAGTGACGACCGCTACGCGCCCGCTAAGGTCGAAGATCTGGGTGCCCCGGTATTCCTCTCCTGCCATCGCGGCGAGTCTACCGGACGCGCCCGGCTACTCGTAACGGAGAGCCTCGGCAACGGGCACGCGCGCGGCCGAACGCGCGGGCAAGAACGTCATGAACATCGAGGCGACGAAGGCAATGCCGCAGATGATGGCGAGATTGAGCCATGGCACCGTGAAGCCGGCGCCCTTGGTCTCCTCGCCGAACTCACCGGTGATGAACAGCACCCACGCCAGCGAGAGTCCCAGGGTCAGTCCGAGCAGGATGCCGGAGATCGCGATGAATCCTGATTCGAAGAGGAAGCTAAGCGCGACCATGCTCCGCTGATAGCCGATGGCGCGGAGCATGCCAATTTGCTGGCGCCGTTCCACCACGGCGCGTGACGCGATTACCGCGAGCGCGGCGATGCCCACGATCAGCCCGAGGCCCATGAACCCCTGGAACACGAGCAGGAAGCCGTTCTGCAACGCCTGCTGTTCGTCCAGCAGCTCCTGGAGCGAATTGGCCGAGGCCTGGACCAACGCGGCCTCGATGGACTTCGCGTACTCCTTCGCATCGACTCCCGGCTTCAGTTCGAGGTAGAAGCGCTGGCCCTTCGAGTCGGGGAAGGCGTCCAGCAGGGTCTGCTTCTGGACCACGATGCCGGTGGCGAAGTCAGTAGTGCCGAGCCCGAAGAACGTATCGGCGGCCTCTTTCATCTGGGCGATGACCGTGATGGTTGTGACCTTGTCGCTTCCGGGGTCATGAAGCGTCAACTGGAACGGTTCGAAACCGTCCTCGACCGGCTTCAGTTGCAGGAGGTCGGTCCCGCCCCCTCCGCCAAAGCCCTGTTGCGCGACGGTCACGCCAGCGGGTATGACGGCCAGCGTGGGGTCTTTGGCCAGTGCCTGCCAGACCTCGGCGTCGGTTGCGTAGCCTTTCGCGTAGAGCTTCATGGGCAGCTTGTTCGTCGCGATGAACTGCGGATCGACGCCAAAGACGGTGTACGGGCTCCACGGCGTTTTGACCTTGTTGCCGTTCTCGTCTTCCTTGTTCTTGAATTCGTCCTTGTTGCTGACCTCGGCTTCAGTCGCGTTCGCCACGCGAACCTCACCGAACGCGCGGACCTGGTCGAAGCTGCCGCCACCGCCTTCGACGGCGCTCTTCAGGTCAGGAATCTGGTTGTTCGGGTTCACGTCGATGACGGCCTGGTAGCCGCCCTTGGTGTCTTCGTTGAGGAACAGGGCGCTGAAGTTCGTGTTGATGGTCGCCATCATCACCAGCGAGAACATGATCAGACCGATCATGGCCATCGTCATGCCAGTCCGGAACCGCGACGTCAGCGGGTACGCAACCGCGGTCTTGAGAGCGGGGACGATTCGCCCGAACCGCGAGCCGAGGCTGGCGATCGCCGGGAGGATGATGTCCGCGTTGTAGACCACGATGAACGTGCCGCAGGTCACCATGACCATGCCGCTGAGGAAGAACATCTCGATGTCGCCTTTCAGCGGGCCTGTGATCGGTTCCGTGACGCTCGACGGCAGGTACCAGATGGCCAGCAGCACGGCACTGACGGCCGTGAACGACATCCGTTCGGCGATGCCGAAGTAGCGCAGCGTGACCGCCAGCCAGAGCGCCAGCAGGGAAACGCCGAGCAGGAAGAAGAACGACGAATCGCGGTCGAGGCCGCCGTAGGTGAGCGCGAGACCCGCGATGCCGAGCGCGGAAGCGACGGCGGCGCTCCAGGCCACCTGCGTCTTCCACGTCTGGAGCAGGGCGACGACGAAGGCCACGGGCCAAACCACGAGTGCCAGGATTCTCACCCAGCGCGGCAAGCCCGCAGGTTTGCGGTCGCGCACGAGGACCACGACGCCAAGCGCGATGGCGTAGGGGACGAGAATCAGCACCCAGCCGGCGCCGACGAGGACGCCGCCGAGGATCCACGGCCAGCGAGGCGGGCCTTCGCTCGTGCGGTGGTCCTTCGGGGCGGCCACGTTCGAGTTGCGGAGCACGTAGAACCACGGCGAAATCAGGCCAATGATGACGAGCGGCAGCCCCAGAATCAGCCCGGGCACGTTGAAGAAGAACAGTGAGAAACCGATTGGCAGCGCCAGTGCGGCGATGCCGTTGAGCACGGCGCGGTAGTAGCCCTTCCACGTTTCCGCCTCCGGGTTCACCGGGTGCGATTCCGGAAGGTCGCGGATCGCGGCCGTGATGTTCAAGCGGCTCGCGCGCCAGGAGCTGATGAAGATCACCAGGAAGGTCGCGATCACGCCCAGGCAGAAGGCAACGACGAGGCTGCGGAGCGTGAACGTGACCGTGAGGTTCAGGCCAAGACTGTCGCCCGCGAAGGCCTTGATGATGCCGACCATCGCGAACGTCACGCCCATCCCGGCGACAAGGCCGACCACGGCCGAACCGAGGTCGTACCCCATGCCCTCGGCGAGGAACGACTCCACCAGTTGCCGCCGCTTGGCCCCCACTGCCCGGGCCATGCCCATTTCCGGTTTCCGCTCGGCCGCGAGCATCACGAAGATGAGGAAGATCAGGAGGATGCCGGCCGCAATGCTGAAGAGGCCAAACACCACGAACACGGTGGTGAAGGTGGCGCCGATGAACTCAGCGAACTGCACAAGGTCGTGCTTGAGGGGTGTGACCTTGTAGGGCGTGTCACGGAGCACGGGCCTCAGCTTCGCGACCGCCGCGTTCGAGTGGTCCAGGCCGGATTTCACGCCGCCGTGGTTCGAAACGAAGACCGCGTCGGCGTTCTGGCCGCGGCCCGTGAGTTCGGCGAGCGAATCGAAGTTCACCGCGGCGCCATGTTTCGCGTTCGGGTCGATCGCGCCAGAGAGCACGTCCGCCGGGACCACAGCCTTCACAGTGAATTCGACGGGTTCGCCCTTTTCGAAGAGCGTGACAGTGTCGCCCACCTTCGCCTCGATTTCGTCGGCCAGGTCGGTATTCAAGGCGATGTCCCGGCCGTTGAGTTCAACGGTCTTGCCCGAGGAGTCCTTGAGGCCGCCGAGCGCCGCCGCATCCTGGGCGCGGAAGCCGACGATGCGGGCGGTTGGGTAATTCAGCCGCGTGCGGGTGTTTTGGACCGGTAACGATTCGCGCTGGAACGGGACGATGGCCTCGATGTCCGGGTCGCCCGCGAACTGCTTCTGCCAGTCTTCAACGGTCGAAAGCGGGATGACCTGCTGCTCGGGTGCGGCCGGGTGGTTATCCGTATCCCAGGCGATCCACTCGTCGGCCTGCCCGAGGATGTCGTAGACCTCGGCGGTCACCGATGTCGTCAGCGTGTCCCCGGTGCCGAAAGCGGCGCTCATGATCAGCGTGGAGAGCATGAGGCCCACGATGATCAGCGCCGTCTGCGCCTTTCGCCTCGGAATGTTGCGGAGGCCCATCTTGAACATCACCGGGTTTCGCCAGGCGATGAATGCCACCAGCAAGAAGATGCACAGGGTGAGTGCCAGGCAGACGCCCGCGATTACGTTCATCGAGACGCCGAAGAGTTCGTTCACCGCATCCTCCCGGGGTGGTTGAGCGTGGGTTAGTGGCCGGCCGCCGCGGCAGCAACCATCTGGGCCTGGCTGTCTTCCCGGAGGATCACGCCGTC
>WBZP01003829.1_pt2 | contig 15586 bp, 11 predicted proteins | sample 5204301 | NCBI WGS metagenome assembly WBZP01 (sample SAMN12412401, study PRJNA552823) | activated sludge metagenome | isolation source: activated sludge from nitrification reactor of wastewater treatment plant... | place: USA: Pennsylvania | collected 2017
TAGGGCCGGGCCAGTGCGACGCAACCAGCGGTTCAGTGCTGAGGCGCTGCGGGCTGCACGGATGCGAGCAGGCTTGAGCCGCTCGGAGTTGGCCCAGCGGGTCGGCGTGAGTGAGGCGACGGTCAAGGGCTGGGAGAACGGCGCTCGGGCACCGAAGGCCACCAGCCACGCCGCGCTGGCCAAGGCGCTCGGGGTGGCGTTCGAGGCGCTGGAGAAGCCCGGGCCCGCAGACGTCGAGGACCTGCGGCGGTTGCGCGAGTCGCTGGGCTTGACCCAGGCCGAGGCGGCCCGCCGGATGGGCAGCGACCCCTCGGCGCTGAAGCGGGTGGAGGCAGGCGCGGAGTTGCCGCCGGACCCGAAGGCCATGGCCCGGGTGTACGGGCTGACGGCCGCGGACCTGGCGGCGGTGGTGCGGAGGACCGGCGGCTGAAGGGATTGCGTGCCCCGGCGCACGAGCCCCTGTTCCGGGGACTCCAGTGCGAGCAACACGCCTCTTCGCACGTGCTTGACCCGGGGACCCGCAGGTAGCGCTCGATCTGTCGATCGAGAGCCCCACGGTTTCGCGAACTCCGACTACCCGTACGGTTTCCCCATGCCCTCCCCTGACTACGCGATCATTGGTGGCGGGATCATCGGTCTGACCATCGCCCGCGAAGTCAGCCTGCGCGGTGGCAGCGTGATTGTGTTTGAGAAGGAGCCCGATCTGGGCCTGCATGCCAGCGGACGCAACTCCGGGGTCCTGCACGCCGGCTTCTACTACGCCCCGGATTCGCTGAAGGCCCAGCTCACGGCCCGCGGCAACCGTCTGCTGCGCGAGTTCTGCGCCGAACAGGGTGTCCCGGTGCGCTCCTGCGGCAAGGTCGTGGTCGCCACCGCCGGCGATCAACTGCCCGCCCTCGAGGAACTCGCCCGCCGGGGCCAGGCCAACGGTGTGCGCCTCGAGGTCATCGACGAGAGGCAACTCGCAGACCTCGAACCGCTGGCCCAGACCGTCGAGCGAGCCATCTGGTCCCCCGACACCGCAGTGGCCGACCCCAAGGCCGTGACCGCGGCCCTGCGACGGGACCTGCTAACCCGCGGGGTGCAGATCCGTACCTCCACCGCCGTCACCGCGCCCCCGGATGCCGGCCATGTCGTCAACGCGGCCGGGCTCTACGCCGACCGGGTCGCGCAGTGGTACGGCTTCTGTGACGACTATGTGATGATGCCGTTCAAGGGCCTGTACTGGTACGGCGATGCCCGCGCCCCGCACCTGCAGCGCCACGTCTACCCGGTGCCCGATCCGCGCAACCCGTTCCTCGGGGTGCACTTCACGGTCACCGCCGCCGGTGGAGTCAAGGTCGGGCCCACCGCAATCCCGGTGCTGTCGCGCGAGGCCTACGCCTTCAACCTGCGCCGCGACGAGGCCCGTGAGGTCCTCACCCACTTCCCCACATTCCTACGCGGCGGTCACCACGACGTGCCGGCCCTGCTGCGCTCCGAACTGCCCAAGTACAGCCGCCGCTGGCTGGAACACCAAGCCCGCGCACTGGTCCCCAGCGCCAGCGGCTTCACCATCAAGGGCGCCCCAGGCATCCGCGCCCAACTCATGCATAAGACCACCGGCAAACTCGAGATGGACTTCGTCGTACGCGGCGACGAACGCTCCACCCACATCCTCAACGCCGTCTCACCGGCCTGGACCTCCAGCCTGGCCTTCGCCAAGTACGTGGTCGACCAGATGGCGTAGGCCAAGGCCGCCGGCAAGAAGGAGGCCGGCGTCAGCTGAGGCGCGCCTCGAATGAGGGCAGCAGGCCTCGCTCACGTGCTTCAGCAAGGGAGGGCGCCGCTGCATCTTTGGTGCTGAGTTGCAGTTCACTGAAAGGCAGCGGCCACTCGATTCCGATCGCCGGATCCAGAGGATCGATCTCATGCTCCCGGGCTGGGGTGTACGGCTCATTGCAGAGATAGACCACTGTTGATCCGTCCATCAAGGAGAGGAAGGCATGACCGAGACCTTCGGACAGATAGACAGCGTTCCGTGTTCTGTCGTCCAACACGACGGGCTCCCAACTGCCGTATGTCGGCGAACCCTCGCGGCAGTCCACCACCACGTCAAGAACTTGGCCCTTGACGCAAGTCACGTACTTGGCTTGGCCGGGTGGGACCTCGGCGTAGTGGATGCCCCGCAGGACTCCGCGGGCCGAAACCGAGCAGTTCGCTTGGGCCAGCCGGAAGGGGCGGCCAACTGCCTCGACAAATGCCGCCTCTCTGAACCACTCCAGAAAGAGCCCCCGGTCGTCGCCGTGAATGGTGTTCTCGATCAGCCAGGCACCATCGATGCTGAGACGTTCTACCCCCACGGGATCAGGCTAGCGCTCGCGAAGGAGGGCCCAGACACTGCCGGCGAGATCATGTGTACCGGATTGGGCTGAGTAACCACAGATTGATCGTGTCCACCGAGGCCTGCTCCAGTTGGGATGTCTCGCCGCCGAACGAGATCAACTGACCACTTGCAGCATGAACATGATCGCCCAGATCGCGGCAAGTGCCTGCAGAACCCGGTCCCCCCACACGAGGTCCTCAGGGGCTTCGGCAGTGCCGGAATCCACGTCGCGGGCGTAGCGCAGCAGTAGAAGTACGAACGGGACGACCGAGAGCCGCGCCCACAGCGCACTCTCGCCATTACCCAACTCCGCGGCCCACAGTCCGTAGAAGACGACCGCGATGCCGACGCTGACACCCCACACGAATCTCAGGTAGCCCTCGGAGTACTCCCGTAGTCCAGCGCGCGTCCCGCTCTCGTGCCCGTGGGTCACGAGCTCGCTGTATCGCTTGCCCGCCACGACGAACATCGCCGAGGCCGCGGTGACCGTGAGGAACCACGTACTCAGGGGGATGCCAACCGCGACACCACCGGCGATCGCCCGCAGGACGAATCCTGCGGACACACAGGCTAGATCGAGGACGGGCTGATGCTTTGCCCAGAAGACGTAGAAGACCTGCAGCACGAGATACCCGACGATGAGACCGGACAAGGCCGGACTGCCCAGTAGGGCTGGGCCGAGGACGGCCGCGAGGGCGAGTAGTGCAGCAGCCGCAGTCGCCGTCGAGACGCGGACCTGCCCTGCGGCGATAGGACGGTCGCGCTTCACGGGGTGCCTGCGGTCCGCTTCGCGATCGAGGATGTCGTTGGTGAGGTACACCGCTGCGGAGGCTGCACACATCGCCACGAACGCAAGCAGCGTGCGGGCTATGACCTCGGGTTCCAAGAACGTCCCGGACGCCAGCGGGACGGCGAGCACGAGCAGGTTCTTCACCCATTGTTTGGGGCGCATCGAAGCGATCAACCCGCTTGCGGGGGAGTTCGTCACCTGCAGGGCCAATCCATCTCCAAGGTCGCTGTGCCGAGTCTACGGGGGGACCTGGACTACTTCCGCGGCTTCAGCAGCACGGGCTGGCTCTCGACGGTGAAGGACGTAGGGGCCTTCGAGCACTCACCATCCACGGTGCACGCACGCATGCCGTTGCCGTCCACCGCCGAGGCACCGGCGACGGACCACACGATGCTGAACGGCTCGCCGTCGGCGTCGCCGAAGTGGCACACGGCCAGTCCGGAGGTCTCTTCACACCCGGCGAACCGGGATCCTGTGAGCCAGTCCCGGACCGCGAGGAACGCTCGGCCCGCCGGCGTGATCGCGGAGGTGGTGGGGTCGATGAGGTCGATCCCGAGGATGTGGGAGTCCCATCCGTACCAGTAGGTCCGCTCGATACCAGTCCGCACGGAGTCGATGTATGTCCGCGCCACGTAGGTGGCGGCCGTCTGCGGATCGGGTACCACCTGCGGAAGCCCCGCCCGGCGGTCCCCGTAGTTGACCTCCGTGTCCCACAGCGGGCGGTTGATGCCCACCCGGTTCATCACCCGTTGTGCCGCCCGGATGCTGCCGACCCGCGCGTCGGGACCCTTGGAGGTGTCCACCGGGTAGAGATGGACCGCCATAGCGTCCACCGGGTCGCCGGCCTGGTGGATGGCACGGGCGTAGCGCACGAAGAAGCTCTCGTTCTGGAACGACGTGCCGGGGATGACCGTGCTCGAGGCGCCGACAACGAGGGCGGGTGGGTCGATGAGCTTGATCGTGTCGTACGCGCGTCGTGTGAGCTTGGCCAGCGCCACCCAGTCGCCTTCGTAGAAGCTGCGGGTGTTGGCCTCGTTCCAGATCTGGTACGCCGTGATCCGCCCCTTGTAGCGCTTGGCGACATCGCGGGTGAAGTCCACGAAGTCAGATGTCTTGCGTGGCAACGAGGTTGTCCCCGGCCCGTACAAGCCAGGGATGTCGGGGTTGCGCGCGGCCCAGCGTGGGGTCGACCCGAGGACGTAGAGGATGTCTGTGGCGCCACCGGCCTCGGCGTTGGCGACGGCAGCATCGAGTTTGCCCCAGCGGTACTGGTCCGGCGCGGGCTCGATCTCGTCCCAGCGCACACCTGCGTCCCACAGGCGCACGGAGGTGAGGACGGGCTGGGAAGGTGGGGCCGCGGCGATCCCAGCGACGTGAAGCCCGAACGCGGTCGCCTCGACCGGCTGCCCCACGGGGACGCTCGAGGAGATGATGGCACCTACGGCGATTGCTGCGCCGATCACCGCGCGAGCCTCTCGCACAAGGCCGCGTATCCGTCGATGACGTCCTCCCACCTGTACAACCGCGCCGCCCTGCTCCGCGCACGCCCGCCGCGATCGTCTCCGACCGCCTCATCGTGCTCGACCATCGAACCCACCCCCGCCTCGTCGCTGAACCACTGCCCGGTATCGCCGAGCACCTCGCGGTTGAACACGCAGTCGAAGGCCGTGACCCGGCTTCCCGCGCCCATCGCTCTCAACAGCGAGGGGTTCGTGCCTCCGACGGAGTGCCCGTGCAGCACACTACGCGCTCCCGCGTACAGGTCGTCCAGGAGATCCTGGTCCCACACCGAGCCCATCAGCTGGATACGGTCGTCCCCATGCGCGGCTTGCGCCACAGCCGCCGCGTACTCGTGGCTGTAGCTCGCGGCGCCCACGACAACCAATGGCAGTCGCGCAGAGCTCGACCGGTAGCCGCGCACGATCTCGACGACGTGGTTCTCCGGCTCGAACCGTGCCACGGTCAGGTGGTAGCCGTCGGCTCGTAGTCCCACGGTCGCCAGCCGTTCTGGGGGCCCGAGGCGGATCGGCGCGCCGTACGGCAGGTACACGCTGTCCCTGCCGTACCTTCCTCGCACGTAGTCACCGATGGCGCGGGCGTCGGCGATGACGGCGTCGGCACGGCGCACGGACGAGCGTTCAGCCCAGGAGTAGTACTTCGCGCCCAGGCCCTCCCACTTCGCGCGCTGCGCCTCCAAGCCGTCGATGTGCACGGCCACAGGGAGCCCGCGCAGTTTCAGCGGCGCCACAAAGGGGGCGTTGCCACTGTTGAAGACGATCGCCACGTCGAGGCCCTGGAACATCGCGTGTCCGGCGGACAGCGCGGTGTGGCTTAGGGTCTCCGCGGATCTCATGCGAAGTGCCGGGAGGTTGACCAACCTGACGCCTCGGTAGTCGCGCAGGTGCTGACCCGGGTTGCGGCAATACACGGTCACGTCCCAGCCGCGTTCGGCAAGTCCGGGCCCGATGAACTCCACGGCGGTCTCGAAGCCCCCGTGCTGGGCGGGGATACCCCTCGTGCCGAGCAGTGCGACCTTCATCGACGCTCGACTCCTGCCGCGGGTTCGTTGCTGCCCCTAACCGAAGGCCCTCGACTCACGACAGGCGGATGGGCGAGGCTGACACCTTGATCGAGGTACCGGCCGCCGACCTCGCCCCGGACAGCTTGCTCACCTGCGTGATCCCGCCCGGACGCTTGACGGTTGTCGGCTTAGAGGCGTAGACCACCTTGGTCTTGCCGACGGTGCACGTGGTCACGGCGCCCGAGGACTTGCAGCCCTTCCAGGAGCCGGAGCTGAGCCAGTCGCGGGTGGTGAGGAAGGCCTTCCCGGCCTTGGTCGTGGTCCCGTCGGGATTCGTCATGGAGATCCCGAGGACATTGATGTCCCAGCCGTACCAGAATGTGCGGGCGATTCCGTAGCGCGCCGAATCGATGAACGTCCGCGAGACGTAGGCAGCGGCCTTCTTCGGCTTCGGCACGACCTGGGCCGCCGGGTTGCGCCGGTCGCCGTAGTTCACCTCGGTGTCCCAGAGCGGCTTCTGCAGGCCCACGCGGCGCATGACCTGCCGAACAGCGTTGATGCTGGCGACGCGCGCATCCGGGCCCTGGCGGGGGTTGACCGGGTAGAGGTGCACCGAGACCGCGTCCACCTTGGCGTTCTGGCGCTTCACCTCGCGCAGATACCGGAAGAAGAAACTCTCCGTCTGGAACTTGGCCGTCGGAATCACGGTGCTGGAGGCGGCCACGATCTTGGCTTGCGAGTCGATTCCTCGGATCGCCTTCGACGCATTCTTCGTCAGGCTCGCGAGCTTGATCCAGCCGTCGTAGGTGCCGCCGTTGTAGAAGCTGCGGGTGTTGGCCTCGTTCCAGATCTGGTAGCTCGTGATCCGGCCCTTGTAGCGCTTCGCGACGGCCTTCGCGTAGTTGAGGTAGTACTTGCTCTTCTTCGGGAAGGACGCCGTTCCGGGTCCGTAGAGGTCCACTGAGGAGAAGGTAGACGCTGCCCACTTGGGGGTGGATCCGAGTACGTAGAGGATCTCCTTGGCACCGGCGGCTTCGGCGTTCTCGACAGCGCGGTCCAAGCCCGCCCATTTGTACTTGCCTCGTTTCGTCTCGACCTGGTCCCAACGCACTCCCACGTCCCAGAGCCGAACCGCATTCGCCTCGATCGTGGGGACGGCCCCTCCGATCGCCTGGATGTGCAGCCCGAAACTCCCCGGGTCGATCGACTTGGCCTGCGCGGTGCTGGGAACCAGCACCATTCCAGCCGCGATTGCCGTGGCGATGCGTTTCATCGAAGTCCTCCCGTATGCAGCGTATCGAGTCTAGGGGCGCAGCAGGAGCGGAGCTTGCGTGACCCGGACGGTCCGATCCAGTATCCGTTCGCACTCGCCGTCGAGTGTGCAGGCCGTACGCACGTCGAAGCGTTTGCGTGGAAGCGTCACCTGCCGGACCTTGCCCTGCGGCGCATAGAGGAGGTAGTGGATCTGCCCCGCGCGCTTGAACGAGCACACGGTGACGCGCCCGTCGGCGCACGAACCCCACTTGGACCCGACGAGCCAATCCTGAACGGTGAAGAACGCCTCTCCCGGCAAGATGGCGGCACCGCTGAACTCGTCTGTCGTGCTGATGCCCATGACGTGCGACTCCCACGAGTACCAGAAGACCTTCTGGATGCCATAGCGCAGGCTGTCGACGTAGGTCCTTGCCAGGAAGGCGGCACCCACCTTGGGTCCGAACACCTCGGTGGGGTGCCCGTTATCGCGACGGTTGCCGTAGTTGACTTCCGTGTCCCAGATGGGCACCTTGCCGAATCCGAGGCGGTCCATGACCTCGCGGGCGGCCGCCAGGCCCTTGAGTCGATCGATCGGGGTGCCACCGCCGGGGCCCTTGGTCGTCCAGGGGTACAAGTGAACGGACACGGCGTCGAGTTTCACGTCCCGATTGCGCAGGGAACGCAGATACCGGGAGAAGAAGCTTTCCTTGGCGAACCGCTTGCTCTGGATGACGGTGCTCGAAGCGCTGGCGATCTTGGCCTTTCGGTCGATGCTGCGGATCTCCTCGGCGGCGATGTCAGTGAGCAAGGCCATGCGCTTCCAATGCGCTGGGCGCTCGGGGGCCCAGAATGAGGCGAGGTTCGCCTCATTCCAAATCTGGTAGGTCGTGATCCTGCCCTTGTACCGCGTGGCCACAGTCCGTACCCAGGCGCGCCAGTAGGACAACTTCGCCGGCTCTGATGCCGTGCCTCCCCCGTAGTAGTACGTATCGGGGCGAACGTACTTGGCGGCCCATTCCGGCGTGGATCCGAGCACATAGGTGATCTCTTTGGCCCCGGCTGCCTTGGCAGTGGTGACGGCGGTGTCCAAGCGGGTCCAGTCGTAGACCCCCGCTTCTTGTTCGATCTCATCCCATCGGACGCCGGCGTCCCACAGGCGGACACCGCCCAAACGTCCCGGGTAGGTACGGCCAGCGCTCAAGGACGAGACGTGCATCCCGAACAAGCTGGGGTCGACTTTCGACCACTTCTTGGTTGGTGGGGGTGTGATCGGACCCGGAGCGGCCATCGCCGGTGTCGCACCGATCAGGGCAGCGGCGAGCGCACCGCTGACGAGTACGCGCCTCATCGGCCTCCTCCGTACTTCAGCGCCAGCGTTGTAGGTCCCTCGATGGTGAAGGAGGTGCTTGCTCGGTCTGCGTCGATCGTCCATTCCCCCTTGACTGGTGTTGGCGTGCTCGGTCCGTCCACATTGACCATCAGCTGCACGGGTTTTATGAGAAGTTGGTGTTCCACCCCTACCCGGTATTCCAGGTTCCCATCCGACCCGAAGGTGCCGGGGGGCAGGGAGTACGACAGCGTGATGTAACTGCTCTCGCCGGGGGGGATCCAGCGGCCCACCCTGATGGCCTCAGATCCGTTGACGTCCTTGAACACACGCTCGTCCGTCTTGATGTCCCCAGGGTTAGCTGCCAACTTGACGTCGGTTGCCCCCTTGGGAAGGAAGACAACGTTCCAGTGGAACGCCCACCGGGTTGTGTATCCGATGCGGTCGGACAGGGGCGAACCGCCTTCGGCGGGTGCGCCATTAGTGACCTTCGCGGTCTGTAGAACCTGAGCTGATCCATCGGCTTCGAGCCGGACATCGTGAATGACGAGACGCTCCTGGAAGATGTCCACCTTCGACGCGTTCTGGTTCTGGGTGTAGAAGGCGACACGGTCGGGTTCGTTCGAGGGCTGCGACCCATCGACCTGAGCTTCGCGAAGAGCCTTGCGGAGGCGATTCTCTGACAGGTAGATGCGGATGTGCTGACCCGGAGCCGTCGAGAAGATTGCGCGCCCGATGCTCAGAGCGGCATTGCCGTCCTGCATGCGGGCCAGCATCTCGTCGATCAGTTGTTCATTGATCTGGTGCCTGGCGGCCTGTGCGGCAGCGTCCTCGTTGTATCCCTCGTAGAGTAGCTTCTGCACGAGGTTGTCGGCGTTGATCTCCCCGTAGAGGGGCGATTGGATCGGTCCCGTCGTCCCTACTGCTGCCTGCAGCGCGATCGGGTCCAGAGAGATCACGCCGTCAACGGGCTGTCCGCCGTTGGCCTCCCAGGACCGCAGGAGGTTCTCGCCGGTAATGCGGTAGTCCTGGTGCAAATTTGACCAAGCGAAGCCATCGGTGGCTCCGTCCGTCTCGTAGTACGGACCGCCGGCGGCGGGATCCCACGGCACTTCGGGGTTCCCAGGGAAGAAGTGACTGCTCACGGCGCCCTTGTCGAGGACCTCCATCTTGCCGTTGCTGAACTCTACGACGGCAGCACTCAGGGCAGCACCTCCACCGGGGTACAGCTCACCGGGGTTATGGAAGACGACGAGGTATGTGGCGGGCTTCGTCTCTCCGAGGAGTTCGGGAAGGGCTGGCTCGATCATCGAGTAGACGCGAAGTCCGCGTTGAATCCCATCGATACGCGCCTGGGCCTCGTCCACGTACTCGCGCAGCAGCGGCGAGATGTCAGGCGGAATCTGATGCAGCGCCACGTTTGCTTTGGCGAGGTCCACGGAGATCTGATCGATCTGCGGCTGGACCCCTTGTAGTGCCGCGGCGTTGATGCGGCCGGCATCGAAAGCCGCCTCTTGCGTTCCGTCAGCCCCGGTTAACTGCGCGTACATCTGGTTGGTCGTCTCAGCGGCGTCCAACACGTTGAGGGCCGCGGCCAAGAAATCGGAGGCCCCTTCGAGATTCGTGTTGAAGTAGGGGATCACACGAAGGGCGGAGATCGGCAGTGAGTCGATGTCTGATCGCGCCGCCTGTGTGTTCTCGCGGGCGACATCGGCCGAGGCGGACGCCTCCTGGGTCTGGCCAGCGCCGATCTGCGAGCTCATGGCTTGGAGAGCGGAGTTGGCTCGCTTGGCGTGCAGAGCGGTGAGGGCCAGGCTCACGGCGAGCCAGATAGCAAGTGCGCCGAGGACAAGAATCACCCACGTTGAAGGACGGCGCCAACGAGACCTGCTGGCCTGCGGCACCCCAACGCTGCTGGATTCAGTCACGACGCTCCTTGTTCGCCTCTCATCACAACGACGACTGATGCGTCGCGGCGGTTCCCCTGGTTCCGATGATACGGGGCGGGCGCGGGATGGCCCGTTGCTCCCACCGGACGCATGAACCTGGCAGCAGGCGACCTGAGATTCCGGAATCTGCCATCTTCGCGTGGAATCGATGCCCGGTGTGCCCCGAAAGGTTCCATATATCCCGCACGAAGGTGGCACGCTGAACCGGCTGGTGCCACCTTCGTGCGCATGACATTGACGCTGGGTATTCAGGAACGCATTGACGTGAAACGATCTTGCCCACGGTGACAAAGTGGACATGTGAGCCAGTTCCACCTTGCCATGCTGCATTCCCCCATCGGGATGGCGATGGTGGGGCGGGACGGGCGGTTCCTCGAGGTGAACGAGGCGCTGTGCCGCATGTTCGGCCGGGAGGCCGACGACCTGATGAAGACCAGTTGGCAGGAGATCACCCACCCCGACGACCTCGCTGCCGACTCCGCCCTCGTCGAACAGGTGCTGGCAGGTGAGTGTGACTCCTACCGGATGCGCAAGCGCTACTTGCGTCCGGACGGCAGCGTGGTGCACGGTGAACTGGCCGTCGTGGCGGTGCGTGACGAGTCCGGTGCCGTGGACTTCTTCATGTCGCAGATCGCGGACCTGACCGAGGTCGTCGAGTTGCAGGAGCGCTACCGTCTGGTCGCCGAGAACGTCAACGACATCGTGTCGATCGGTGACAACGACGGGATCGTCCGCTGGGTATCACCTTCGGTGGTCGCGGCGCTCGGATGGGATCCAGATGAGATGGCCGGACGCCCCTTCCGGGAGTTCGTCCACCCCGACGACCTGCCGACGGTGGTGGACGTACAAAGGGCCGTCCGGGCCGCCACCTCGGAGCATTCGCAGAAGATGGAGGTGCGGGTGCTGTCGCGGTCCGGCGACTACCGCTGGATGAACATCCGCGTGAGGCCGTTGATGGACGTGGACGGCACCGTCATCGGTCGAGTGGCGGGCTGGTGGGACATCGATGAACAGCACACGGCCCTGCAGAAAGTGAAAGCCGCCGAGGCCCGTTACCGGGCCGCACTGGACGCGGAGATCGACGCCCACATCTTCCTCGAAGCGGTGCGGGGGAGCGACGGGATCGAGGACTTCACGTTCGTCGACGGGAACGCGGCGTGTTCGGCGTACCTGGGATTTCCGCTGGAGGACCTGATCGGCCGGCGCCTGCTCGAACGCTTCCCCACCCATCGCACCAGCGGCCTGTTCGAGTTGTACCGGGACACCGTCGAATCCGGGGAGCCGCTCATCCTCGAGAACCACCCGTTGTCCAGCGAGGTCAAGGAGGCGGTGCGCTTCTTCGACTTCCACGGCGTGAAAGTCGGGGATGGGCTCAGTGTCGTCTGGCGCGACGTGACGGAACGCGCGGTGGCCGCGGATCGGCTCGCTGACAGCGAACGACGCCTGCGGCTGATGACCGACAACTCCGCGGACACCGTGTTGTTGGCCTCAGAGGGGATCATGCGCTGGTTGTCCCCCTCGCTGACGCGTCTGCTGGGATACCACCCCGATGAATGGGTCGGGCACCGATTCGAGGAGTTCACCCATCCCGACGACGTCGCCCTGGCGCAGGACCGCCGTTCGGAGATCAACGACGGGGCTGCCAAGTACACGCGGCTGCGCATGCGTCACAAGAACGGCGAGTACCTCTGGATCGACATCAACGCCGCACCAGCGGTGAACGCGCAGGGTGAGCAGGAGGGCATCGTCGCCGCACTGCGTGATGCCGGTCCGCTCGTGCAGGCCGAGCAGGCTCTCGCCGAGTCCGAGGCTCACGCCTTGGCGCTGGCGGCGAAGTTCGAGACGGCCCGTGACGAGGCGCTGGCGGCGAGCCTGGCGAAGACCGCGTTCCTGTCCCGCATGAGTCACGAGTTGCGCACGCCGCTGAACGCGATCCTCGGATTCGCGCAGTTGCTCGCAATGGATCCGCTGAGCGAGGACCAGCGGGAGTCGGTGAGCCAGATCCGCACGGGTGGCCGGCATCTGCTCGACCTCATCAACGAGATCCTGGACATCTCCCGCATCGAGGCCGGCCGGTTGTCGCTGTCCATCGAATCGGTGCAGGTCGGCGACGTGCTGATGGAGGCGCTCGATCTGGTGCGCCCACTCGCGCTCGAGGCCGGAGTCACCCTGCCGGACAAGGTCGACTGCGAACACTGCGTGGCCGCGGATCGGCAACGTCTCATCCAGATCCTGATCAACCTGTTGGGCAACGCGGTGAAGTTCAACGCGGTGGGGGGCAGCGTGTCGATCATGTGCACAGAGGTTGCCGGGGACGTGCGGATCGCGGTGTCCGACACCGGTCAAGGTATCGCCGCAGACGATCAGGGGCTGCTGTTCCATGCGTTCGAGCGGCTCGGGGCCGACGAGGCGGGAATCGAAGGATCGGGGGTGGGGCTTGCCCTCTCACAGGGACTGGCCAACGCGATGCGGGGTCGGATCGAGGTCGATTCCGAGGCGGGCCGGGGCTCGACGTTCACCGTGGTCCTGCCGGCGGCCGACGAGGTGGACCTGCCGCCGGTGACGATCGCCGGTACGCCGGTACTCATCGCGACGGGTCGGCCCGTGCGAGTGCTCTACATCGAGGACAATCGCGCCAACGTCCGGTTGATGTCACGGATCTGCGAGTTGCGCGACAACGCCGTGCTGACCGTGGGAACGACCGGCCGCGATGGATTGGCGAAGGCGGTGGAGACCGTGCCCGACCTGATCCTGCTGGATCTGCATCTGCCTGACATGCACGGCGAGGAGGTCCTGCGTGCACTTCGCGTCGACGAGCGCACGCGCGACGTCACTGTTGTGGTGGTGACCGCCGATGCGACCAACGCCGCGCGGGCCGCGGCCCTCGAACTCGGCGCCGACGGATTCCTGGCGAAGCCGATCGAGGTCGCGGACGTCCTCGGGTGGATCGACGACCCGCACCGCGGGGGGAGGATCCATGGCGACCATTGAGAGTCTCTTGGGGCAGGTGGCCGACAGCCGGGTCATCGTGGTGGACGACAACCCGGCCAACACCACCCTTGTTCGCAGGATCCTGGAGCGTGCGGGCCTGAACGCCGTCATCGAGGAGAACGACCCCAGGAGGGTGCAAGGGCTGCTCGATGGAGGAGGCGCGGACCTGGTCCTGCTCGACCTTCGGATGCCGGGAATGGACGGATTCGAGGTGCTCGAGCAGATCCGCCGGTTCGCCGGAGCGACGTATCTGCCTGTGATCGTGGTGACAGCCGATGATTCGCACGCCTCGGTGGAACGTGCGTTGGAAATGGGAGCGCACGACTACCTGCGCAAACCGTTCAACGCGATGGAGTTGATTCTGCGGGTGCGCAACCTGCTGATCGCACGGGCGGCGAATCTCGAACTGCGACGCAGCCGAGCGCTGCTCAGTGCACGCCTCGATCTCTTCGAGCCGCAGGTCCCCGACACCGAGGCCGACGGCGCGATCGTGCGACGGTTGATCGAGTCCGTGGTCGATGGTGGCATCCGGATCGCGCTGCAACCCATCGTGCAGATCGTGGGCAGCCCCACGGTCGGCGTCGAGGCGCTGTCGCGGTTCCCGACCAGCGAGCGGCTCACCAACCCCGCTGCGTGGTTCGCGGCCGCGCATCGGGCGGGTCTGACGGTTCCGCTGGAGTCTGCGGCGTGCAGGTCCGCGCTGAGCGTTCTGCCGTCGTTGCCCGAGGACCGTTTCCTTGCGGTGAATGTCTCTCCTGAGTTGCTCCTGTCCGGCGAGTTGTCCGGTCTCGACCACTCCGTGGACTGGCGTCGCGTGGTGCTTGAACTGACCGAGCATGAACCCGTCGAGGACTATGCCGCGATGCAGGGCGCCCTTGCCGAACTTCGGGAGCGCGGAGCACGGCTGGCGGTCGACGATGCAGGTGCGGGATTCGCCAGCCTTCGGCACATCCTCGACCTGCATCCCGATGTGATCAAGATCGACATCGACATCATCCGGGGCGTGGACCGGGATCCCGGCCGCGCAGCCATCGCCGACATGCTCGTGCGGTTCGCAGAGCGGATGGGTGCCGAAGTCGTCGCAGAGGGTATCGAGACCGAGACTGAGCAGGCGGCGCTCATGGAGATCGGTGATGTGTGGGCTCAGGGCTACCTGTTCGGTCGCCCCGAGGTGGTCTAGGCAACGGCGGGCTCATCGGTCGCGCGAGTGTGACGTGGTTGCGCCCCTGTGCCCACGGGTGTTGCGTGGTTGCTGGTTCCGCCCGCCGAAACCAGCAACGATGTCGCACTCGCGGTCGGACTGCAGCAACAATGTCGCACTCGCGTCGCGGGCAACCTTCCGTCGGGGAGGTTCTCGTGCTTCGGGGGATTGTCGCGGCGGGTGCCAACACCCTGTCTCCCAGGGCTAAGGGGTGCTCGAACGCCCCGAGCTGGTCTAAGCTGCGACAGCTGCCGGGGCCTTCGCGTAGTCCTCGAGCGGCCCCTCGGCGGTGCGCCGGGCGACCACGAAGCCGGCGATCACTGCGAGGATCGACGTGGGCCACACCAGCAGGCTGAGCACGTTGACCGGGCCGTCGGACTGAGCCTGCACGAAGATCGACATGTCCCACAGGCCGTGCAGCACCATGGCCCAGACAAGGGTGCCGTAGTAGCGCCGCAGGATGTAGAACGCGCTGCCCTGCATCGCCGCAGCCAGCACCTGCACCGCGGTGGGCCCAGCGGCGGCGCCTAGGAAGATGTTGACGCCGTGCATGAAACCGAACAGCACGCAGGTCAGGGCCCAGACCGCCACCTCGTGGAACGTGCCGCGCAGGCCCACGAGCAGCATGCCGCGGCAGACGATCTCCTCGGCGAAACCCACGAGGACCCCGAGTGCCAGCGCGACCAGCAGGAAGCCGGCGCTGATGTTGCCCCAGTCGGTGAATGCGAAGTTGCCGAGGGCGATCACCAGGAAGATCGCCGGAGCGATCAGAGTCCATCCCACCCGCGTCCTGTGCTCATCGCGCAGTGCGGCTGCCCACCAGCGCATCCAGACGGCCAGCGCAGCGATGACGAGCGAGCCGACCAACAGTGACGGGATGACCCCTCGCCACATGTTCGCGGTCGAGTCGCCGAACTCCGTGTAGGGGATGCCGCTGGTTTTCTGCATGATGACGACGATCGCCACGTACAGCAGCCAGACCGCGATGCCGACGAGGGCGGTGGGTTTGACGCGCATGCTCGATGATCTCCATCGTCTGATGTCCGGGCAAGCGTGCCTCGCCGGGGGACGGCACGGGCCGCCCCTTAGAAGTTACGCCGGCACAGGTGCCACCTCGGTCGCACCCTTGGCGTACGACTCCTTGGGTCCCTTGTCCGTGCGCAGCGCGACCACCAGGCCCGCGATGAC
>WBZP01004025.1_pt1 | contig 15586 bp, 8 predicted proteins | sample 5204301 | NCBI WGS metagenome assembly WBZP01 (sample SAMN12412401, study PRJNA552823) | activated sludge metagenome | isolation source: activated sludge from nitrification reactor of wastewater treatment plant... | place: USA: Pennsylvania | collected 2017
CTGGACCCCAAAGGCACCGGCCAGGCACGATGGATCACCCGGTGGAAGCCGGCACTGAACGCGTTCGCCGTCACCTTCGCCGACCGCATGCCCGCGGCGGAGAACCTCTAGAAGATGAACGCCAGAACACCGTTCATCGGACAGACCCTGACCAGCAGGAGCGACATCAAACCTGGGCCGGTTCGCCAACCATCGATGCGTGGAAGCCCTGAAACTAGGGGACCGTCACCTTGATCGGAAGGCTGTACGGACCCCAGCCGAAGGAGTTCCAGGCGCGTATGCGGTAGGTGTAGGTCCCCCCAGACGCAACGGGGGTGTCCGTGTAGGAGTAGACCACGCCCAGGGTAGCTTTGCGCACGCCGTCGCGGGTGATCTGGAACTTCGTCACCGGGCTCGCGCCCTGGTTGGCAAGAGTCCAGCTGAGCAGCACCGACGAGTACCCCGCCGGATTGCCCGACAAGACGGGGGCACCCGGGACGCCAGAGGCCGGGACGCCCGACTTCTCGGCGGTTACCGGCCCCTGACCGACGCTGTTGAACGCCGCCAACTGGTAGTAGTATCGCGTTCCGGTGACAACGTCGGTGTCGATATAGCTGAGGTCGCCCGGGCTGAGAGTGGCGAGCAGATCCTCGTGACCACTCTCGGTGCTTCGGAAGAGGCGATAGCCGAGGATGCCGGCGCCGCCGTTCGACGACGGCCCCAGCCACGTGAGGGTGAGTTTGGCGTAGCTCGCCGTGACTGTGAGGCTACGCGGTGCGCTCGGCGCATTCAGCAGACCGACACGCGGAGTTGCGTCTGCTGGTGTGGAATCAACCGAGGACCCCAACTGATTGGCGGCGGCCACGTAGTAGGTGTAGGTGATGTCGTTCTTGGCCGATGAGTCGGCATATGTCGGCTGACGGCTCGTCGCGATCTGGGTCACCGGGCTCGTGGCGCTCGAGCGGTAGACCACATAGGTCGTGAGCGGCAGTCCACCATCCGTGTCGGGAATGTCCCAACTGAGCACGACCTGATGGTCTCCGGCCAGGGCGGCGAGGTTGGCGGGCGCTGCAGGGACAGTGATTGAGTCGAGGTCGCGGAACATCCCGAGGCCCTGTTGTGGGCTGGACCCCACCCGGGTGAAGTCACCACCCACGAACACGGCCTCAGGGGTCTCGCCCATTGCGAAGATGCCCAGCGCACTGTTGATATTGGGGGCGAAGGCCGTGATGGCGCCCGTGGAGTTAACGACAGACGCTAGCTTGTTGCGGTCGAGACCCTCGAATGACGCGGTGCCGCTGAAGTGGCCGCCACAGTAGCTGTAGTTCCCCTTGAGAACTGCGCCTGTGACGTCACCCGTCGCATGCTTGCTCCACTGAGTCGCCCCACTTGTCGCGTCGAGCAGGCTGCAGCCGCCGCCTGATCCCCCGACACCCACGAGGAGCTGATTCCCCTCGAGCGACATGGCGAGTGCAGGCGCGCGCGAGCCCGCATTTGTAGGACCCGAGACGAAGGAAAGGTCCCATATGCCTGTGGCCGGGTCGAGTTTGGCGATTCTCCCCAGGGACCCGCGACCGTCGATGGTCGTGAAGTCCCCACCAACGTAGGTCCGCGTCCCGTCCTCGCTTGTGATCATGCTCCGGACCCGGGCTGAGGCCACCGGCTGCCAGGTCTGGTCGAAGGCACCCGTCACGGGGTCGAGACGGGCAAGGTAGCTGCGGTCGTGGACCCCGCTGCCATCGGTGACGCTGGTGAAGGGACCACCGGCGTAGAGGTACCCGCCAGCGACCGTCAAGGCGTCGACGGCGATATTCGTTGACGCTGTGAAGGAGGACTCGGTCGTTCCGGTCGCGAGGTCGAGCGCGACGAGCGATTCGTGGGGGGCGCCGTTGACGGCCGTGAAGTCGCCGGCAACCCACAAGGTGGTGCCGTCAGTGGTGAGCGCGTTGACTGCGGCGTTGGCCGACGCGGAGAAGTCCAGGTCAAATCGCCCCGTTGACGGCATGAACCTGGCGATGCGGTTAGCGGGGTAGCTGACCCCGGTCGGACTGTAGACCGTGGTGAACTCACCACCGATGATCACCGCGCCGGACACGTCGAGGATCGCGTTGACTCGGCCGTTGGCGCTCCAAGTGCGAGCCACCGTCGACGCAACGCCCTGGCTGGACTCCGCCTGCGAGGAGGGCAAATTGGAACTGGCCGCGAGCAACGTAGCGATTGCGACGACGAGTGTCCGACCAATACGAACCTTCACAACGTCCCCCCTCCACTCCACAAGTGGAGCGGAACGTGTCGAGTCGACCACTCGCACCCCAAGCGGAGGTCGTCAGGACATGTGTGTCCCGGAGAGAGACAATACACGATCTGCGGTAAGCCGCTGGCGGTTTTCGCGGTGATCAGTCGACGCTGTTGGCGGCACGAATGGGCGCTGCCGAACGAGCCGCTGGCCTCCCGCACCAACGTAGGCCTGCGTCCGACGGCTGCGTCGCTCGGCAGGTGCGAACCTGCTTGCGGAGAGACCGTCGAACGGACGACCAGAAAGGGGCAGGTCGTCCCCCCGGAGGGGATGACCTGCCCCTTTCGACAGGGATTGGACTACGGGCGGAGGACCAGGCTCATACCCATGCCCTTGGTCGACGGAGCGTTCGTCGTCGCCGACGTGCCCGGGTCGGTTCCCGCCGACAACCGAAGTCCGGAGTCGCTGGCGAAGGTCGAGAACCGTGTCGTCGAGGCGCCGACAACGGATCCACGGTCGAACTGACCGGTCCCGGGGGTCCATGACGAGGTGTCTGTCGAGCGGTCCGCGAAGATCGACACGACCAAGTCGCTGTCGAGCACCGGCTGCTCGGGGGTGAGATGTGTCGCGACGGCAGAGTCGGAGACAGCGGCCGAGGACGCCACCCCTGAGAAGCCACGGTAGACAAGCAGCTGTGCCACGGTGCGCTTCTTCACTGGTTGGGTGAGGGCAACGACGCTTCCGGCATCGCCAGACGATGCCTGCTTGGTCCACACGATCGCCGTCAGCGATGTGCCGACCGATACGGTGCGCACTTGCGTCCAGCCGACCGGGTCGCCCGGCACGGACGACGCCTCCCCAGACCACGCAAGCAGCAGGGTGTCCCCGCTCTCGGTGCCGCTCGGAATGGTCAGTGACTTGACCAAGTCGTAGCTGTCGGTCGTCGCAGCATGAGCAACAAATCCGGTCCCCGGTGGGGTGGCAATGGGAGTCACGGCCTTGGTGACCACTGACGATGTTCCCGTGTTATCAGTGACTGTCAGCGTGACAGAGACCGGGCCGCCTGCGGCGTACTCGTGGTCGACAGTCATGTCGCTGGAGGTCGTCCCGTCACCGAAGTCCCACGCCCATGAGGTGATCGTGCCGTCGGGGTCGGAGGAGGTGGACCCATCGAGGTGGCACGTCATACCCGTGCACTGGGCCGTGAACGACGCCGACGGCGCCAGGTTGGCCGGCCGGTTGCCGAGGAAGACCGCGCGCCCGTGCCAGTTTGGGCCACCCGTGGTCGGTCCCGAGACAAGGGTCGCGGTGCCGGCCGTCGTTGAACCCGTCCAGCCGATGGAGAACAGGTCGCCCGTGCTCCGCTTGACGTAGTAGAGGGTCGAGCCGACGACGAACATCCCGCCGACGTCGGTGAAGTTCATTGACGACGTGACGGTGGACGCGACGCCGCCGACGATGCCACTGTCCGGGGAGAAGGGCAGTGTCTTGAGGGTCGACTGACCGTTGGCGTAGTAGAGTTTTCCGGCGGTGTAAAACATGCCGGTCACGCTGGCGAGCTGGCCGTAGAACGTCGGTGTCACGCCGTCATACGTGCCGCCACTGCCGTTGGGGACATACATCCATTTCGGATCGTGGTACGGGTTGATTTCCCGAAGGGCGCCGATGGAGCTCCCGTCGAATGATGCAACTTTGAGCATGCCAGTCGTGCCGACGAAGAGCTTGTCGCCGACGGTGAAGGCGCCGCGCACGGTTGCCCAGTCGATCGGAGTGCCCGTGAGTTGTTCCGGTCCCGCGGTCGCTCCGTCGAAACTCCATGCGGAGAGCACGTCGGACGTCGAAGGACCAGGGGTCGTGTCGGTTCGCACGATCTCGATGCCGTTGATGAGCGGGTTCTCCACGAAGTGCGTGAAGTCGATGTTGACGGTCCCGTCGCTGACGATGTTGTAGGACTTCATCGTGCCGACGTTGTGGCCGAACTGCGCCGTGAGGTCGAGGTCATTGAGAACCACATTGCCCTCGAGGGAGACATCGAACACCCGTTGTCCGGGCAGGCTGGTGCACGCACAGCGATTGGCGAAGTAGAGCCGAACCGATAGTGGGGTGCCGGCAGCCACAGGGAACGACCAGGACATCTCGGGCAAGCTTCCGGAGTCCCAACGCTCGCTGTCGAAGATCCCCGGTGCGGTTGTGGGCGGGACGGTGCCGTCGAGGGTCGCCCCTGCGCCGAAGTACGCGGCGCTACTCCCGGTGTTCCGGTAGGGGCTCGAGGTGCCGTCGTCAGCCTGCCAGTCCGGCCCCCCGTCGACGGCCGGCACCAGTGCGCCGCCGGCGTTCAAACGGTAGAGGACGTTGGTCGGCGACCCAAGCCCGCCGTGCCCCACGTAGGCAGTGGCCGGCAGCGTCGGGGTCGTCGTCGCTGTTGCCGTGTAGCCACCGGCATAGGGGAAGAAGGCCATCTTCGGCCGGTAGTACTCCCGGTTGGGGCCGATGTAGTCAGTGTCCGTGCCGATCCACAGCCCGTCGCGGGCGACAAGCATGCCGAAGACAGCCGTCCCGCGGGGGCGACGTCCCGGATTCCACGTCATCGGCACGCCCGAAAGGGGGTCGACCGCGGAGATGCCGGATCGTGGCACAGCAGCGGCGCCGGCGTAGTCCGAACCGTTGGGGTTGTTCATCCAGCGCATGTGGCCACCCACATAGATCACGTGTTCGGCCGCGGCCACGCCCCAGATCGTGTCTCCGCCACTCGAGGAGATCCACTCAGGCCGCAGGTCGGAACCGGAAGCCGTCATGCCCCACTTCGTTGCCGTGTCGCACAGCGTGCCGGCGTTGGGCCCGCCGTTAGCCCCGACCACGAAGTAGCTGTCATCAGGGGCGATTGAGACACTTCGGACGTAGGAGTCGACCGACCAGTTAAAGCACAGGGGTTTGAACTGGTTTGTCTGCCAGTCGGGTCGCACGCTCGAGCTTGTGCCGGTGAGGTCGATCTGGACGATCTGGTCACGGTCGAGTCCGTTGGCCTTGCGGAAGTTGCCGACGACCACCATGCGGGAGCCGTCCTTGGTGATGTCGAGCGCGGCGGGCCCGATGGGCTTCTGAGCCAAGCTCGAGTTGGTGTTGTGATGCTCCGTCAGGCTGACAGTGAGCGCGGTGGTCAACGCTCCCGTTGTCGGGTTCAGGCTCGCGAGCCCCCCGCGCGCGGCCGCGCCGACTGTCGTGAAGTTGCCGCCGACATAGAGGTTGCCTCCGCGCAGCTTGAGATCCTGGATCGCGTCGTTGAAAGTGGGCGGCTTGAAGCCCGGTATGGGCGCGCCCGTCGTCGCGTCAAGAAGTGCCACCTTGCTCAGGGAGACTCCGTTGACCGATCGGAAGGCGCCAGCGATATAGAGGGTGTTGGGGGTGGGACCGGGGGTCACAGCGTACACATTGCCCAGGACTGTGGGCTTGAAGGTCGGGTCCAGCGCGCCAGTCACGCGGTTGAACGCCGCGATGCCTGAGCGGGCCTGACCCCCGACCTCGCTGTACGTGCCAGCCGAGTAGACCTTGTCGCCCACCTCGGCGAACTCGAGCACCTTTGTGCCCGAGGAGATGCCCGGCGTTGTCACTGAGGGAATCTCCGATGGCATCGCCCGCGGAGTCGGCGGCGGAGACGGGTCCGGCGTCGCGGTCGCCGTGGCGAGACTCGCGAAGAACGTGGTCAGGAATGTGGCGACTGCGGCTGCCGTCGCGAGCGTTCGTTTCACGGGTGACTCCCTCATGTGCAGCCGCGTAGACGGCAAAGTAATTGGCCCCAGGCCCTGGCGACGCCCCACGTCGCCTCGTTGGGCTCCCTGCCCAACTCGATAGATCATAGGGTCCTCGGTCGTGTCTGGGTCGAAGTTTGGGAGATTCTCCAAGACGAGGGTGGCTGCCCTCTTGTTCCACTAACCTCGATCTTTCATCGGGGCCTCGGGTCGGGGTGGGCGGCGCCCTGGATGACCCGTGGGGCCTGATTCTCTAGTGGGGGTGTGACAGGGCTGGATGTCGGTCCCCGGTGGTCGTCGTCTTCCACGTGGCGAGGGGGGTGCAGGTCAGGGTCGGGTTGGCGCGTGCGCGTTGGGGTCAGGGCGGTGCGGCGGTGAGCCGGGCGTGGCCGGTGATGACCAGGTCGGCCCAGGGGGCGGTGTCCTTGATGTGCAGCAGGGGCCGTCGTCCTCGCCTGGCGAGGGTCGCGGCCATGGAGAACACGCGGAGCCGCAGCCGCTTGGGTTCCCACCGTCGAGCATCGGTGTCGTGCAGCGCGATCAGCTGGGTCCAGGCGGTCAGGTCCAGGGCGAGCTGGACGATCACCAGCCAGATCCGGTTCTGGTCGAACCCGTGTAGTGGGAGGTCGGCCAGGCCGGTGTCTTTGGCGATCCGGATCCGGTCCGCCCCCGCAAGCGGGAGGTGCCCCCTACAGCGGGCGCGCCGGCGGTGCCGCAGCTCCAGGTCCTGCAGCTGGCCGCGGGCCGTGTTGGTCGCGAACGCGGTGAGCCGGTACCCGTCGACGTCGTCGAAGCGGAGCTGGGCGCCGGGGTGGGGCCGTTCGCGGCGGAGGGTGACCCGCAAACCGGGCGGGTACCCCTTCAGGAGTCCTCTGCTGGTGAGTAGGTCGGTGATCTCGACCAGCCCGGCCCCTTCCCGGGTGTCGCCATCGGCGTCGAGCGCGGCCTGCCAGCACGACTCGGGGACTAGGGCGTAGAGGGCGGACATGACCTCGGGCAGGGTGAACCCGACGGAGTACTGCACGCCACGGGCGTGGAGCCAATCGAGGAAGTCGTGGGTGTGCCCGGCGCCGTCGGTGCGGAACAGCACCTTCTTCCCCGGCCGGGACGCGTCGATACCCGGCAACGCCCTCACAGCGGCTCGGGCGACGCTGATGTGGTCGGCCGCCGTGTTCGACCCGGCGTTGCCCTTGCGCAGCAGCATCGTCAACGGCTCCCCCGTCCCGCCGTCGCCGTGATCAAGGAACGCGACCAACGGATGGAACCCGTAGGTCTTCTTGAACGTCGGCGCCGCAGCCTCCTTCTCGCTGTGCGCCACCACGATCGTCGCGTCCACGTCCACGACCAACGGGTTGGCCGCCGATGCCTGCCGGTTGGGGGCCCGTTCACCGGCGCGCTCCCACGCCACGGCCCGGGCGGCCCTGCGGGCGGCGGCGACCGCGCGTTCGACCTTCCCGGCGTCCTTGGCCAGGGCGGCGATCGTCCGCGAGATCGTGGCCTCCGACGCCACCAGCCCGTACACCCCCGGCTCGCCACAGACGATGGCCGCGTCGGCCAGCGCGTCGCCACCCAACGCGGCCGCGACCGCCAGATCCAGGACCACCTTGGCCGGGTCGTGCACCGCGGTCGGCTTGCGCCACGGTGCCAAGGCGGTGCGCAACGCCCGCGCCAGCCCGGTGGCTCAGCGGCGGCCGTCAACAGCACACCGCCAGCCTGACCGACCGCGCCAACCGGCGCCGCGTCGAGCTGGACACGGGGATACAAGGCGGTAGGCTTCTTCACCTGAAAGGTGCTCCTCGAACTGGTCCAGATACGACGTCGCAATCGCTATCTTCCCAGGTCAGGGGCACCTTTCCTCACCCCGGCACGCAACCGCCGCGAAATATCGAGGCTAACGTGGCTGAACCTAAACCGGCAGCTCGCCGCAGTCGGGCTCTCGCCAGCAACCTGCGGGTGGCCAGAGGGCTATTCCCCTGCGGGGCGGCGCAGCCCGTTGGGGTCACCAACGACCACCTGGTGGTGTCCGAGGTCGGTGACGTCATACCCGTACTGCCACGCCCGACCCGCCTGCCTGCGCTCGATCCGTCGACGCTGCCAGCCACCTGGGCGCCACGGGGAACGGAGCTGCTCCCACCATTGCGCGTACGACGAGCTGTGCTCGGCGGTGAAGGAGGACCGGTCAATGGGTGAGGACAACCCGAGGAACTCCTCCACCCGCGAGAGCTCAGTGTCGGGCTGGCTCACAAGCCGCTCGTAGTGGATGACCAGGGCCCGATTGAGGTGCGGGAGGTCGGCGGCGAGGATGTCGTGCGCGGTGAGCCAGTGGTCGACCATGCCACTGAGGGTCTCGAACTTGCGCGGGTTCTTGGAGACGAGCCGGCGCCACTTCTTGGTGGAGAGCGCAACGGTCACTGGGTGTCGGACGACGACGATGAACGCGGATCCGGGGTACATCTCTTGCAGGAACCGGCCCATGATGATGTTCGGCGGCGACTTCTCGACGAGGAAGCTGGCCTCGAGGTCCCAGTAGGGTTTCCACGCGTCTAACATGGCCTGGGCGTTCGCGGGCGAGATGAGCGTGGAACTTTCGGTGAGGTGCGCCGCCGGCGCGTAGGCAAAGCGTCCCGAGCCGCCGTGCAGCTTGGCCTTGGGATAGACGGGCTGCAGATGCTGGCCCTCGTCCTCCCGGACTCCGGTGTTGACCAGCCCCGAGACCTCCGGGTGCTCGCCGAGGACCTTCGCGAACGGTGTCGTCCCGCTGCGGTGGAGACCGCCCACGAAGACGAGGCGGGCGGGGTCAAGGTCAGTCATCACTGCTCCAGGATCGGGGAAAGATCGGCGGCCGCACCGGAGAGCTCGACGGGTTCACCGACGACCGGCGTCCCCACGGTGACCAGCGGGGTGAGCGTGACGTTCGCGGGCACCGTGACCGCGCTCCCAGCCTTCCAGACGTACGCCGTCGTCATCCCATCACGGGTGAAGCTCACCCCGATGAGCCCGTTCGCGTCGACCGCACGCACGGTGGCGTTGACTGCGGCGGCGCGCATCGCGGAGAACGCCTTGGCCCCTGCCCGGGGTGCCCCAAACCCGTCCAGCAGGCCCGAGCGTGGCTCGTCGCTGTTGTCCCCTCCGGGGTTGAAGGCCAACGGCAGCCAAATGACCATCGTCGAGCCGCCAGAGATGAGCGCCGCCGAGGTGCGCACGACGTCGGAGGCCATCTCGGCTTCGGAAGGATCGCGGCCCTTGACGAAGGACCCGACCTCCCACGCCTGGAGGTCGATGCCCGATGGGGTGGTGGCCTTGAGGTAGTCCACGAGTAGGTCGGCGGCCTCGGGGGCCTCGTAGAAGTGCACCTGACGGATGTCGGCGAGCCCGCTGGCGAGGATGCGCTCGTCGGCGGCGAACATCGCCAAATTGCGTTTGGCCTGGTCCCCGGCGAGCATCGCGTCGAGCTCGGCCCGGTTCGTCACGCGGACAATCTGCCGTCCGCGGACCCCGATCCGCCGCTCGTAGTAGGTGTTCCACGCCGCGATTGCCTTTGACTCCTTGCCCTGGGCGAGCAGGCGGGTGGCGATCGCGGCCCCGTATGCCGTGCTGCTGATGCCGCCGTCGCTGATCCGGGCGCTGGGGTCGGCGGCCTTGATGGCCTTGGCGGCGACGGCGAAGAGCTGTTCGAACTCGGCGCCGGTCCCCGACCAAAAGGTCTCCCCGTTGACCTCGTTCTCCACGGCGTAGGTGTGCACACCGCGCGGGGCGTACCGCTGCACCACGGAGGTGACGAAAGCGGCATACGCCGCGAGGTCCTTGGGCAGCCGCGACTCGGACTTGTTCTTGGCACCTCGGGTGAACTTCGCGGTGCCGCCGGTGACGGCACACGTGCCGGTGCGGATCTTGAGCATCATCTCCACACCGAGGTCGCGGCTGCGATCCACGACCCGGTCGAGCAGCGCCCAGTCCGGCGCTCCGCCGGTGGGGCTCACATCGCACCACTGGAACTCGAAAAAGGTCACCCCGGGGGCTTGGCTGCGGATCCAGGACTCGGCAGACGTCACCTTGTTCCAGTCCCACTTGCTCCCGAAACGGACCGGGACCGAGGGCCCGGAGGAGCTCGGACTGGGGCTCGACGTGCTCGGCGAGGGCGCGCTCGTGCTCGGGCTGGGCGACGGACTCGGAGTGGAGCTCGTGCACCCCGCCAGGGTCAGCACGGCCGCGGTGAGGCCGGCGGCGAGCAGACGGCGGGGGGTCATCGTAGGTCCTCGGCACGGCGGGTCGCCTCAAGGCGGGCGCTCATCGCGTCAACGAGGTCCTTAACCCGCGGGTCGATATCGAGCGGGGCGCTGCCGTGGGACTGCCGGGGTTCGACGTGCGCGCACAGCTGCGGCGAGTACGGCACGTCGAGGAACGCGCAGACCCGTTGCATCTCGGTCACCGGGTCGGCGGCGAAATCGTCGTAGCTCACCAGGAGCACATCGTCGCGGGCATCGAGACCGAGGTCGTAGAACTGCTGGTTGCGCAGCACCCAGTACAGCGCCGAGGCGGTGTGCTCGCTCATCGTCTCGGCATCGAACGAGGCTGCGAGCGCCGACATCTGTGGGCTGTGCCGACGGCCCTGCCACCGGTCCGTGGGGTTGCCGGTGGCGACCGTCTCGACCGCGATCAGCGGGGCCTTGCCGAACTTGGAGACCTCGGAGCGGGCCCGATCGTGGGCGTTGCGATAGACCCAGAGCGCCCGCGCTCGACCGGGGGCGAAGAGATCGAGCAGCTCGTCGGTGCGCTGGCTGTCGCAGAGCGGCTTGATGAGCACGAGGCGGTGCCGGGAGGCGTCGACCAGCGAACGCAGGACCTCGTCCGAGCGGAGCTGGAAGCGGTCAAAAAGTCGCTTGTCGTTCTCGTTGCGGACCTCGACCGAAGGGTCCTCGTCGAACCCGCGCATGAGCATGTTCGTCCCGGAACGCTGCAGGCCCACGACGAGCACCGGGAGAGCGGTGCCAGCGGGCACCCCATACCGGGCGCGCCACCTCGCCTTGGACACCGCGGTCCGGATCCGCTCCCGCGGGTCGAGCCGGTCCTCCTCGACGAGCCGGTGGAACCCCTCGGTACGCGCCCAGTAGGCGTGCCGGATGGCCTTGCGGAGCAAGTAGCGGACCCGGGACTCCGGGCCCGTGGGTGGTTGGGACCACCGGTCGAGCAGGTCGCCCTTAGCCATGGTTGCCCCCTGAAGACTGGTATGCCGAGCGTGCCCGCTCATGCGCGTCAACGATTCGGCGCAGTTCGGTGATCCGCTCCGGTGCCTGCTCCGCGACGGCCTTCTCCAGGGCCTCCAGGGTGTGCAGGCCCTGTGCACCGGCACCGAACAGGTACCCCGGAGCAACGAAGGCGACGTAGTCGGCCTCGGAGAGCGGCACGTGCCGCAGCAGGATCGAGGTGTTGTCCAGGACGGGACGCGGCCTCGGGTCGACCCGGTACATCGCCGGCTCCAGAGCCGAACCCGCGCGCAGCAGCAGGGCGAGCCGGTGACCGCCGTCGCCGACGTGCAGGGAGCGGCCGAACGGCAGGCCGGTGTCCGTGCTCTGTTCCCCGCGGGTCGAGCGCAGGGTCACCGGGTACCGGGTGTCGTACCCGGTCTTGGAGAACGAGGCGAAGGTGTCGACCGCCTTGCGGACCCGTTCGCGGTAGTCCGCCCTGAGCGCCGCGTCGTCCTTGAGCAGCCACGGACGGAACCGGGCGGCTTCGATCTCGCGGAACCACACGACATACGGATGGTTCTCGCTGCGGGTGAGGAAGTCCTCGATCGGCTCATCGGCGGGCCGGGTGGCAATAGCCTCGAACATCGCCGCGCGGATGTGCACGTCGTAGCGCAGCGGCGAGATGAGCCACTCGATGCCGACGACCTCGTGCCCGGGGCTCTTGGGTCGCCACGTCACCGCCCGGCGGATGGTCCGGGCCGCAGTGGCGGGCAAGGAACGGCGCACGTGCTCACTTCGCTCTCGGGGTGGGGGCTGTCTGACATCCCAGGAACGCCAGACCCCGACAAGTTTACGTCGACGGGCGCGGCGGTGTGGTGGACTTGGCGCTGTGCGGATCCTCCACGTGAACAAGTTCCTCTACCGTCGGGGCGGCGCGGAAGGCTACATGTTCGACGTTGCCTCGCTCCAACGCGACCGCGGCGACGTCGTGGAACACTGGGGAATGCATCACCCGGAGAACGTCGACGGGCTCCCTTTGGCGGACACCTTTGCGCCGTATGTCGAGCTGGAACCGGCCCCGGGCGGACTGGCCGGGCTCGCCGCGGCGGCCAGGATGGTGTGGCACCCGCCGAGCCGGACAGGTCTGGAGCAGGCGATCGCGCGATTCCTGCCGGACCTAGTGCACTATCACAACGTCTATCACCAGCTCTCCCCCTCGATCCTGCGGGCGGTCGCCGAGGCCGGGATCCCCTCGGTGATGACCCTGCACGACTACAAACTGGCCTGCCCCAACTACCAACTCCTCGACCACGGGCAGATCTGCGAGGCCTGTGTCACGGGGGGCACCTGGAACGCCGCGCGCCGGCGCTGCAAGGGCGGTTCGCTGGGGGGCAGTGTCGTGCTCGCCCTGGAGTCGGGCATCCATCGGGCCATGAACGCCTACGACCCGGTCGACCACTTCATCTCCCCCAGCCATTTCCTGCGCCACGTCATGGTCCGCAGCGGCATCGCCGAGGACCGGATCCGGACCATCCACAACGTTGTCGACCTGCCGGCGCGCCCGCAGGCGGAGGTGAGCGAGCCCCGGGTCGTCTTCGCCGGTCGGCTTTCCCACGAGAAGGGTGTGGAGACCCTGGTTCGTGCGGCGGGCCTTGTGCCCAAAGGTGTCCATGTCGATATCGCCGGGGATGGTCCGCTCCGCAGCGACCTCGAGGCCCTCGCGGCGCAGGTCGCACCGGGCCGGGTGACCTTCCATGGCCGGCTCACCAGCGACGTGCTCGCCCCGCTGGTCCACCGGTCGATGGCGATGGCCGTGCCTTCCCGGTGGTTCGAGAATCAGCCGATGACGATCCTGGAGTCATTCGCGGCGAGCGTGCCGCCGATCGTCACCGCGCTCGGCGGGATGCCGGAACTCGTCGACGACGGTGTGCAGGGTCTTCTCGTCCCGCACGACGACCCGGCGGCTCTGGCGGGAGCCATCCGCCGACTCGCCGACGACCCCGAGGCGGCCCGCGCCATGGGCCGGGCGGGGCGCGAACGCCTGGACCGTGATTTCACCGCCGCGAGTCACCTCGCCGCCCTCGATGAGGCGTATGCCGTGGCCGGCGAGCGCCGGCGTGCGATGATCTGAGACGCTATGACCACTCCCATCCGCCTGCTCTTCGTCGCCGGCGCCGGCCGCAGCGGTACGACCATCCTCAACACCATCCTCGGCCAGGTGCCGGGCTTTGTCTCCGTGGGTGAGGTCCGCTACATCTGGGAACGCGCCTTCGGGGAGAACCACCGCTGCGGGTGTGGTGAGCCGTTCACGGACTGCCCGTTCTGGTCCGACGTCATCTCCAGGGCCTTCGGTCCGGCGGGGCCACCGGCCCCCGGGCCGGTCTCGCAGGACCTGCTCTCCCGGCTCCGCATCCTGCGTGTGCCGGGGATGATCGCGCGCTCCGCCCTTGGTCGTCCCACGGTGCCCCCGCACCACAACGACGCCGCCATCCACGCCATTTACCGAGCACTCGCCGATACGGCAGGGGTCGAGGTCATCGTCGACTCCTCGAAACTGCCTCCCTACGGCAAACTGCTCGAGCGCTTGCCCGGGGTCGACCTGCGGGTGGTCAACGTAGTCCGCGATCCCCGGGCCAACGCGTGGTCCTGGCGGCGGGTCAAACAGACCTGGGACACCGACAAGAACGAGACCATGGAACAGCTCGAGCTGTGGCGCAGTTCGCTGGTCTGGAGCGCCTGGAACGTCCTCATTGCCCGCTGGTTCCCACCGAGCGCCCGCAGCATCACGGTCCGGTACGAGGACTTCGTCGCGCGCCCCCGCGAAACCACCGCCCGAATCGTCGCCATGGCCGGTGGCGACGCGAGCGCTTTGCCTTTCGTCGACGAGCACACCGCGACGCTGGCGCGCACGCACACCGTCGCGGGCAACCCCAACCGGCACCAGAGCGGTACAGTGGCGCTGCGGGTCGACGACGAATGGATCGTAGCGATGCCCGCCTCCCAAAAGCTGTTTGTCACGGCGATCACCCTGCCCTTGATCCGGCGCTTGGGCTACCGGGTCCGTGCCGACCACCGGGCTGAGTAGGGAGACGGCCCGCACGCCACCGATGCCTCGAAGTTCTCCGTCGCGGTTGCCTCCGTCCGGTCCCTTTGGAGGGGTAGCGCCGAAAGCCAGCCCTGAACAGCATCTCCGTTTCACCCTCCCGACCGGGCCGCTCGGAGCGCTCTTGGAGAGACAGCGAGGAAGGCTGTTCAGAGCGCAAGAGAATTGCCGGAGGAATCCTCGGTTTTCCGGTATCCGACGGCACTTCCATGCCACAGTGAGGCACTGCGGAGCGCGTGGGGCGCTCCCAGGGGAAAGGGACAATGATGGGGATCTTGTCGTTCGGCCGCGCGCGGATGGTGGGTGTGGCCACCGTGGCTTTGCTGGTGCCCATGGTCGCGACCGCAGGTGTTGCTCATGCTGATCCGCCGGATGTGGCGATGAACGAGATCTTCTACAACGCCCCGAGTACGGATCCGGCGTTCGCGGCGGTGGAGTTCATCGAGCTGAAGAACTACGGCGCCACTGAGGTCGACGTCAGTGGCTGGAAGTTCACCGCGGGTATCACTATCGCTACCCCGGATCTGGCGCTGCCTGCGGGGACGACGATCCCGGCGGGCGGTTTCCTCCTCGGGACCAGCGACCCCGCGCTCTTCCAGTCCAAGTACGGTTTCGCCGCCGACTTCTCGTTCACCGGCACGAGCCTGAGCAATGGTGGGGAGCAGGTCACCCTCGTCGACGCGACGGCCGCGGTCATCGACGCCGTCCTGTACGACGACGCCGCCCCGTGGCCGGTCAGCCCGGACGGTGCCGGGCCGTCGTTGGAGTACAACTCCGACGGCTCTGACAACTCCCTCGCGGCCAACTGGCATGCCTCGCTGGCCCCGTTTGGCTCGCCGCGAGCGGAGAACTCCATCCCGCCGTTGCCGCTGACCATCGGTGCGCCCACGGCATACCCGGCGGCGGGCCAGGACCAGGTGCTCACCGCCACAGCACCGGTCGGCTCAGCCATCGACCTCACCTACAAGATCATGTTCGGCGCCGAGGTCACGGTGCCGATGCTCGACGATGCTGCCTCGCCCGGTGGCGCGGACGACGGCGTGTATGCCACGACGGTGCCCGGCGCCGGTGAGGGTGAGCTGGTCCGGTTCAAGGTGTCCGCGACCCGCGGGCTCCAGTCGGCCAGTCATCCCGCGGTTGGTGACTCGCGCCCCTACGACGGCTACGTCCACGCCGACTCTGAGCTCGCCTCGGCGCAGTACCCGGTCCTGCAGTGGTTCATGGAGGACTCGGTCTATCAGGACATGATCGCCAACCACCGCTGCGACGACGTTGACGCGAACGCGACCTTCGCGTGGAACGGCAAGGTCCTCGACGGCGGACTCATGCACATCAA
>WBZP01004026.1_pt1 | contig 15586 bp, 15 predicted proteins | sample 5204301 | NCBI WGS metagenome assembly WBZP01 (sample SAMN12412401, study PRJNA552823) | activated sludge metagenome | isolation source: activated sludge from nitrification reactor of wastewater treatment plant... | place: USA: Pennsylvania | collected 2017
ATGTCAATCACCGATCGCGGCTGTGGCGGGGCGCCCGGGAAGCAGGGGAGGCCGAGGCCGCCACGACCTACCGGCAGCTGGCCAGCCGGGCCGACCTGGTCTTCGCGGGCCTCGACGAGGCCGCCCTGCTCGCCCCCGGAGCCGAACAGCTGCAGGAGCTTGCGACCGGCATCCAGGCCCTCGGCCCGGCCGAGGTGGTGCTCAAGCTCGGCGCCGAGGGGGCCTTCGCGGTCGAGGGAGAACAGTCGCTGAAGGTCCCCGCGGTGGCCGTCCCGGTCGTCGACACCGTCGGTGCCGGGGACGCGTTCGTCGCCGGGTACCTGGCCGAGCGCCTGCGCGGGGCGCCGTTGCCGGTGCGGTTGGCGACGGCGACCCGGGCGGGCGCCTTCGCCTGCATGGCCAGTGGCGACTGGGAGGGGTTGCCGACCCGGGCGGACCTCGACGCGCTGGACCGTGCCGATCCGGTGGATCGCTGAGTCCAGGCGCCGAGGTCCGGCCGATCACCTGATCACCAGGAGACGGCGATGTACTTGCTCTCCAGGTACTCCAGCAGCCCGTCGTGTCCACCCTCACGGCCCAGGCCGCTCTGCTTGACCCCGCCGAACGGCGCGGCCGGGTCGGAGACCAGGGCCCGGTTCAGCCCGATCATGCCCGACTCCAGCGCCTCGCCGACCCGCAGGCCACGGGCCAGGTCGCGGGTGTAGACGTAGGCGACCAGCCCGTACTCGGTGTCGTTGGCCAGCGCGATCGCCTCCGCCTCGTCGTCGAAGACGACGACCGGGGCCACCGGGCCGAAGATCTCCTCGCGCAGGATCATCGAGTCGCCCGGGACGTCGGCCAGCACGGTCGGCGGGTAGAACCACCCGGTCCCGTCCGGGGTGGCGCCGCCGGTGGTCACCGTCGCGCCGCGGCCCACCGCGTCGTCCACGAGCTCGACGACCTTGGCCCGGCTCTCCTCGTTGACCAGCGGACCCACGGTGACGCCGTCGGCCAGGCCCGGCCCCATCGCCATCGCGCCCATCCGCGCACTCAGCGCGGCGGTGAACGCCGGGGCGATCCCGCGCTGCACGTAGAACCGGTTGGCGGCGGTGCACGCCTCACCGCCGTTGCGCATCTTGGCCACCATCGCGCCGTCCACCGCGGCGTCCAGGTCGGCGTCGTCGAAGACGACGAACGGGGCGTTGCCGCCGAGCTCCATCGAGGAGTTGACGACCGCGTCGGACGCCGTCGCGAGCAGCCGCCGGCCGACCTCGGTCGACCCGGTGAACGACAGCTTGCGCACCCGCGGGTCGTGCAGCATGGCCGAGACCACCGCTCCGGAGCGCCGCGACGGCACCACGTTGACCACACCCGCGGGCACCCCCGCCTCCATCAGGATGGCGCCGACGGCCAGCGCCGTCAGCGGGGTCTCCGAGGCGGGCTTGAGGATGGTCGTGCAGCCGGCCGCCAGCGCGGGCCCGATCTTGCGGGTCGCCATCGCGGCCGGGAAGTTCCACGGGGTGACCAGGACGGCGACCCCGATCGGCTGGCGCAGCACCAGGATCCGGTTGGCGCCGGACGGCGCGGTCTGCACCTCGCCGATGGCGCGCACGGCCTCCTCGGAGAACCAGCGGAAGAACTCGGCCGCGTAGGCGACCTCGCCGCGCGCGTCGGGCAGCGCCTTGCCGTTCTCCAGCACGATCAGCCGGGCCAGGTCCTCCGCGCGCTCGGTCATCAGCTCGAAGGCCCGGCGCAGGATCTCGCCGCGCTGACGCGGCGGGGTCGCCGACCAGGCCGGCAGGGCCTTGGCGGCCGCCTCGACCGCGCGCAGGCCGTCGTCCACGCTGCCGTCGGCGACCTGCGCCAGCACGGCGCCCGTGGCCGGGTCGAGCACGTCGATCAGCCGGCCCTCGCTCGACGGCAGCCACTCGCCGCCGATCAGCATGCCGGTGGGAACCGCCGCCAGCAGCTCCGCCACCTCCGCAGAGCCGTGCGCGGTCGAGGTGCTGGTCATGGTGCTCTCCTTCGGATCAGGTGCGGTCAGGTCGAGGGGACGTCGACTGCGAGCTCTCGGGAGAGGGCACGCAGGGCATCGAGGGTGGTCGGTTCGGGCGCCCAGGTGAGCGTTTCGGCGAACCGCTGCTGCTCGGGCTCGCCGGGCACCAGGGGCGGACGGCGCGAGCCCGGCAGGGCGCTGTCGTGCACCGCGGTGCTGAGCGCGTCGACGCGGGCGGCGTAGTCGGCGGGCGTCTGCGCGCCGTCCACGGCGATGGCGATGAACACGTGGCCGAGGTCCTGGCCGACGGCGGGATCCCCGTAGAGCTGGCCGGCGCTGTTGCTGGTCTGGGCGCCGCTGATCGCGGCGATGCAATCGATCATGAAGGCCAGGCCGAACCCCTTCGGGCCCCCGCTGGGCAGCAGCGCGCCGGCCAGGGCCTGCGCCGGATCGAGGGTCTGCGCCCCGGTGGCATCGACGGCCCACCCGGTCGGGATCTGCTCGCCCCGGTCGCGGGCGAGCAGGATCTTGCCGTAGTTGCCCTCGGAGGTGGCCATGTCGAGGTGGGGCCCGACCGAACCGTCACCGATGGGGACGGCGATCGCGATCGGGTTCGATCCCAGCACGGCTCGCCCGCCGAACGGCGCGCACATGATCGCATCGCTGTTGGCCAGAGCGATGCCGAGGAAGCCGGCGGCGGCCATCCGGTCGGTGTAGTACCCCGCCGCCCCGAAGTGGTTGGCGTTGCGCGCGATCACGACCGCGGCCCCCGCGGTGGCCGCCTTGGCCAGGGCCAGGTCGACGCAGGTGACCGCCGAGAACGCGCCCGCGGCCCGGTCGGCGTCCACGATCGCCAGTCCGGCCCGCTCGCTGACCACGTGCACCTGCGCGTGCCCGTTGATCCCGCCGGCGCGGATCCGGGGAGCGTAGGTGGGAAGGCGGATGAAGCCGTGGCTGGTGAAGCCGCGGCGTTCGGCGTAGACCAGGGTCTCGACCACGGCCTCGGCGGCTTCCGGCGAGAGGCCGGCCGCTGCGAGCAGCGCTCGGCCCCAGTCGGTGGCGGTCTGCCAGGTCAGGTTCACGGGTCCTGCCTCTCCGCGTTCATCAGGAGTTCGAGCAGCCGTCGATCCCGCCAGGCGCGGCGGTCGGCAAGTCGGTTCTGCGGCAACGCTTCCCGCCGCTGGTCGAGCAACCCGGCCCTCAGCGTCGCGGACCAGTCGGCGGTCTCGGTCTGCTGCTCGGCGAGCCGCTGGTACATCGGCTCGTAGCGCTCGACGTAGTCGGCGATGCCGCCGGGGGCGTTGAGATCGATGGTCTCGAAGGGGCCCATCAGCGACCAGCGCGGGGCCAGCCCGGCCCGGACGGCGGTGTCGACGTCCGCCGCCGTGGCCACGCCGTCCGCGGTCAACCGGAACGCCTCCTGCAGCAGCGCGCCCTGCAGCCGGTTCACCAGGAATCCGTCGACCTCGTGGTCCAGGCAGACGGGCTGCATGCCCACTCGCCGCATCAGCTCGACGGTGCGCCGGACGACGTCCGCCGCCGTCCACGGGGCCGGCACCACCTCGACCAGGGTGTGCAGGTGGACCGGGTTGATCGGGTGGGCGACCAGGCACCGGTGGCGACCGCGGACGTCGCCGGAGAACGTCGAGGGGGCCAGCGCCGAGGTGGAGGAGGCGAGGACGGCGTCGTCCGGGGCGAGCTCGGCGATGGCGGCGGTCACGGCTCGCTTGGTGGCGAGCACCTCGGGCACGCACTCCTGCACGTGGACGACCCCGTCGACGGCGGCCGCCAGGCTCGTCGTGGGCTGGACCAGGGTGAGCGCGGTGTCCCGGTCGAGGTCACCGAGCAGGTGCGCGGAGTCGAACAGCCCGAGCATCGCCGCGATCTCCTCGAGCGCGGCGGTGGTCGCACCCGGCTGATCGTCGTAGAGGCGCACCTCGAGTCCCGCGCGGGCGAGCAGCGTCGTCCAGGCCCGCCCGACCATGCCGGCGCCGATCACCGCGACGGCCTGGCGCTTCGCGGCGTCGGGGGCTCCGGCGGCGGTCACAGGTACTCCACGTTGGCGCAGAGGCTGAGTGACTGGCCCGAGATGTTCCGGCCCGCGGGCGAGGTCAGGTAGAGCGCCAGTTCGGCCACCTCGCGCTCGCTGACGGTGCGGCGCAGTGAGGTCTTCTGCAGCAGGCGCGCCCGCATCTCCTCGACGGGCAGGTCCATCGCGGCGGCGCGGGCGGCCGTCGTCGCGGTGAAGCGCTCGCTGTCGACGAACCCCGGCAGGATCGAGTTGACCCGGACGCCGTCGGGGCCGAGTTCGCGGGCGAGGGACTCGGTGATGCCGGCCAGGGCGAACTTCGAGGCGCAGTACGGCGTCCGGTAGGCGTAGCCGAGCCGGCCGGCGACGCTCGAGATGGTGATGATGCTGCCCTGGGACTCACGCAGCAGCGGAGCGGCGGCCCGGCAGCAGAAAAAGACGCCGGTGACGTTGACGTTCAGGGTGTCGAGCCACTGCGCGGTGGTGATCTCGTCGATCGCGGCCGTGGGGCCGGCTATCCCGGCGTTGTTGACCAGGACGTCCAGACCGCCCCAGGTGCGGGTGATCTCGGTGAACATCGCGTCCACCTGACGTTCGTCGGTGACGTCGCAGATCGAGCCCTGCAGGTCGGGTTGTTCGTCGAGGCGGCGGCGCAGGACGTCGGGGCGGGTGCCGCAGATGTACACGCGGTCGCCGCGTTCACCGAAGGCGTCTGCAAGGGCCCGACCGATGCCTGAGGCCCCGCCGGTGACCAACACCCGCAGCGGCCGCGGTGCGGTGGTCGGGCCGGTCGGTGAGGTCGTCGGGCCTGTCGCCGAGGTCATCGGGAGCGCTCCTGGTCGGGCCGGCTGAGACTGCGTGTTCGTTCACCATAGATCCCACGCCATATAGGATTCAATGGCTTACCAGGTGACCTGGCCCCCGGTGACGTTGAGGCTCTGGCCCGTCATGTAGGCGGCCTCGTCGGAGAGCAGGAACCAGATCACGGCGGCGCACTCCTCGGGTGTTCCCGGGCGTCCCAGCGGGATGGTGGCCTCGCGGGCCTGTTCCATCTGCTCGACGGTCAGGCCTCGGGCCTGGGCGGAGTTGTCGCGCAAGGCCCGCTGCATCGGGGTCTCGATCACGCCGGGGGCGACGGCGTTGACGCGAACCCCGTTCGGCGCGAACGCCTTGGCGAACGAGCGGGTGATGCTGAGCACCGCCGCCTTGGACGAGGCGTAGGAGGCGATCTCGTTGGTGTTGGCGAACTTCGCCGCGCTCGAGCTGAGGTTCACGATCGCCCCGCCCGGCGGCATGGCCCGGCCCAGGCGCGAGCACAGGTCCCAGACGGCCTCGACGTTGACCGCGTAGACGGACCGCAGATCCTCGACCGTGACCTCGAGGATCGGCTTGAAGATGAGGATCCCGGCGACGTTGGCGAGGTAGCGGCAGCCCTGCGCCGCCGCCACGATGCGGTCGCGGTCGCCGGCCACCGAGAGGTCTGCCTGAAGCGTCGCCATGCCCTCGGCGGCCCGTTGTTCCAGACTGTTCGCGTCGCGATCCACGGCGAGGACCCGGAGCCCCTCGCGCTGGATCCGGCGCGCCGTCGCGAGGCCGATGCCGCTCCCCGCGCCGGTCACCACGGCGTCCACGGTGCCCACGGGTCACGCCTCCTTGGGGGTCTGCCGCAGCGACTCGGAGGGCACGCTCGGGGTGAACGCGTCGATCTCGGCCCAGAGGTCCTCGGGCACCTCGGTGTTCAGCAGGGCGACGTTGTCCCGGGCCTGCTCCGCCGTCCGGGCACCGACGGCGACGGTGGCGACGGTGGGATGGCGCAGGGGGAACTGGATCGCGACCGCGCGCAGCGGGACGTCGTACGCCTCGCACCGTTCGCGCAGCCACATGGCCTGGCGCACCGTGTCGTCGGGGGCGGCGGTGTAGTTGAAGTTGGCGCCGGGTTTCGGGTTGGCCAGGATGCCGCTGTTGTAGACGCCGACGGCGATGATCGACACGCCGCGCTCGGCGCAGGCGGGGAGCAGGTCGGACTCGGCGCTGCGGTCCAGCAGGGTGTAGCGGCCGGCGAGCATGACGGTGTCGACGCCGGTCTCGCGGACGAAGCGGGTCAGCTCGGGGGAGAAGTTCATGCCTGCGCCGACCGAGCGGATCACGCCCTGCTCGCGCAGCTCGACCAGGGCCGGGCAGGCCTGGGTGAGGGCGTCGTCCATGTAGTCCTCGGGGTCGTGGATCAGTGCGGTGTCGATGCGATCCAGGCCGAGACGGCTCAGGCTCTCCTCCAGCGAGCGGCGGACGCCGTCGGCCGAGTAGTCGCGCACGCGGCGGTTGTGGTCGCCGCCGAAGAAGCCGTCGACGCCCTCGACGTCGTCGTCGGTGGGTACGAGCAGGCGGCCCACCTTGGTCGACAGAGTGAAGGAGTCGCGCGGGAACTGCCGCAGGAAGGCGCCCACCCGGCGCTCCGACAGACCGGCCCCGTAGTGGGGGGCGGTGTCGAACGCGCGCACGCCCGACTCCCAGGCCGCCTCGAGCATCCCCACGGCGGTGGCCTCGTCGACCGGGCGGTACAGGCCGCCGATCACGGCGCAGCCAAGGACGAAGCGGTCGATTCGGGACGTTCCCCCACTGATCCCCGGATCCGTCACGGCAGTTCCTTCCCACGTGGGCCGAGCGTGTCGGGCTCCGCTCCCGGAGCCGCCACCCTGTCGGGTGAACCGATATCCTATAGGGTCTCTCTTGTTGGATGTGCTCGTCAACGTGACGTTAGAATCAGCCCACGGCCGATCGTCCTCCACGACGTCCTCGGCGCCCGAGCTCAGGAGGAGTCTGGCTGTGGCTGCCCCGAAGAGCGCCTTCGCCGGGGAGGAAGCGCTGATCGTCCAGCGGCTCCCCCAGCGCCAAGCCCTCGCTGACGACGTCTACGAGGCGATCAACGCGCTCCTGATGGACAGCGTGATCGCGCCGGACGCGAAGATCACGATCGACACGCTCGCCCGGCAGCTGGGCGTGTCGCCGACCCCGGTCCGGGAGGCCCTGGCCCGGCTCGAGTCCGACGGGCTGGTCGCCAAGAAGGGGATGCGCGGCTATTTCGCCACCCCGCGCCTGCGGCTGGAGGAGGTCATCGACCTGTACGACCTCCGGTTGCTCATCGAGCCCTGGGCCTCGGGCCGGGCCGCGCAGCGGGTCGACGCCGCGGGTCGCAAGCGTCTCACCGAGGAGATCCAGGCGATCCCGAAGGCGCCCTCGCAGCCGGACTACGCGAGCCTCAAGGCGATGTCCGGTCACGACGCCCGGTTCCACGACCTGATCCTCGAGATCGCCGGCAGCGAGTTCGTGCGTCAAAGCATCCAGCGCAGCCACTGCCACCTGCACCTGTTCCGGGTGCAGTACGGCAACCCGGCCGCGACGCTGGCCGCGGCGGACGCCGTCCATGAGCACAAGACGATCGCGGCGGCGATCCGCAAGCAGGACGCCGCGTCCGCCGAAGAGGCGATGCGGCAGCACCTGATCAAGTCGCGCGACCGGATCACCCTGCTGTTCCCGTAGGGGAGCCGGGGCTTACGGGCGCGGATAGCGTTGCGGTCAGCGGGCCGGAGTATTGCGCAACCCTTCACCGTGAAGGCGCCGGTATCGGCGGAGATGCCAGGGCTCATCTCGCGACCTGTACAGGTCGCGCCGCAGCGAGGTCGGGTGAACCTCGTTGTCCCACGACACGGAGGTCGAGTCCTCGATGGTGCGTCGCCGAACCCACGAATCGACCCTCGGTCTGCTCCCGCGGGGGTTGGGGTGCAACACTGGATGTTGACGGCCCTGGTGTCAGGCAGGAGGTGGGGCGATGACGAGCAGCGCAGGGTTCTACGCGAGCGGCGTCCCTGGCGGCCGGGTGGACCTGGAGGAGTTGATCCGGGCGAAGCGGCCCGAGCCGGTGCGGTCGGTGGACGAGCTGATGGCCCCCGGCGTCTTCGCCGATGACGACGAGGTGGACGACTTCGTTGCGGCGGTCCGGGAGTGGCGTCAGGCTGATCTAGCCTGATCGGGTGCTGCGTGCTCTCGTTCTGGATTGCTGCGAGGTGCCTCGCCCATGACCTGCCCCTGGTCACCCTCAAGGTGAAGGACTATGCCGACTTCGTCCAGCATCACGGACTGGAGCTGATCACCGGCTAGCGCCCAAGGATCGCCCCAAGCGAGACTCGGCGTGCTGCAGGCAGGGATCGACCTGCGGGAACTGGCACGGCTGCGTAAGAGCCTCGGCGAGGACGCACTCCGTGGGGCGCTCGCCGACGCGCTCGACCCCGAGAGCACCGACAACCTCCTCGGCATGCTCGACGTGGCGGCCGATCTCGACGGGGAGTGAGCGCGGAGTCTGGTCCACGCACCACGCTTCCCGCCCGGGCGCGGGACGTTGTGCCATAGTTTTGCATCACTCTTCACAGTGAAGGGCCTGATAAAACTCCGGAGAAACTCGTGGTGATCCCCCAGACGGCGACGCAGGCTCTGCAGGCGGTGCTGGACGGCACGCCGGCCCGCGATCTGGAGGGCCAGCGCCTGGAGTTCAAGGCCGACAACCCGCGCTCGGCGCAGGACAGCGTGCGCACGGTCGCCGAGGCCGTGGCCTGCCTGGCCAATGCGCAGGGTGGAGTGGTCGTCGTGGGGGTGGACGATCGACGCCTCGGTGCGCAGGCTGTGGTGGGCACCCGGTTGGAGGTCGATGCGACGCGTCGGCGGATCTTCGAGCTGACCGATCCGCCGCTCGTGGTCGGGGTGGAGGCCGTGGACGTCGCAGGGGCGACCGTGCTGGTCATCGCCGTGGCACCGAGCCCGACGGTGCATGCCGTCGGGGGCCGGTGCACCGAGCGGATCGCGGACGCCTGTGCGCCGATGAGCCCCGAACGCATCGCCACGGTGATCGCTGATCGTCGCGGCGAGGACTGGTCCATCCAGCCGAGCGGCGTACCGGTCGCGGACGCGGATCCCGTGGCCGTGTCGCTGGCGCGGACCATGCTGACCCAGATCGCCGACCCGGGGCGCCTACGGTTGGCTGATCGCTCTGATCGTGACCTTCTCCGTGGGCTCGGCGTGGCCACGGGCCCGATGCTGACCAATGCGGGGGCGTTGCTGTTCACCGATCGGCTCGCCGGTTCGGGCGTGGAGCCCGAGGAGGTGCTGGCCTACGCCTACCGGCGCACGCCGTCCGGTGCCCTGGTGGTCAACGAACACCTGAGCGGACCCCTGCTGCCGGCCTTGCACACGGTGTTCGACCTGGTCGAGGCCCGGCTCGACCGCACGTCGGTGAACCTCGCACGCGGGCAGCAGCTGCAGGTCGCAGATCTGCCCGAGGCGGCGGTTCGTGAGGCGCTGGTCAACGCGGTGATGCACCGGGACTACCGGCGCCCGGGGCCCGTTCTCGCCGAGCACTCCCCGGCACGATTCGCCGTCACGTCACCCGGCCCGTTCCTGACCGGGATCACCCCTGACAATGTGCTGACCACGTCGTCACGGACCCGAAACCCCCACCTGGCCAACGTCATCCGAGCCCTCGGGCTGGCCGAGACCGCCGGTACCGGCGTCGACCGGATGGTCGCGGCGATGACCCGGTTCGGGCATCACCCGCCCAGGTTCACCGCCGACCCCGACCGCGTGCGCGTCATCTTGGCGGGAGGGGTGCCGAACAGCCATCTGGCCAGGTACGCCGCGACGCTGCCGGCAGGGGAGACCCAGGACGCCGACACGATGCTCGTGCTGTTTACCCTGCTCACCCGCCCCACGGTCACCGCCTCGCAGGCGGCGCCGCTCCTGCAGCGCGACGAGGTCGAGGCACACGCGGTGCTCGAACGACTCGCGGCGCCACCGATCGACATGCTCGAACCCACCCGGGAGACCGTCCGCCGCGCCAGGCCCACCTATCGGCTGCGCAGTGACGTGGTCGCCGCCCTGGGCCCCGCGGTGACCTATCGGCACCGGGCGCGTGACGATGACGAGCGAAAGATCGTGGCCATGGTGCGCGAGTCGGGAACGGTCACCAGCAAGATGCTTCAGATCATGCTCGACCTCAACGGGGTCGCGGCGTCCCGGCTGCTCGCCGACCTTGTCACCCGCGAGATCCTGACCCGGACGTCGGCCTCCACCCGCGGACCCGGCGTCACCTACGGTCCCGGACCGGCATTCCCTGCGGCTAAGGGACGACGTGAGCGGTAGCCCGGCGTCCCAGCGGGGACGCGCGGCATCATGACGAGAGGGAGCGTGGACATGGCGACCGAACCCGAGTCTCCGGCGACAGGAGCGAACGCGGTCCCCACGGATGAACTGATCCGCAAGCGCAGGTGCCAAGCCGTTCGTCTCTCTCGCCGACCTTCCCGGTGTCGACCCCTTCAGCGGGGATCAGGAGTACGAGGAGTTCCTCGAGGACCTCTACCGATCGCGCCGCAGTGAGGCCGGGTGGACCTCGGGCGACGTGTGAGTCAGCGGGGGAGGGCGTCGTCCTGCTGGTCGACCCAGGCGACCACGTCAGCGGGGCGGTAGCGCACGTAGCGGCCGCTTCTCCATGATCGAACCTCCTGGCGGGGCGTTACGGCCTCACCATCAGGTGCGCGGCCCGCCGCCGCAAGACCGTGTTGGGGCCCGGAACGCGGAGAAGTGAATCATGGGAGTAAACCCCGAGGTGCTCTAGACCTTGATCCGTGATCGAGGCTCTGAGCTGGGGTTTTGTGGGCCCCGTGGGGCTCGAACCCACAACCAACGGATTAAAAGTCCGCTGCTCTGCCGGTTGAGCTAGAGGCCCGGCAACCGTGCTGGTGACGGCGCTAGCGTACCGCCGGCGTCCGTGCCCGGAGCGAGGTGCAGAGCGGACGCCAACAGCGCTGTCCGTCCACGACCACGTAAGCCCTGCGGGCTAGTCCGACCCCGGCACGGGCCTCAGGTCGATCGCGATGAGGACGGCGGCGGCGAGGGCCAGCAGGTGGCCGATCTGACCGAGAAGAGCGAGGCCCGCGCCCTGCGCGGCGAGGTCGGTGGCGAGGAAGGTGACCAGCAGGGCGGCGGGGAGGCGGCGGCGTGGAGCTGAGCGCCAGACGCCGGTCGCGAGGAGCGGGAGCCCGATGGTGAGCCCGACAAGGAGGCCGAGGTTCAGGGCCTGGGCCGCGAGGGTGGCTAGTCCTGTGGTGGCGGTGACGGCCTCGTCGGGGGTGAGGACGTGGTGCTGGAGTAGGGCTTGGGTCATGACTTCTGTGCCGAGGTTGGTCGCCAGTCCGCACAAACCGATCGCGACGAGCGATGTCCCCCAGATGGCGAGTCGAGGTGAGCGGGCGTAGGCAAGCCATCCGAGGGTGGCCGCGCCGGCGATCCAGAAGGGGGTGGAGGCGACCATCAGAGTCTCGGACACCCCGGGGCGGCTGTCGCCGTTCGCGACTGCGGTGGCGGTGGCGAGCAGGTCGGAGTCGGCGTATGTGATCCAAGCGGCGGCTTGGAGGGCAGTGCCGAGCAGGAATGCGAGCGACAGAGGGAAGAGCAGCCTGTGCCGTAGGGGGACAGATGTCCGCGTCGTGTCCCTCGTTGTGGCTGGGGGCGGCTGGTTCATCAGGCTCCTCACGTGGTGGGGGATGATTCCCCGACGCTATGGAGGGGAGGGGAGGCGGGTCGTCTGCCGGTGTGCGGACTCGGGTATGCCGTTCGGGAGACCTCCTCGGGTCAATCTCGCCTGTCCAGGCGGTTCTCATAGAAGAAGACCACGGCTTGGACCCGGTCGCGCAGCCCGAGCTTGGTGAGCACACGTGCGACGTGCGTCTTGACGGTGCCCTCCCCGATCCGCAGCCGCACTGCGATCTCGGCGTTCGACAGCGCCTGCCCCATCAGAGTCAGTACCTCTCGTTCGCGGTCGGTGAGCCGTTGCCAGGCCACTGGACGTTCAGACGACCCGGGCCGGCCGGCGATGAACTGGTCGACCAGCTGTCGTGTCGTCGTGGGGCCGAGCACGACATCGCCCTGGGCGGCCATCCGCACGGCGCTGATGAGGCGATCCGGCGGGTCGGTCTTCAGGACGAAGCCCGCCGCGCCGGCCTTCAGTGCGGCGTAGACGTTGTCGTCCATCCCGTAGGTCGTCAGGACCAGGACGCGGACACGCTCACCCAAGGCAGCGAGGTGTCGAGTAGCCGTCAGCCCGTCCATGACCGGCATACGAAGGTCCATCACCACGACGTCCGGGCGGTGACGGCGCACGAGTGCGAGAACGTCCCGACCGGTCCCTGCCTCGCCGACCACTTCGAGATCCTCGTGCAGCTCGAGCAGGGTGCGCAGGCCTGCGCGGACAACGGCCTGGTCGTCAGCGATCAAGACTCTGATCGGATCGTCCGTCACGCCGACCCTCTCCTGACGTCCGGACGTATCGCGGTGGGGAAGACGGCGATTGTCAGCCACGTCCCCGTGGCGCTCCGGCCTGCGCTGAAGTCGCCACCGAACAAGGCGACACGTTCTCGCAGACCGCGCAAACCATGCCCTCCGGTGGTGCACCCTTGCCTTTGCCCAGTGCTGAGGTCGTCGTCCGTGACCGCGTTCTCGATGTTCACCTCGAGGTGGTCGTGGCCGTAGGTGACGGTCACTTCGACGGGGCCGTGCCGGGTGTGCTTGAGTGCGTTGGTCAGCCCTTCCTGGACGACGCGGTACGCCGACAACTCCAGCGCGCCAGGGAGCACCCGGGGGGTGCCATGGACCATCAGCGCGACCGGGCGACCCGCGCCGCGAGCGGCCGTGACCAGGACGGGGAGATCCTCCAGAGTGGGTTGAGGCGCTTCCGGGTGCCCGTCGCTCTCCGACCCGGGGCTCCCGGCCCTGGTGGAGGCAAGCAGGGTGGACAGGTCCCGCAGCGTGAGGTCCCCCGTGGCGCGGACCTGGGCCAAGGCTTCGGACACGCGGGTCGCGTCCCGCTCCGCCAACTGCTGGGCGACCCCGAGCTGCAGCATCATCACCCCCATCCCGTGGGCCAGGACGTCGTGAAGCTCGCGGGACAGTTGCTGCCGCTCGGCGAGGCGCGCCTCGGCATCGGCCACCGCGAGCTCCGCCAACCTTCTGACCTCGGCGTTCGCGGCCGCTGTCCGGTCCCGCCATCGACGCACAGCTCTGCCGGCGCCCGTGGCACCCCCGAGCGCGACTGCCGCGAAGGCCATCGACACCACCGCCCGGGAACTCGGGAGGTGCATCCCCATTGCACCGATGAACAGCCCCATCATGACGACGGGTATCCGCAGGGACGGTGACCGCAGAGCGACGGCGAACGCGGACGCCAATGCAAGGATCAGGGAGCTGCCCGCCTCGAAGTGACCGAACAACGCCAGCACTGTGGTCTGCGGAAGCAGCACCACGGCCACGCAAGCACGGGGCCACCGGCGCAGCAGCGTGAGGCCAGCCCCCGACACCGCGAAGAGCACACTGACCGGGAGAAGGCGCTGCCCCCAGGCGAGCGCGCTGCTGCCGTCCCCCGCCGAGTAGACGGCCCCGAGGCAGCCGAGCAGCACGTCCCAGACGAACCAGCCGCGCGCCGTCCTGAGGCTGCCGGAGACCGGCGCGCGACGATCCGAAGCAGGGGTCGCCCGGGCACCGTCCACCCGCCGAATGTACGGCTCGCCAACGGCCAGAGCGTCTACCGCGCGACAGACGTGGAGCCGTTCGAATTCAACAGACGCGACCCTCGATGGGCGACCGGTCTCTGCTCCCCGGGACTCGGACCCACAACCAACGGATCAAGAGTCCGGTGCGCTGCCGGTTGAGCTAGACGCCCGGCTGCTCCGCCAGCCCACCGGCCCGGCGGGGTGACCGGCCGAGCCATAGCGCGTACGCAGAGAGCGCCGTCAGCGGCAGATGGAGGACACCCATCCACCAGCTCGACGGCTGAACCACGAACCAGACGAGCAGGTTGGTCACGCCGAAGAGCAGCCCTGTCCAGGCAACGACCGAGAGGGTCGGCCGGTGGATCCCCTCGCTGCGGAGGATCATCACCCCGAGCACCAGCGGTGTGATCATGCAGTAGGTCAGCCCGGCACCGTTGGCCAGCGAGCTGACGAACCCACCCGCCACCGCGTCGGACCCCTTCTGCGCGAACGGGAACCACCACGCCAGGGCCATCGGCAGCAGCACCCAGAGCCGCCCCCGGGGCACAGGGCCGTCACCGTCGGAGGACCACCCACCGAGGACGTCGAACGCCACCAGCGCGGCCACCGCCAACTGGATCACCGTGTTGCCGACCAGCCACGCCCACCCGAACCGGTCGGTGTGCGCGACGTTCTGGCCGAACGCCACGATCACCAGCGCCACGGCGTAGTAGCCCCACACCAGCCGCGCCAGGAGCGCCGGCCGGGCGAGGCAGACCAGGGCGACCACCAAGAGTGCGTACTTGGCCCCCACCCGGACGACGCCCAGCTCGTTCACCCAGGGCCGCGCCAGCACGACCCGGACGACGTCCGACGTCGCCCGGGGATCGAACCCGCGCTCGACCAGCGGCGGGATCATGAAGGCCAGCAGGATCCCCGCCTTGACCCACCACGCGCGCCCGACCCCGCTCACAGGGCGAGCCTACGCACGAGATCTGCGCGATATCTCCGTCTGCACCGTGATTCGTGTGCACTCCGAGATCTCGCGCCGATCACCGGCTCAGTTGCGCGTGTACCGCGCTGTGCCTAATTGCGCGCGTACCGCGCGACGAAGGTGCGCAGGATCTGGGGCGGATGCACGACGTCCGCGGCCCAGGCCATGGCCTTGACCTGGTCGGCCTCCTCGGGCGGGAAGTAGCCGGCGTGCTTGTAGACGTCGACCCGGGTGCACAGCCCGGCGACGTCCAGTTCGGGGTGGAACTGGGTCGCGTACACGTTCGCCCCGACCCGGAACATCTGCACCGGGCACGTCGGCGACGACGCGAGCAGCACGCAGTGCGCCGGCAGCGTACTCACCGCCTCCTTGTGCCCGACGAACGCGTCGAACACCGACGGCATCCCGGCCAGGAGCGGGTCGGCGACCCCGTCCTGCGTGAGCGAGATGGTCACCGAGCTCACCGGCTCGGCGAAGGTCCGATCGATCACGGCCCCCTGATGGTCGCCCACCGTGGTGGTCCCGTAGCAGGCCCCGAGCAGGGGGAAGTCCGCGGACACCACGACATCCATCAGCGCCCGCAACTCGGCCTCGACCCGGCGCTGCGCCGGGGTCTTGAGCTCCCACGGATCGGTGGCGTTGTACGGGCTGCCGCCGAGCAGGATGCCCGACCACCGGTCCAGATCGACCCGGCCGAGCTCGTCGCGCTCCAACCGGTGCCGCACCAGCTCGTGCTCGGCCACCCCGAGATACCCCAGGAAGGCGGCGTACTCGTTGTCGGCCGCGGCGTCCTCGGCGCGGGTCGCCAGCAGCAGGAACGGCTTCATGTCGCACTCCCCATGGCGGCCCACCCTACGACGCGGCGCGTGATCCCTTCGAGATCGGGATCCGCCCGCACTTCTGGGGCTGTTGCGTTTTCGGGGTGAGGTGTGTCGTGAACGTGGTGGTTGGTCATGGTTTGGGATGATTGGGGGGTGGCGAAGGCGTACCGGGCTGTGGTCCGTGATCAACCGTTGTTGTTG
>WBZP01004027.1_pt1 | contig 15584 bp, 13 predicted proteins | sample 5204301 | NCBI WGS metagenome assembly WBZP01 (sample SAMN12412401, study PRJNA552823) | activated sludge metagenome | isolation source: activated sludge from nitrification reactor of wastewater treatment plant... | place: USA: Pennsylvania | collected 2017
GGACCTGCCACAACCGGCGTCACTGGCACGCGGACCCGAACTGCTGGATGACTGGACCGACACCGGAGGCGGCCTGCGGAGCGCGTGGACCGGTCCGGCGTTGCGGTGGCGGGTCGACCGGCGCAGCGGGTTGGGTTACACGGTCGCCCGCCTGCGCCACGCCGACGACAACCATGGCGTGATCTACCGCGTGGCGGGCAGCGGGGCGCGCCGGGTCGTCGCCGTCGTCAGCGGCTGGGGGCCGGCGGCGCTCCAGCGGCGGGTCGTGCGCGCCGCGTGCTGGCAGGCACGCACACCGGTGACGCTGTGGTACGAGGGACCGGGAACGCCGAACCGCCCACGCCGCCCAGCCCGGCCGTCCGGCGAGAGTCTGATGTGCGTGTGGGGTTCGGGCATCGAGGCCTACGGCGCCGGGCGGGTTGATCGCTGGTCGTACGACGGTCTGGAACTCGAAGGCGTCGTATGAGTTCCATCCAGCGTGCTGGGCGCGCCCTGCTCGATCGGCTGGACGCCCGGGCGGTTCCGGATTCCCTGTCGCGGTGCTGGCTGGCCCTGCCGCCGCAGGCGCCGGCGGAGTGGGTCTGGCGCGTCCGGCGTGATCGCGTGGACATCGTGCCGTGGTTGGATCGGACCCGGCCCCTGCGCGGAGCGTCGGTGGTCGAGGTGGGCGCCGGACGCGGGGCGTCCACGTTCGCACTGTGCGAGCAGGGCGCGCAGGTCACCGCCTACGACATCGATCAGCCGGGGCTCGACGAGGCCGCAGCTCATCTGGGTGCTGCCGGGTTGGCGGCCGATCTCCGATGCGAGAACGCCACGGCCCTGGCCGACCTTGCGCTTGCCACGCTGGATTGGGTGATGTTCTGGGCCAGCCTGGAGCACATGGTTCACACCGAGCGGATCGCGGCCATCCGCGGGGCCTGGGCGGCGCTGCGACCGGGCGGGTTGCTGACCGTGGTGGAGACCCCGAACCGACTGTGGCCGCACGACTCGCACACGTCGCAACTGCCGTTCTACAACTGGCTCCCCGACGATCTGGCCTTCGACTCGGCGCGGTTCAGCGGGCGACCCGGTTTCGGCGGCTCGCACTACAGCCGGCCGGCCGAGGAGATGCTGGACTTCCGGCGGCGCGGACGGGGGGTCAGCGTCCACGAGTTCCGCCTGGCCTTGGACGGTCAACCCGCCGATGTGGTCTCCTGCATGCAGTTGGACCGCCGGCGGCGCAATCCGCTTCGCCGGCTGGCCTGGGCCGTGGGTGCTCCCGGCCGCACGGTTCGCTGCCTGCAGCGCTACGAGCCAGGTCTCCACGCGGCGTGGCTACAACCGTTCCTGTACCTCACGCTGCGCAAGCCGTCGTAGCAGCGCGCTCCAGCGCCCAACCGCCGGCTGCAGGCTCCACGCGGGATTCGGCGGGGGGTCCGCCAGGGCCAACTGGGTCCGCACGGCCGAAGCGACGTCCTCGGCGTCGGCGTCGGCGCTGACCAGCGCACCGGCGAGACCCTCGGAGATCATGGTCGGGCAGGCGCCCACGGCGGGCACCACCACCCGGCGGCCCATCAGCGCGGCCTCGATCACGACACCCGGCATCCCCTCCGTCGCGCTGCAGACCAGCACCACGTTGGCCGCCGCCAGCACGGAGCGAACGTCGCCGACCGGGCCGAGCACCACGGATCTCCCCGCCAGCGAGTCGGCGGCGAGGCGCTCCACCTCCGGCTGCAGCGGACCGCCACCCGCCAGAACCAGCCAGGCGCTAGGGATCTTGCGTACGACTTCGATGCCCAGCGCTGGGCGCTTCTCCGCGCTCAGCGCCCCAACGACGGCCACCACGAGCGCGTCGGCGGGAAGGCCCAGCGTCTCCCGGGCCCGGCAGCGGTCCTCCTGGGTGGAGGGCGAGAAGTGCCGCGGGTCCCGACTGTTGGGGATCACCGCAATGGCGGATTCGGCAACCCCGTAGAGGCCCACCAGGTCTCGTCCCGCCTCCGGCCAGAGCGCGACCACCGATGTTGCCCTGCGGAGCAGGAGGCCGGTCCTGCTGCGGCGAAGCCGACCGCCCGCCCAATGTGCAGGGTCACCGATGCTGCGGTACACCCAGGGCACCCGTGAGCCGAGCAGCGCCAACGCCGTGGCCGGGAGCGTCGTCGACCCGTAGGCCACCACCACACTGCTGTGCCGGCTGAGGCGGCGCAATCGCCACCAGACCCGCGGCGATCGCCCGCCGCGCCCCAGCACTTCGACGTCGAGCCCGTCGCCGTGGACGGCGGGGCCGAGGGCGACGACACGTGCTGCCAATCCGGACTCGGTCAACGCCGCGGCGAGCGTGGCGCCTTCGACCTCCGCCCCGCGTCGTTGCGTCGATGACAGCACGACGAGCACTGTGGGGTCCACGGCGTGCACGCTAACCATCACGCACCGGGCGCCCCCGCTACGGTGCAAGGGTCATGTGTGGGATCGCCGGGCTGCTGGGCGGCGCCGCCTCGCGCCACGATGCCTTCGTCGCCTTGGCCAACTCGATGGCGGCCGAACTGCGCCATCGGGGGCCCGACGACGACGGCGCGTGGGGGATGGGCCACGTCGCCCTCGCCCAGCGCCGGCTGGCGATCCTGGACCTCAGCCCGGCTGGGCGCCAGCCGATGGCGTCACGGTCCGGGCGGTGGGTGGTGGTCTTCAACGGCGAGATCTACAACCACCGCGTGCTGCGCCAGGACCTGCAGGCGGCGGGCCATCGCTTCGACGGCACCGGTGACACCGAAACCCTGGTGGAGGCTCTGGAGGCCTGGGGGCTGGAACCCACGCTGCACCGCCTGAACGGCATGTTCGCCCTGGCCGCCTATGACCGTGACGCCGATGAGCTGTGGTTGGCGCGCGACCGGCTGGGCGAAAAGCCGCTGTACTGGTCCCACAGCCCTCGTCAACTGCTCTTTGCCAGCGAGCTCCGCGGCCTGCGCGTGGTCCCCGGGTTCCGGGCCGAGATCGACGAGCAGTCGGTGGCCGCACTGCTGCGCTGGTCGTTCATCCCCCACCCGTTCACGATCTATCGGGACGTCCGCCAGCTGGCCCCCGGCGAGTTGCTCCGCGCCCGGCTCGACGGCGGCGAGGTGCAGGTCGAGACGCGCCGATGGTGGGACCTCGGGGAGGTCGTCGATCGGGCCTCGCAACAGCCTCCGCTGGTTGGGCCGGAGGCCGACCGCGAGCTGGCGGCGCTTGTCGACGATGCCGTCGCCGTGCGCCTGCTCAGCGATGTCCCGATCGGGTCGTTCCTGTCCGGTGGCATCGACTCGGCGCTGGTGGCTGCCTCGGCCCAGCGAGCACTCGGCAGTACACCGCTGCGAACCTTCACGGTGTCGATGCCGGAGCTGGGCGCCGACGAGGCAGCCGACGCCGCGGCCACCGCCGCGGCGATGGGGGCTAGCCACACCACCTTGGCGCTGTCCCGATCCGACGCGGTGAGTCTGGTGGGTTCGATGGCGTCGGTGTGGGACGAGCCCTTCGCCGACCCGTCGATGGTTCCCACTGCCCTGCTGTGCCGGGCGGTCGCCGGGGAGGTGACGGTGTGCCTGAGCGGCGATGGCGGTGACGAGTTGTTCGCCGGCTACAACCGGCACGTGTTCGGCGAGCGGGTGGCGCGCCGTGCGGCGCGCCTGCCGCAGGTGATCCGCGGTCCCCTCGGCAGGGGCCTGGGCGCCATTCCCGTGTCGACGCTGGATCGTCTGGGGGCCGGCCTCCGGCCGGTGCTGCCCAGTCACTGGCGGCTCCCGATGGTGGGGGACAAGGTGCACAAGGCCGCCGCCCTGCTGGCCGCGGATCAGGATCCATGGCCGGTCCTGGCTGGCGTGTGGTCGGAAGATGACCTCGGCGTCCGCCCGCACCTGCCGGAGTCGGCGATGCGCGCCGATCCCACCGAACGCATGCTGCTCACCGACACCTGGAGCGTGCTCGCCGACCAGATGTTGGTGAAGACGGACCGGGCCAGCATGGCCGCATCGATGGAGGTGCGCGTGCCGTTGATCGACCATCGGCTGGTCGAGCTCGCCTGGCGGATCCCGATCGGCGACAAGGCATCTGGCGGGCGGGGCAAGCTTCCCTTGCGCCGTCTGGCGGCAGCGCGCCTGCCTGCGCCGGTGTCCCGCCGGCCCAAGCTGGGGTTCGATCCGCCGCTGGGCCGGTGGCTTCGCGACGACCTGCGCCCGTGGGCCGATGACCTGATCGGGTCGTCGGGCGCGGTGGATGCGGGCTGGCTCTCCGGGCCGGCGCTCCAGCGCGTCTGGACCGAGCACCTCAGCGGCCGGCGCAATCACGATTACCGGCTGTGGGCGGTGCTCATGGTCGAGTCATGGCTGCGTCGGTATCACGGCTGAGCCGACGCGGTGCTGCGATGGGTTCGGTCGGTAGGCACAGCAGGATCAGCATCAACGGCCACACCTGTACCCGCTGACGGGCCAGCGCTCCGAGGTTGGCGAACGCCGACCAGGCGAAGCAGAACACACCCGTGTAGACGATCGCGTACAGCACATATGGCCGGCGGAACACCAGCCGGGGGATCTCCCTGAACCGTCGCCATCGTCGGGCAATGATCACCAGCAGGATGGTCGACTCCGCTGCGGCGGCCAGGTTCTGGGCGTTGCTGGCCTCCAGGATCGTCGGGCGGAACAGCACGGTGAACGCCGCGCTGGGGTATTCGAACGGGCTGTTGGGCAGCGGCCGATCGATCTCCGAGCCACCCCCGGCGGTTCCAGCGGTCGCCTTCTCGAACACGTCGCTGACGACGGCGGCGTCGTTCTTGGTGGACTCCGGTACCAGGTACCTGGCGGTCTGGCCGAACATGAACGCCAGGCCGATCATCAACACCAGCACGCCGCCGAAACGGCCGACCGCGCCGAATCCTGCCTGGTCGTCGATCGGCTTGCGAAACAGCACCGCCACCGTGACGGCGACGAGGATCACTGCCGAGACATGCGGGCGCACCAGCGCCCCGATGGCCAGGCCGACGACCAACGTGAACCAGCCACCCGGGATGCGCCGGGCGATCTTGGCCGCACCGAAGGAGCTGACGCCGATCGCCAGCATCATCACCGCCTCCTTGCCGATGGACGACGGCCAGAACACCAGCGACGGCAGGAAGAACACGAGCTTGGCGTAGGAGACGGCGTCTCCCTCAGGGAGCCCGACGCGAAACGCCTTGTAGAAGAAGAACAGGCCCCAGAACCCGACGAATGAGAACACCAGAAACCCGCCCAGCCGAGCGGGACCGATCAGGCTGTACAGCATGGCGGTCAGGTCGGTGATCGCCTTGGTGCCCACGCGTGGCGTCAGCAGGTCGGTCAACGAGACGCGGCCGTCGAAGAACGCATTGGAGCGGTCGACCGCGTCGAGGTGGTATTGCAGCGAGTCACCGCTGCCGTAGAGCTCGAACGACACGTAGAACCGCACCCACGACGCGGCCAGCTTGACCACCAGCGCCGCTCCGAGCAGGCCCATCATGCTCTCCGGGTCGTCAATGGTCGCCCAGCGCAGTATCAGGATGCCGGTGATCGCCAATGTGGGAAAGATCAGCAGCACGACCCAGGTTGTGTACCGCCAGTTGTTCATCGCCCACACCAGCAGACCGAGGTAGGCGACGACCGCGGCGTAGGCGGGAACAGCGACCTTCCACGGCCCGCCGATGCTCTGGCGCGTGGTCGGCGCCTGGTACCAGGGAGTCACGCGGTCACCTGGCGCCCCGGGGTCGCCGCATCAGCACCGCGACGTCGATCGCCCGCGCGTGGAGCACCTCGGCGCGTCGCCAACGGGTCACTCGTTGTCGGGCTGGGCCTGGGCTTCAAGCTCGGCCAGCATCACGTCGATGTCGTGCACGGGGTCTGGGGTTCGTGCGGTGGCCATGAGCGGGTCGAGCTGCGCCGCGTTCCCGGCGGTTGGCTGGTCGGTGTGGGCCGGGTCGTTCGCGATGGTCGGCAGGCCACCGCCGACGCCGTCCAGCACGTCGAAGGGATCGGTGGACTGCGTGGCCCGAGTGCTGACGTCCGTCGCTGGTCCCAGTGAGGTGGTGGGGGCCGGGCGGTGTGCCGACACCGGCTCGGTGACCTTGTCGATCTTGGCCTGGCTGCGCTTCGACCTCGACGACGGATCCGAGTAGTAGTCGTAGTAGCGCGAGCCTCGAATCCTGGTCGCGCCGGCTGCAGTCAGGGCGATGCCTATCCGCTTGGCGCCGGCGAACTGCACCAACTCGGCGGCACGCTTGGCGCCCTCGGTGGTGGTGCTGCCGATGCGACCGATGAGGATGACGACCTCGGAGATGGGGACGAACTCCAGCGCTTCGGTGGTCACCGCCAGCGGCGGGGTGTCGACGATGACCACGTCGGCCTCGTGACGGAGTTGGGCCGTCATCTTCACCGTGGCCCTGGTGAGGTCTCCGGCGCTGGCCGCGAGTGGGGCCAGGTCGAGCAGCTCGACGCCGGGCACGTCGGTTTGGACGAGGAACTCCGACGGTGGGAGGCGGGTCAGGGCCATCAGTCCGCCTGGCAGCGGCGGCCGCCCGGCGGCGATCACGGCCTTGACGATCGCCGGCCGACGGAAGTCGGCGTTCACCAGGATGACGCGCCGCCCGGTCTCGGCGAAGGCCGCGGCGAGGTTCAGCGCCGTGGTGGTCTTGCCCTCTCCGGGACTCGGCGAGGTGATCATGATCACCCCGAACTGCTGGTGCGGGCCTGCCTGCTCGCCGCCGGTGGTCATGAACATCACCGAGGTGCGCAGCGAACGGAAGTTCTCGGCGACGGCGTGGTGGTGCTGCGGCCCGACCAGGATCCGCCGGCCGCGCTGGCGCCTGGCGAGCACGGGGAACTCCACCAGCACCGACGAGCCGAACGATTCCTCCGCTCGGCGCCGATCACGGATCCGGGCGTCGAGTCGCTCCACCACCAACGCCAACCCGGCGCCGAGCAGCGCACCGAGCGCCGCCCCGAGCGGGACGCGCTCCTTCCTGGTGCGCGGCAGGGTGAACCCGCCTCCGCCCAGCTGTACCGGCTGGGCGGACTGCTGCAGCGTCAGGTTGATGTCGGAGTTCTCGACGTCGGACAACTCGATCTGTTGGGCAATGGCGGACTGGTACGCGCTCAGTGCTGCGTTTCGCTCGGCGAGCGCCGCAGGATCCGCGTCCTTCTCGTCCGGCGGGAGGGCTTGCTCCTTCTCGTCCAGCGCCACTTTCTTCTTGGCGACGAGCAGGTCGATCTTCTCGATGCGGGTGGATCGGTCCTCCTGCTGCTTCTCGGTGAGGTACTTCACCGTGACCTCGCTGAACGCGTCGGCGAGGCGGACGATGTCGGCGGGGTCCGTGCCCGTGGCGGTGAAGGTGACGGTGAAGGTGATCGGGTCGACCTGCACCGACACGCGAGAGGCGAGCGCGGCTGGCAGTCCCTGGTAGTCCAACGCTCTGGCGACCCGTGACGGCACCTCGCCGGTGGTGGCGAACGTCGGGATCTGGTTGAGGTTGATGGTGCCGACCCTCGACTGGTTGCCGAACGACGGATCGCGCACCAGGAGGGTGTTGGTGGCCGAGTAGGTGATCTCGATCGGCGCCGGCTTCGGATCGGTACCGGCGAAGGTCATGGCCGCGCCGAGGCAGGCGATGATGGCGATGATCGGCCACCGGCGGATCAGCGCCCGGATGTACTCAACAGGTTCGATACGTCACCCCCTATGGCCCCAACAGGACGAGGACGTCGGCCTTGCCCTCACCAAATGCCAGCCAGTTGACGTCGCCGGTCTCGGCCAGCACGTTGTCCGCCGGGACACCCGTGACGAAGGCGACGGTGAGGGCGGCCCGCTTCTTGCCCTCGGCGTACATGATCACGGTGGCGTCTACCTTCTCCGGCGCGTCTGCGGCTTGGAGGGCATTCCACCCCACCTGACCGAGGGCATCGGCAAGCTTCTGGGCGTCGCCCGCCCTGGCCCCGGCGTTCAGCACCTGGACCCGTACCTCGGCGGGGATGATCGGCGAGGTGTCCTCGGTGGTGGTCGTCGTGGAGGGCTTGGTCGTCGTGGTCGTCGGAGGTTTGCTGGTGGTCGTGGTGGGGGGCAGCGTGGTCGTGGTGGTCGTGGTCGTGGTCGTGGTCGTGGTCGTGGTGCTGGTCGTCGTGGTGAAGAAGGGCGTCGTCGGCGCAGAGGTCAACTCCGCCGGGGTGGTTCGCTGGGACAGCACGACCAGCGTGGCGGTTCCGGCGGCGGCCAGGATTCCGATAGCGGTTCCCGCGCGCATCGGGCCACTATACGGCCAGGTCGCGCCCGGGTAGGGTCGGTTCAGGTATTGGGAGGTTCACATGGCCGCGGACGTGCCGCACGAGACCATCGACGCTCTGCAGTGGGAGCAGCGCAGATTTCCACCGCCGGAGGGGTTCAAGGCGGACGCGCTGGCGACGGGAACGGACCTGTACGAGGACGCGGCCGAGGACGACGAGGGCTTCTGGGCCCGCCAGGCCGAGGAGCTGGTGTCGTGGTCGGCGCCGTGGCACACCATCTGCCGCTGGGAACTGCCCAACTCGTCCTGGTTCCTCGGTGGCACGCTGAACGTGTCGTACAACTGCCTGGACCGGCACGTCGAGGCTGGCAAGGCGGACCGAGTCGCCTTCCATTGGGAAGGTGAGCCCGGCGACACCCGCACGATCACCTATGGCGATCTGCTCGCCGAGGTGCAGCGCTTCGCCAACGTCCTGCGAGGGCTCGGCGTGGACCGAGGCGACCGCGTCAACATCTACCTTCCGATGATTCCCGAGGCGGCGGTCGCCATGCTGGCCTGCGCCCGCATCGGCGCCGCCCACAGCGTGGTGTTCGGGGGGTTCGCCGCCCACAGCCTCGCCGACCGGATCAACGATGCGGCGGCCAAGGTCCTGATCACCGCCGACGGTGGCTACCGCCGCGGCGACGTCTTCGCCCTGAAACCACACGCCGACGAGGCGCTGGCGTCCTGCCCGTCCGTCGAACACGTCGTGGTCGTGCGGCGTGGGGCCAACGAGATCGAGATGGTGCCCGGACGGGACCACTGGTACCACGAGCTGATGGAGGGGGCCGACCCGATCTGCCCGGCCGAGCCGATGGACAGCGAGCAACTGCTGTTCCTGCTGTACACCAGCGGCACGACCGGCACCCCGAAGGGGATCATGCACACCACCGGTGGGTACCTGGTGCAGACGGCCTTCACCCACAAGTACGTGTTCGATCTGCACGCGGAGACCGACGTCTACTGGTGCACCGCTGATGTGGGCTGGGTCACCGGCCACAGCTACATCGTCTACGGACCGCTGGCCAACGGCGCCACCAGCGTGATGTACGAGGGCGTGCCGAACTATCCAGGCAATGACCGGTTGTGGTCCATCGTCGAGAAGTACGGCGTGACCAAGTTCTACACCGCGCCCACCGCCATCCGGACCTTCATGAAGTGGGGCGCCGCCGAGCCGGCCAAGCACGACCTGTCGTCACTGAAACTGCTCGGCTCGGTGGGTGAGCCCATCAACCCCGAGGCGTGGATGTGGTACCACGAACACATCGGTGGGGGTCGGTGCCCCATCGTGGACACGTGGTGGCAGACCGAGACCGGGGCGATCATGATCTCACCGCTGCCGGGCGCGACCACCACGAAGCCCGGTTCGGCCACGTTCCCACTCCCGGGCATCAGCGCCGACGTCGTCGACGATCACGGCGAGCCCGTTCATCGTGGCGGTGGCTACCTCACCCTCACCCGGCCGTGGCCGTCGATGATGCGCGGCATCTGGGGTGACCCCGAGCGATTCCAGCGCACCTACTGGTCGCAGTATCCGGGCCGCTACTTCGCCGGCGACGGGGCCAAGCTGGACGACGACGGGTATCTCTGGTTGCTTGGACGTGTCGACGACGTGATGAACGTGAGCGGCCACCGGATCAGCACCACCGAGGTGGAATCCTCGCTCGTCGCCCATCCGGCGGTTGCCGAGGCCGCAGTGGTCGGGGCCAACGACGCAACCACCGGCCAGGCGATCATCGCCTACGTCACCCTGCGCTCCGGTTGCGACGTGAGCGAGGCAGATCTACGCAACCACGTGGGCGGTGACATCGGTTCGATCGCCAAGCCGAAGACCATCTACTTCACGCCCGATCTTCCCAAGACGCGCAGCGGCAAGATCATGCGCCGCTTGCTGCGGGACGTGGCCGAGGGCCGCAACCTGGGCGACACCACCACCCTGGCCGACGCCAGCGTGGTCACCGAACTCCAGCGGCGCGCCGGCGAGACCGCCGACGACTAGCTCTCGCCCTGGCCTGCGGCTGCGTTGGGGACTCTGGCGAAGGCCCACACCATTTGCGGCGAGGCCGCATCGTCACGCAAGGTCCACCGTGACAGCACCCGGTGCCTCCACAGGTACGGCCGCCACGCGCCGTGGTTCGCCAGCACGCACCACTTGTTGCCCCACGACCCCACGTCGGTCACGGTGAGCCCCTGCGCTTCGATCAGCGCCCGGAGGCCGTCGGGGGTAAAGCGCCAGAAGTCGATCGGCTGCGGGTGGACCCTGATCAAGAACGGTGTCGTGATCAGAACGAGAGCGCCCGGCCGCCCAAGCCTGGCGAGGTTGCCGATCGCCGTCAGCGGATCGGTCACATGCTCCAGGACCTGTTCGCAGATCACCACGTCGAAGCGCCCGACGTCGTGGGGACGGAGCAGGTCGAACTCTGGGTACTCGAGGCCGGTGTAGGAGCGCCACGGTCGGCCGCGATGCGCAGAACCGGAGACCTCGACAGCATCCAGCGCAGACAGGTCGAGCGAGGCGAGCGCAGTCGAGATGCGCCGGTCCATGACGACCCGCACCCAATGCTGCTTGGCCTTGAGCCGCCGCCGCCGAGCCAGGCGCCGGCGGGCGATCGCTGCTCGGACCCGGCGTGCGGCTGCGACGGCGGGTCGCGCTGGGTCAGTCACGGAAGTTGTTGAACTGAAGCGGGATCTCCAGGTCCGCTGCCTTCAGCATCTGCATGACCGCCTGAAGATCGTCGCGCTTCTTGCCGGAGACACGCACGGTGTCGCCCTGCGTCTGGCTGCTGACGCCCTTGGGGCCCTTGTCCTTGATCATCCGATTGATCTCACGGGCCTTGTCGGCGTTGATGCCCACCTTGATGGTGACGACCTGGCGCACCGTGTTCTGCGTGGCTTCCTCGACCTTGCCGTAGTCGAGACCCTTCAACGACACACCCCGCTTGACCAGCTTCTCCTCCACGACCACCCGCAGGGCGGCGAGACGATCCTCGCTGACGGTTCGCAGCGTCAGCACCAGGTCGGTGTGGTCGATCGACGAGTTGGTGTTCTTGAAGTCGAACCGGGTGTTGATCTCCCGCTGAGCCTGGTCGATGGCGTTGCGGACCTCCTGGCGATCGACCTCGGAGACGATGTCAAAGCTGGGCATCGCGCCAGGCTAACCGGGTGGTCGGGAGAGCCCCAGCGCCGCTAGCGTGTGCGCTCGCACATGGGTCGATGCCCGAGTGGCCAAAGGGAGTTGACTGTAAATCAACCGGCAACGCCTACGGAGGTTCGAATCCTTCTCGGCCCACACTGACGAAGCGTCCCGCCGCCCCAGCCGGGGTTGGCGGGACGCTCTGTTCCGCCCTCACAGAGCGGGATGCCGTCGTGGATCGTCCCGTCGTGGATCGTCCCGCCGCTAGGACCGGAAGCGCTGACGTAGACTTGCCGGGTGCGGGGGGCAGGGCGGTCGCTTCGGTCCCGGGCCAGGGATCAGGCCCAGGCATTGTCGGAGCGGCTCTGGTATCGATGGTCGGTTCCGAGCCTGCCGCTGGTGGCTCTTCGCTCCGATCCTCGCAGCCGATCCCAGCATGGTCAGGACGTCGTGCTGCTCCATCACGTGTTCGGTGGTCGGGCGAGCGGGTTCTTCGTCGACGTCGGCGCGTTCGACGGCGAGACGTTCAGCAACAGCTGGCTCCTCGAGCAGGTCGGATGGACCGGACTGTGCATTGAACCCAACCCGGACCAGGCGGCGCGGTGCCGCGCGGCCCGGACGGCAGAAACCGTGGAGGCCGCGATCGGTCCCACCGACGGAACCGGCCAGTTCGTCGTGGTCCCCGGTGACGCCGGGGCGATGCTCAGCACTCTCGCTCGAGCGATGACCCGCCGCCACCGGGCACGAGTCCGCCGCGACACCTCGCACCTCGGCGAACCGCGGACCGTCGCGGTCCCTACTCGGCGCCTGGACTCGATCCTGGCGATCAGGGGGGTCACGGCCGTCGATCTCCTGCTCATCGACGTGGAGGGGTCTGAGGCCGGGGTGCTCGCCTCAGTGGATCTGTCGGCCGTTGGGCGCCCGGTGGTGCTCATGGAGAACAACAGCCGAGACGTCGGCCTGTACCGACTCCTCCGATCGGAGGGCTACTCGTTGATGGCACGGATCGGCCGGGATGAGCTCTACGTCGCCGGCTTGTCAGATCGCCGCGAGGCTCGATGATGTCGGCTGGTGGCACGCTCGTGCTGGACTTCGCCGACTTCTGGCCCGGCTTCGACAAGCAGGACAACTGGCTGACCGGAGTGCTGCGACAGCGATTCGATGTTCAGCTGTCGTCAACCCCGGAGGTGTTGATCTACTCCGTGTACGGGCGCGCCCATCGAGACTACCGGTGCACACGATTGCTCCTGAGCTGGGAGAACCGACCGTGGGGGTTCTCGTCGTGTGACTTCGCGATGACGTCGGACTACCACCGCTCGCGCCGCCATCGTCGGCTGCCGCTGTGGGTCGCGTGGCTCGACGAGATCCCACGCCCGAGGGCGCTGGATCGCGGGGAGGCGCTCGACCGCGGGTTCGCCGCGATCGTCACCTCGAACCCGTCCTCGGCGACTCGGGAGCGGATTCACGGCTTGCTTGAGACCTGCGGTCCGGTGGCGTCGGGTGGGCGGCATCGGAACAACGTCGGTGGGCCGGTGCCCGACAAGCTCGCGTTCATCAGCCGCTACAAGTTCAGCGTGGCGTGCGAGAACTCCTCGTACCCCGGCTACACGACCGAGAAGCTGCTTCAGTCGCTGGCGTGTCAGACGATCCCCATCTATTGGGGCGACCCGTGTGTGCACCGTGAGTTCAATCCACAGCGGTTCGTCAACTACAGCGACTTTCGGTCCGACAGGCAGTTCGTGGAGTACGTTCGCTACCTCGACACCCACGACGACGCGTACCTGGAGGTGCTGGCCGAACCATGGTTTCGCGACGGCGCCCTCCCCGAGAGCGCGGACACCGATGCGCTGCTCGACTGGATCGAGTCATCCCTCCGCTCGGGACGCACGCCGGTGGCGCGACGCAGGGCGGTTCCCATCGGTTGGTTGCACCACACGGTGGATCGGGGTCGCGGCCGCTGGCGGCGGAACCGCACGATCAGCTGACCAGCGGTCAGCCGGCTACAGCAGCCGCTGCATCAGCGCGACGTCCAGCCATTTGTTGAACTTCCGGCCGACCTCGCGCTCGATACCGACGAGCTCGAATCCGCACGAGGCGTGCAGGGCGCGGGATGCCTCACTCGTCGCGGTGATCCTGGCGAAGACTGCGTGGAACCCGGATCGGGCCGCGATGTCCAACAACTCCGTCAGCAGGCGCTTGCCAGCGCCCTGTCCGTGGTACGCGCGGTCCACGTAGACCGAGTTCTCGACGCTGGTGCGGTAGGCGGCCCGTTCCTTGTACGGGGAGAGGGCCGCGAAGCCGACGACGTCGCCGCTGGCCACCGCCACGATCGCGGCGAACGCTCCTGATCGATCCGCCAACCAGCCCCGTTGGTCCTCGATGGAGCGAGGCACGAGGTCGAAGGTGGCGGTCGTGTGCGTCACCTCGTAGTTGTAGATGGCTCGGATACGTTCGGCGTCGTACAGCAGCGCCGGCCGAACCTCGACCAGCGCTCCTGCCACGGGCGGGAAGCGTATCGGCTTGCGCCGCGCTGGCGGCCTACGATTCGCCGCGATGATCGAGCGCCTGCGCAGCCTCGCCGCGCCCGCCAGAGCCCTGGTGATGATCGTTCCCATCGTCGTCATCGGGCTGGCCTGGGTGCTCGGCGCGGCGCCCTCCAGCGCACCGGACGAGGACTCTCACTACGTCAGGATGGTCGGTCTGAGCAGCGGTGACGTGACCGGTGACGACGTTCCACCGGATGCGCCCATCCCGTGGATGACCGAAGCCACCGCGGCCCAGCGCGAACGGATCAACCGGGAAGCGGGCGTCTATCGCATCGCCGACGCCGACTTGCCGGCGCAGCCGTGCAACAAGTTTCAGCCACATCGCCCGTTCGTCTGCCCTCCGCCCGTCGCCGACCCTGGACACCGCGCCACGTCGTATCACGCCAAGTCGCTGCCCACGGCGTACATCGTGCCGGCCATGCTCTCCAGGCTCGGATCCGGGTCGGCGCGGATGTACCTTGGCCGCCTCGGGTTCCTGCTGCAGGCCTGCGCGCTGCTGTGGATCGCCTTCGTCGCCAGCGACCCGGTTCTCCGGCGAAGTCTCTGGGCGTCGGGTTGCGCCGTGGTGGCGGTGACGCCGCTCGTGGTCTACCAGTTCGGGGTGCTGTCCCTGAGCGGCGCCGAGGCAGCGGCGGTGATGGCGTTCGGCGCCTCGCTCTGGCGGGCCGTGACCTCCGGCGCCAGGCGCTGGCGATGGGCAGCCAGCCTGCTGTGCGCGTTGGCGATCCTCGTGCGCGATACGGGATTCGTGATCGTCCCCCTGGTGGGCGTGGTGATCGTGCTGGCCTCCCCGGGCCTGGTCGGCAGGCTGCGCAAGGCAGGCGCCGGCCGTGTCGTGCCGCTTGCCGTCCTGCCAGTCGCAGCGCTCGCCGCGTCGATGTGGTGGCGATCGCGGTACCAGATGACGTTGCCCGTCACCATCGACGCCCTCACCGACACGTTCACGTTGCGGCAGTTCGCCCGCCTGGCCTATGACTCCGTCGGGCGCGTTGGTTGGCTGGACACCTACCTCCATCCGCTCGGCGTGGCGGTGTGGTTCGCGGCGGCCGCACCGCTCGTCGTCGGTGCGATGTGGTCATCCGGACGGGCGATTCGCCTCGGGGTGGGCTTCCTGGCGGCGTGGGTGGTGTTCAACACGTTGCTCACTGCGGCGTTGAGCCCGTCAGGGTTCGGCAACGGTGCGCGGTACTCGCTGCCGATTCTGTCGGCTGGCCTGCTCTCGGTCGGCCTCGTCGCCTCGGACGCGTTGCCCACGCCGAGCCGGCGACGGCTGGTCCGCGTCGCGGTTGCGATCGTCGCCGCAGTTCACGCGGTGGTGGTCCTCACCGCCGCCAGACGCTCGGCACTCGGCCAGGACGGGCTCGATCTGTCGCTGTCGGGCGCCCTGTGGACGCCACCGGTTGGGTGGCCGGTCGTGCTCGTCTTGGGGGCCGTGGGCTCGGCCGGCCTCGCGGCGACCGCATGGTTGGTCCAGGTCGACACCCATTCGCCGCCACCGCCGCGGTAGGCCGTTTCGGGGTGGTGATGAGCCCGAGTGAGGGCTATGCTGGCTCCCCGGTTCGCGGCTCTGCCGCGCTCCAACGCCCTTTTAGCTCAGTCGGTAGAGCAACGCCATGGTAAGGCGTAGGTCGTGGGTTCGATT
>WBZP01004030.1_pt1 | contig 15574 bp, 6 predicted proteins | sample 5204301 | NCBI WGS metagenome assembly WBZP01 (sample SAMN12412401, study PRJNA552823) | activated sludge metagenome | isolation source: activated sludge from nitrification reactor of wastewater treatment plant... | place: USA: Pennsylvania | collected 2017
GGGTGGTCCGGTTCGGTGGAGAACGAGTCCCCGACGTTCAGGTCCGACGCCTGCACCTCGACGGCGTCGAAGTCGGACGCCTTGGCGTGCAGCCATTCCTGGCGTTGCATCTCGCTCAACAGGTCGGCCGTCTCGTTGCGAGCGTCGGGAACCGGGCCGACGAGTCGGGCGTTGCGGTTCCGTAGCACCGAGTCGTACAAGCGGCCGACCCGCGACTGGAGATCCGCCAGTCCGGCCATCGGGTCGTCGGGCAGTCCGTCGCCGACATGCTCGGCGGCAGCCGTGAACGTGTCCGCCACCGGCAGATGGCCCATCCACTCCTTCTGCACCTTCAAGTCGACGCCCTCCGATGCCCACCCGTCCTTGGTCAGCTTGAATGGGCGCACTTTCGTCTCGGGCCTGTCCTCGAAATCCCGCACGACACCCTCGGCCATCGCAGCGAAAGCGTCAGCGGTGAAGAACCCGTCGGGGGTGATGTCGCGGTCGCCGAACTCGGCCGCCACCGCCTGCTGCGCCTGGCGGGAACGGCGCAGACGGTCGAACTGCCCGAACGTCTCGGCGTCGATGCCGTCGAGGTGCAGGCCGTCCACGTCGGCGACCCCGCCGTCGGCGTGAAACTTCTTGAAGTCGGCCGGGTCCATCCCGGCCCGGGTCGCATAGGCGAACTGGCGGACCGTGTCCATGTCCACGTTGCGAAGAAGCGGCCGCTCCTTGTCCGTCTGGGTGAGGGTGCGCTTCTCCGGGTCGAACACGAAGAACCTCGGAGCATCATCGCCGAGGCCACCGACAGCGACGACCGTCCGGTCCTCGACCGTGAACGTCCTCGACTCCCCCTGCCGGGTAAGACGGGAGTCCGCACCGTGCTCTTGGCGAAGAATGTCGTCGCGGAACCGGTCGAGCGACGCGAACCCCTGCCCGATGTCAGGCCACACCGTCTTGCGATCAGCCGGGAGGGTGACGTCACCGACGAGGCCGTCGAACACTTCACTCGCCTTCTTGTGCGAGTAGAGGGACACGATGTGGGCCGTCCCGACCGGGGACCCGGCCTCGTCCAACACGTCGAAAGGAGTGAACCCCCGATCGTCCGGGCCGTTCACGTCACCGAGGTGAACCTTCATCGTCGCCGGGACACCCGGCGTGTCGCTACTGGCGGGCAACAGCGGGTCGAACACCCGGCGCTGCATGCCGGTGGCATCGGTGACCACCACCGTCGAACCCATCCGGGCCGCCAAGTCGGTGACGCCCGGGTACTTCTCGCCGGAAGCGGCCAGACGAGCGTCGATCTCGTCCGCCGTGAACTGGCGGCCCCCGTAGGTGACGGTGTCGCCAGGGCCGTCGGTGAACATCGCCGGACCCGGATAGTCGTACAGGTCGGCCATGACACCATTGCGTGCCAGGGCGGATCGTAGGCCGGTCGCCTTCTCCGGGGACATGTCGGCGAACCGGTAGGCCGCCGTCGGGTCGGCATCCCGGGCCGAGTCATGGAAAGCCACCCTGTGGCCAGGGTCGTCCTTGAACACCCCGATCCGGGCGGCGGTCCAGTCGCCGTCCTCAACCGTGGACCGGATGTTCTGGTGGACGGCGACGGCGATCTGGTGGCGGATGTCGAGCAGCGACGCCATCGCACTGTCAGCCGCGTTCGCTTCACGGTCGTCCGGGTCGACCCACGTCGTGAACGGGCGGGTCACGGTGCCTTTCCCGCCCGGGGCGGCCTCGGCCAAGGCGCCCGTGTCCAGCATGTCGGACAGCACGTCGAGCGACGCGTCGTCGGTGAACACCTTCGACAGTTCCACGTCCTTGTCGCCGTACAGCGTCACTTCCCACGTCGCCCCATAGGCGTTTATGTTCGGCAACCGCTGCCGCTGCACCCGGGTGATCGGCTGCAACTTGGCGCCCGGACGGGGGGACACGACCCGCATCGGCGGTGACGCGTAGTCGTCGTCCAGGTCCGACCACTTGACCCGGTACCGGCGCAGGCCCCGGGCCTTCGGTTCGGGCAGGACGACCTCGGCGAAGTCGTCGTCGCCCCAACGGACGTCGACCACGTCACCCTTGCGGACCCCGGCGTCGGCCAGCACCCCGGTCCGCAAACGTGCCCGGCCGGACCGGTCCCGGCGGATCCGGTCACGGGTCAGTAGCGCCCGCGCCGCCTTGAGAGCGAGGGCTTTCGCCGTCGACCAGCCCCGGGGGGCGAACTGGCCGTTGCCCGGGTCGTGCCAGACGTCGTTCGCGTCGAACGGCATCGGTCAGCCGAACGCCGAGTCGGGCGGGTCGACCAGTTCCGGCGGGTCGGCCACGTCCGGGGCGTCCGTCGTGAACACCGGCGACGCCATCACGACCGCCGAGTCGTACAGGCCGTCCGGGTCCATCCCGGCCCACGGGGCGTCACCGACGTACACGGTGGCCGGATCCGTGCCCGGCAGGTCACCCCACACGGGGGTGGGAGCGAACCCGTCGGGGGTGAGCCACCCGACCTCGGTGAACGCCTTGGACTGTTCTGGCCGGTCGACCCCGGCAAAGAACAGGACGGGCTTCGTGGTGCGACCTGAGACGCTGGCAGCCATCGGCGGGGACCCCATGTCGGATGCGAACTGGTTGGCGAGAGCGAGGATGGTGACGATGTCGGCGTCGATCGTGTTCGTCTCCATCACCGGGTTCGATCCGCCCATGGACAGGCCCGTGTTGGCCGCCCAACGATGGTGACCGTCGATGATGTAACCGTCGCTGGTCTGCGAGATGACACCGGGCGGGACCTTGCCCGCCTTCATGCCTTCCATCATGCCGGTCACTTTGCCGCCCCGCAGCTCGGCCTGCGATGCCCGCAGATGCGAGGCGTACACCTTGGTGCCCCGCTTCACCTTGATGCCCTTGACCTCTTCCAACCACTTGAGGAAGTCCTCGGTCAAGTCCACTTCGCCCTTACCGTTGCGGGGCAGGGAGTCGGCATAGGATCCGGGGACCGGGTTGGCCGTCGACAACTGCGGCATGCGAATACGGTCATAACCCACACTATCGGCACAGTTGCCCGTGTACCACACTGTGCCCCTACGTCGCGCCAGCCAGGTTCCGTTCGGCGTGGTGGGGCACCACAGGATCCCCTTGTGGTGGACCCACTCCACTCTCGTCCGGCACTCTGGTCGGTTCTTGGTCGACATGGGCGACGTGTACGGCGATGACCGTCGCAGTACCCCGACCTGGTACTGGACGAGGCCACTCTTCCTGCCGGGGCGCGTCTCTGGCCGTTCAGTCGTGTTGGTCCTCACCCCGGCGAGGGCGCAGGCCATCTCAAAGATCCGCACCCTCTCGACACTGCGCTGGGAGAAGCCTTCCACTCGGCCACGATGACCGTCAGCGTCGACCGAGCGATCTATGAACAGGTGCAACTGCGACAGGGTGAGACTGGCAATGAAGGATGGGTCCACAACCTTGTCACCATCCATCACGGTGCGTAGCGCCGTGCTGGCCGCCCCGTTCAAGAAGAACGAAGTCATGCCCGTTGAGTCGTTCTCGGATCGACGCCACCCCGGGGTGGGAGCGCGCACCGCCCCGGTCCTACCGCCCTTGAGCGCCGTGCGAATGGACTGCAGTTCGGCGCGCTCATCGCCGAACAGGGACGTCAGGGTTCGAGCGATGTCGGCGACGTACCCAGGGTTGTAGCGGTGAGATTGGTAGATCCGTGTCATGGCTCCGTCGAAGGTGCCCTCCGTCCAGACCCACGCGACCAGCTCAACGAAGGCGTCCTCATACTTTGGCTCCGTCGGGAGATTCGCCACCGGCGCCACGGTCTGGATGCGGTCCGTTGTCAGGAGCGTTTCGCTCACCTTCCAGAGTCTGGCCCCCGTCTTTGTTTGGACAACAGGCCACCGGTGCTCGCTGGACGTAAGAGACGAATGGAACTGACCCTCCATCGAGAGAACCAGCCTGTCCTCGGAGGGAAAGACGTTCACGGCCTCCAGTGGCTGCCACTCGGCCAGGCCGGTGTCGTGGTTCAAGGTAAGGACCGTGTCACCGACGGACAGTTCGTCGTACCGACGCCATCCCCGACTCGTCATCATCTCCGTCTGGTCGTCAACACAGAAGAGGTTGGAACCCGGCACCGAGACGAGGCACAGGTTGAACACCGGTTCCTTCTCGCCCCGCTCCTTGAACTTCGCCGTCTCTTCGCGGACCTTGTCGAGCAACGTGGCGACCTCATCCGGGCGGTTCAACTGGATGTGGTACTTGCCGTCACCGAGGAGCTTCACGGCCGTCGACATGTCCGACACCCGCAGCGGATCCTCCTTCGTGCCGGACCCCGAATCGACGCCGGGCAGACCGGCCACGTCGGCGGGAATGTCCGGCGAACCCGGCTTCGGCTGCGATGTCGCCGGTGTGGTCGACGCTGCATCCTTCACCCGCTGCAGAGCGAGGGCGCGACCGGCGGTCACGTCACCCTCGGAAGGTGAGGTTACGCTCATGTCGTCGGGCCGGGGACGGTCCAGCGCCTTGTCGAACGATGCCCGGTCCACCCCGTCGGGACCACCGTCACGGTCCAAGGCACCACGAATCTGGTCGTCGGTCATGCCGGACTCGCGGGCCATGTCGACCACGTCCTCGGCGACGGCGTCCTTCACGGTGTCACCCCGGGGTCCGCCACCCTCGGCGACACGCTTGCGGCGCGCCTCGGGCACCGCAGCGTCGACCGCTTCGGCGAACGACCGATCGACGTCGGCGTCGGTCGAATCGGCCGACACGGGCGTCACCGGCTTGCGGTCCGCACCCGTCCCGGTGCCACCGGTCGGGATCTCCCGCTGCCCCTTCAGGTCCCAGATGGCCTGCTCGTTGCGTTCCCTGCCGAGCCGGACGGCCTCGTCCTCGGAGTCGACCACTTCGACCCGGTCCAACACGATCTCGTCGTGCCGGGCGTCGTACCACCCGCCCAGCATCACGTCCGGGTTCGCTTCCTCGGCCCGCAACTTGCGAAGGTACTCGTTGATGTCGTGTTCGCCGCCCGCCTCGAACTCTTCGCGGGTCATGATCTTGGAGTGGCCGGGGCGGGCGACCACATAGCCGACGGTCGGCCCGGACCCGTCGGCCGGGTCGATCGTGAACCCGCCGTCCTCGATCAGCTTCTCCGACAGGTCGCTGTTCGGATTGGCGCGGTCAAAGTCGTCACCCTCGGGCTTGACCGGTGCTTCGGTCCGCTGACGGACCTGACGGCGACGCTTCGCGTCCAACTCGGGTGCAGCCTTGCCTTGGCGCTTGGCGTCGACCTCGGCTTCGTCGAGGAATATGCCGGTCGGCTGGTCGGTCAGCCACGGGTCGTCGCCCCGGGCGATCTCATCGTCGGTCATCTCGGACCGGTCCCGGCGGTAGTCGACGGTGACCTCGCCGCCCCGGTCGGGGACAGTGAACACGATCTTCTCGCCGTGGGAGTCGGTGATGTCGGCGACGGACACGGACCGGTCCTCGCCGGACACGGTCTGCCCGCCGTGCAGCCGGTCGACCTTGCCCCATGCGGACTGGACAGCGTCGTGCTGTTCGGGGGTCAACTTGTCGGCGTCGAACGTGTCCTTGGAGCCCTTGAGGAGAGCGTCGACCTCGGGGCGGGACACGAACACCCCGTCGAGCGGCACCGGGCCGTTCTCGGTGTCGACGTAGGGTCGCCCGCCGTTGCGGGGCAGGCGGATCTTGAGCCCGTCGACCTCGGCGCCGACCATCTCGTCCTCACCCTCGGGCACGTCGATCATGTCGACCCGGTCGACCCTGCCCCATGCGGCCCGGCCCTTCTTCTGCATGTGGGCCTTCGACGGCGCTTCGGTCGTCGGCCGTCGCCGCACCTTCTTGCGGGCGTTGGTGAGCGCCTGGGCCTTGAGGGCGTCCCGGTCACGGGTCCGGCGAGTGACCGGTCCCCGAGTCCGGCGCTTGCCGCCCCCACCCTTGGCGAGCGCCCGGAGCTTGCGGGACAGCTTCAGTTCGGCGGGGGTCGCTGCCCGTTCCATCTTGGTGCCGTCGAGTACCCGCATGTCGCCGTCACCGTCGATCACCTTGCCCCCGACCATCTTCGGCAAGGCACGGAAGGACCGCCCGGCGGCGGTGCGGGCGGGGTGGTCCTGTCGTTCAGCAGGCATGGTGGTGTCAGAACCTCTTGGTGATCGTTGCGGCCGATGCGACACGGCGAGGGTATTCCTTGCGGGGATGAGTGCGCCGGTACTTGGCGATGCGCCGCTCGTTGATCTCCGCATCCACGTCGCCCCGCGCTTCGAACAGCCCAACCTCCATGTCGGTCCGCTCGGCCCGCTCGCGAGCCAGGTTGCGCCGGTTCACCTCGCGGATCCGACGAGCCTGATCCTTGGACAGCCCCCTCAGGTTGCTGGACCGCGACCGCTTGGCGGCGTCCAACACCGGCGAATCATCCAAGGCTGTTCGCCGCTTAGGGCCGGTACCGTCCGGGGCGTACCGGCCGAGACGCCGGTTGCCTCGCCGCTTCATCGCCGAGATCAGCGCCGCCTTCTTCCGCTGCGCCAGTTCAGCGGGCGACAGGGGATGCTTGCGGCGGAACAGACCCGCCGTGCGAGCCGGTGGCATCTCCTCGTCCACCACCGCCGCCAACTCCAGGGCGGCAGTAGCCGCCGCCAGACGGGCGACCCGGTCACCGAGCCCCGGAGTCGACTCCAGTTCGATCGGCACCCACTCCCCGTACACCTGCTCGCCGCCGCCACACTTGGCAGCAGCCACTTTCGGACCGCCCGACAGAAAGTTGATCGCAGCCGCCCGCACACGCTTGCCGCCGGGCACGGGACGAAACCCGGGGCTGTTGACCAACTGGGCGCCGACCATCTCGTAGCCGCCGAGCGCCGGGATCCACCGCCAGTCGCCGGACACGGCCGACGACAGGGTGTCGTACACGTCGGCGTAGGTGAGTCCGGGTTGCGCCGAACCGAGGAACACGATCCCGCCCGCTTCGGGCGAGTCGACGTACCGCCCGACCAGCTTGCGGGTCGCCGTGTTGGCGTAGTGGTCCTGGGCGACCGACATGGCCGCCCGCAGGCTGGCATGCGGGACGCCTCCGCCGATCGTCGCCACCCGGATCGTCTCGCCGTCCTCCAGAACACACGTCCCGACGTGGGCGTACTCGTAGCCTGTCTGCGAGACGGGCGGACTCCAGCACTGCTTCGACCCGTCAAGGATGCAATCGCCGTACGGGGCGACCATCGCAGCCACCCGGCCTGTCTCCCAGTCGAACTGGATGAGCCCGCCGTCCGGGTCGAACCAGTCGGGGACCTCGGAGAACCACGACCGGGGCGGGTTCCACGGGGCCGGGAACGGGGCGGCAGGATCAGGGGCGGCCATGCGCCCCATTCTGGACGCCGGGCGTGCCGTCCCGACGGTGGTCCTACTCGGCCTGTTCGGCCTCCATCCGCCTCCGTTCCCGCGGGAGGATGCCGTCGGGATACAGGGTCCGAGCGAACGCCTCCAGCTCATCGTTGAACGCGTTCTGCTCCTCGATCTCACGGGCCTCGTCGGCGTCGTTCGTGTCGTCGTGGCCGACGACGACCGGAAGTCGGCCAATCGGGTCGTGGCGGTCAGACTGTCGGGGCATCTGGCACCTCCTCGACCGGCGACACCGGGTTGCCGTCGGCGTCGACCTTGGTGGGGTCGTAGTCGATCCACGGCAAGGGTTGAGACAACCACTCGCCCATGAGCTGACGCGCCTTGCGACGCCGACGTCGCCGGACAGCGTCGGAGATCCCCGGTTCGTCCACGGCCGCCCAGGCGTCACGCAAGCCCTGCTTGAGCGCCTCGTTGTTCCCGGCGTTGGAGTAGGCGGCACTCCGCCAAATCTCCCACAGGGCCGACTGCGCTTCCCGGGGCGTGTCGAAGTCGTCGGCGTGCTTGGCAGTAAACCGGCGGAACGCTTCGACCATCGCCACCTTGATGTATTCGCCGTCCTCGACTGTTGACTTACCAACGATCGTGTGGAACGGCTCCGCCTGGTTGCCATACGGCGCCCCGAACAATGTCGATGCGGCGTGAGTGTCAACGGTGACGTCCCCGCCCGGCCACATGTTGTTGTCGGGGTAAGCGATGTTGTTGTAGAAGGATCGGACCTTGAGTCCGTCGCCGAGCTGACGGTCGACGTTGGCCCGGGACGGGTCGTCCATGATGGCGAGCGCCTTGGCGATGTTGTCCGCCGACTGCCACCGGGTCCGCGGGACGGCGCCGGTGGGCACCATCTGGCCGTTACTGTCGACCCGCAGCTCCGGTGAGAATGCTCCACCCTCGGTGTGCAATGTGGCCCACACCCGGGCGTAGATGGCCCTGGTTTGTGGGTCGGTGATCCCCGACCGCAGGCGCGTCCCCTCGGGAACGTCGACCAGCGTGATCCACTTCGACTCGGGCTTCATCGGGTCGCCCGGTAGGCGGTGCTTGTAGTCCTTGAACCGCAGGTCACTGACGAGCCGCTTTGCCAGCTTTCGCACTTCGTCGTCCACGACCGGGTCCGTCGACCAGAACTCGGCGAGGGCGTCGGCTTGAGCGAGGTTGTAGTTCCAGTCCATGTTTGGTGACAGGGCGGCAAGCACAGCGGCCCCGCCGTCGGGGTGCATGTCCAGCTTGTCGGCCAGGGCGACGGCCCGGTCGTGCGCCCGGTCGTACCACTGTCTGGCCCCGGCGATGAACCCCTTGCGTTTCTTCGCAGCCTGATAGACGACCTCCAGATTGCCGACGAACTGACGGACAGCTTCTTCGGCCGTTTCAATGTGGCGGACGCCTGCCACCGTCCCGTTCTTCGCCCCGATCCTGTCACCGAGCGTCGCAGCGATCAGAGCCTTGCCGCCCGGCCTGGCGGCCTTCTTGCCGCTCTTGGTCGCCGGGGCGTCGTCGCGCATGGCCCCGAAGTCGGCGTCGACCGCCGGTTTCGGTGCGACGTCAGATCCCCTGGTCACCGGCTGCACACGTCCGATCGGAGCGTTGCGCCGTTCGCCGATGGCGTCGGCTTCCAGTTCCATGTCGATGTCGATGTCGAGCATCCGGGTCGGTGCCAGCATCTCGCGCTTCGTGCCGTCATAGATGAACCCGTCGCCGTCGCCGTCGCGGGCCAGAACGGCCGCAGAGCGTCCCAGCGTGCCGGACAGGGGGACGACAGTCCGGTCCGGTCCCCAACACACGACGGCGTCGAAGAACGGCACGTCACCGTCCGGCAAGTCGGGCAGGTCGACGTCGTCGTAGGCGAACGTGACGTGCGGGGTGAACCCGTCCCACCGGTCCGACGTGTCGGCATCGGTGCGGTCATCTATCCACGCCGACAGGGCCTCACGGGAGCGGGCGAGTCCCGGTACGTCGAGATGCCAGACCATCGCCCCGTCGGTGCCGAGACGTCCGGCGCCGCCGACCGTGCCGGTGAACCGGGGTGTCTGCGCCGCCCAGTCGGCAACGGTGCGTTCCACGACCGCCCGCTGGTCGGCAGGCCAGTCGGCCGCATCGCCCAGGAACTTGAGGGTGAGGTGCAGCGCCCCCAGTTCCTCGCCGCCGTCCACGGTGAGGGCCTGGGGGCGCGCCGGGACCAGGGCCACCATGGCCCCGGTCGGTTCTTCCCCGGCGATCGTCACTCCTGCCCGGCGGGCGGGAGCTTCGACTTCATCTGTTCGAACAGCTTCTTCGACAGGGCGTCGATCTCTTCGTCGGTCATGTCCTTCCACGGCTTGGTCGTCTTGACCACGCCGAGCGGGGTCCGGCCCTGCGGGTCGGTCGGTTCGTCGGCCACTGTCGGCTCCTTCGTCGTCGGTTGACGCTGGCATGTTAGCAGAGGGTGGAGTCAAACCCAGGATCAGGTAGGCGTCCGCCACCAGACGCTCATCCACCGGGCGACCGTCGAACCGGTCCACCACGATGTCACCCGGCCACGACGGACCGGCCGCCACAGCAGCCACCACCGCCCCCGCCCCACCGGGCAGACCCCCACCCGGCGGCAGGTCGGCGATCGGCGGCACCGGCACCGGGAACCCGGCCAGGCCCACCACCTCCTGTGATTCGGGATCCGCCGTGTCCGGGTTGATCGCCCAATCGGCGAACATCTCCGCCCAGTTCTCCGCCCCGAGGATCCGGCGCCGCTTCACGCCCCGAACACGGTACGAATCCATCGCCGACCGGGCATAGCCCGACACGGGCTTACGGAGCGCCGCCTTCGTCGACCACTTGCCCTCCGGGTCGATCAGGTGGCCCCACTCATGGGTCGCGATGTAGTCGACGTCGTCCACCCGCGTCGCGTTCCGCACCGTCCACGGTGGCTCCATCACGTCGGGACGGTCACCCGGCTTGAGCGCCGACCAGTCGTAGACCATGCGCCGGCCATCCGGCCAAGTGACAGCCGCCGCCCGTTCGCCGCCCGGGAACGGGGTCACGTCCACCGTCACCGGCCGGACCGGGGCCTTCATCCTCGACGGCACCGGCGGCTGGAACGACCGCTGGAGGGTCGCCACCGTCGAACCCAACTGTGCGAGCTTCTGCTGGTCGAGCTGCCACGGCTCATGGACCACCATGTCGACCCGCCCGTCGCCGTCGCCCAGGGTGAACGTCACCGCTTGTGACCCGGTCGGCCACGTCTGCGCCGCCCGGATCCGGTCCGCTTCGCTCGCCCATCCGCCGACGGGCTCCCGGGTCGTCCAATCGTCCAGCACGGGCGGACCTTGCCGCGTCCACCCCGGCGGGGTCGCCACCGGCCCGCGGCCATCGGGGGCGTCCACGTCCTCGACCCAGTGCGCCCGCACCACCCGGGCCGGTGACTGCCGGAATCCGGCACCGTCCCAGTAGGGGAGTCCGTCGGGATCCTCGACGTCCTCGACCCCGTCCACGACGAACCGGCCGGTGACGGTGTGACTGCCACCCTCGCCAGGCAGAGCCCGCGACGTGTCGAACCGGAGCACCGTCCGGGGTTCCGGGGCCATGCGGGCGCCCATCTGTTCGACGTCACGGGAATCGAGCAGGTCACGCGTCTCCGGGTCGAGCTTCGCCCACCCTTCGGCGAGCCCCGCCGTGTGGTCGTCCCCGGTGCGGGTCGGCCACGGCCCATCGGCCGGGACCGCCGACATGATCGGCACGTCGAACCGGTCGCCGGGCTTCAAGTCGGCGCCGTCGAACACGTCCGGGTCGGGCGCCGCCACCAGCGGCTCGTCGGCCATCGGTGCAGCCTGCACCTCGTTCAACAGGTTGAACGCCTGTGACCGTCGCCGGGCCGACACGGGGCGACGGTTTCGCCACGGCCCCCGCAACGCGGCGTCGGCCGCCAACGCCGCTCCCGGGTCGTCGGACCGGGCCACGGCGGCCACGTCCACCGATCCGGGCAGCCGGTAGGTGCGGCCACCGCCCGCACCGTCGACCGCCACCCAAGTGTCCGGCTCGTCACCCGGAGCCTGGATGTGCAGCAACGGGTCGCCCCCGTTGTCGACGGTCACCATGCCGGGCTTCACGTCGGCGCCGGTGACCGTGACCCTCCCCGCACCGGCAGCGTCGGCGAGCGAGCCGAACCTGTCGCCGGTCGGATGTTCGGTCGTCGGGGCCTCCACCGTGGTGGCGGTTTCGGCGGTGCGGCCGTCGGACCCGTCGAGCAGCCAGTAGAGCAGGGACGCTCCGACGGTGTCGCGTTCGGCGACCACTTCCCTGGGGTCGGTCGAATCCCAGAACTCCTCGTTCGAATAGTCGAACGGGATCCGGTTCACGTCCACACCGTGGGAGCGGGCCGACTCGACACCCTTCTCCCATTCCTGGTTGGACTGCCAGCGCCAGTCACCCTCGAGAGTTGACACGTCACCCAGTTCGCGTGCCCGGTCAGCTTCGTACTCGTCGGCGTGCTCGGGAAGCCTGGCGATCAGGTCGTTGTACCGGGCGATGATCTCGTCGCGGCGCTTCGCAGCGAAAGCATCCGGGTCGAGTCCGTCGTCGCGCCGTTCAATCCGTCGGAAGTACGGACTGTAGGTGCCGCCGTCCCACCAGTCGCGCAGCATGGCCTTGGTGGCGTCACGGTCCCAGCCGGTGCGTTGCCCGGCGTTCATGATGAGCGCCGCCACCCGGTCCTTGTAGTTGGCGCCAGCAGCAAGTCCTTCCATCCCGGTCCACTTCGACCTGCCATGGCGGCCGTCGCTCGCGAACCCAGCCAGGTCCAGGCGACGGGCAGCGATGTCGGTCGAGAGGATCTCCGCCATCCCTTCCTCCATCACCGGTTCCGGCCCGCTGTTCGACCCGGTCTGTGGTGATGCGGCATGCACCAGTTCGTGCATGATGATCCGCCAGTCCCGCACGGCCTCCGGGCCGTTGTATGACAGACCCCGGGTCACTTCCGGGGAGACGAACAACGTCCCGTGTTCACCCAGCTTGGGCCGCCACCCGGCCACCGGGGCAACGTCGCCATCGCCGTACGGGTGGTCGGCATGGAACTCGTCGTAGTCCAGCCAAGTGTCGATCGCGAACTTCTCGCCCTTGAGCTGGGGCAGCTCGTCCTCCATGAGCGCCCGCACGGCCCGGATCCGGGCGTCGATCGTCCGCTTGGAGACGTCGCCCTTCACCCAACGCGTCGGGGTGCCGGGTTGCCATCCGCCCTCTTTCCAACGGACCGGGTTGCCGGAACGGGTGATCGACAAGGGATCGAGCCGCTCGCCACCGGCGTCCACGTCGTCCACGGCCCGGGCGGCCTTCTCGGCCACCTCGACCAGCTTCGTCGGGGCGGGCATCTCGCGTTTCGTGCCGTCGAAGATGAACCCGTCACTGTCGCCGTCGCGAGGCAGTTTCGCCATCACACGACCTTTATCTCGGGCAGGAAGGCGCACCGGCATCCGGCATGGTCACCCGGGTACAGGCCGTAGGGCACGTCGGCGAGTGAGTCGAACCGTCGTCCGTCGAGAGCCTCATGCGGTGGGAACGGTGTCTCGGGATTGCCGAAGAACCCGTGCGCCCATCTGAACTGGACGCGTGCCGTCCGGGCACCCCCGGGCGGTTGACCAGGAGTGGCTCCCGCCCCGGATCCGGGTTCCCCGCCAGAAGGGGTGTCGGAATCCGACAGTCCCCCGGGCGGGGTCCCGGCCGCTTCCTCTTCGGCCACCGTCCGAATCTGTGCGATCGACGGGTCGCCCAGCGCCATCCCCAGCGCACCCTCCCACGGCCCACCACCCGGCCCGTACGGGGTCCCACCCGGCGACTGCACCACCCGGCCGTCCAGGTCGACCCTCGCCCCGGCAGCGGCCACCATCGCAGCCCGCACCGGCAGCAGCCCGACGACTGCCGCCGTCAACAGACCAGCCTGCGCTGCGTCCAACGTGGCCTTCAGGGGTCCGATCGTGACCCCGCCGAGGAATCCGGCAGCAGCGTCCACGGTCGCCACCAGGAACGCCGTCGTCCCCGCCGCCACCAGGAACTCGGGGGCGGGCACCCCGAAGATCGTCCACGCCTTCTCGGCGTCAGCGGCCGCTTCGGACAGGAACCCGGAGACGATCCCTTCGTACTTGGCCGTCGTCCGTTCCGCCACCCCGACCGTGTCGACCTGCGCCTTCACATTGTCGGGCAGTTCCTGCCACGCCTTCCGCGACGGCAGCTCCCGCAGCTCGGCCCGCAGCGGGTCGTCACGGTCCATCGCCCGCAGACCCTCCTTGACGGCCTCGACGGTGATCGCTTCGGACAGGACTCGGCTGGCCCCCGACAGGTTCTGCGTGAGGCGGTCGTCCACGATGGCCAGCTCGGCCAACAGCACGTTCAACCTGTTCGGATCCGATGCGGCCGACATCCGGGCGCGGGGCGGATCGTACGGGGCCGAGAACAGGTCGTCGGAACCGTCGGGCGGGGCCTCGCCCAGTGCCGACGGATCCCCGCCCATACCCGGATCCTCGCCCATACCCTGGTCCTCGCCGTACGGGTCCATGCCCATGCCCGGATCCATGCCCATGCCCGGGTCCGGCGGTGGGACGATCAGCTTGCCGTCACCGTCCACCTCGGCGTACGGGGCGCCCTTCGACCCGGTCGCCAACTCCCAATGCTCGTACTCGGTCATCCCGTCGGGGATCGGCAACAGCCACGACTCGGGGACCTTCAGCATCTGGGCCGCACCCTCCCGGCCGACAATGCCCTGCGCCCACGCCTGCAACGCCTGCGCCGACTGGTCCGGCTTCGACGTGAGGAAGTCCAGGTCGAACCCGAGCCGGATCTCCGACGGGTCAAGGTCCCAGGACGTCACCCGGGTCTTGATCCGTTCCAGCAGCGGCCGCAGGAAGATCGTCGTCAGGGCATCGCACACGGGCCGCAGCTTCGGGGCCAAGCCCATCTTGTGCTGCACTTCCTGCAGGATCCACTCGTTCCAATGGTTCGCCGAACCCGGGCCGACCGTCAGGAGCTGTGCCGGAAAGTTGACACCCCGAGCGAACGCTTCCAGCGCCGCCTTCTCGACCTCCAACACCTGCTCGTCCACCGGGCGGCCCACCTGGACGTACTCGGCCTTCCCGCCGATGTACGGGAACGGCATCGACGCTGCTGGAGAATCGTCGTCGTTGAACGCCTCCTGACCGATCGCGATGAAGTCATCGACCGTCTTCTCCACCCCCGTCAACACCCGCCCGTCCGCCGGTTGGCCCAAGGCACGGGTCGGACCCTCGTCCGGCGGGAACGCCACCAGACCGTTCATGATGAGCCGAGACTCCGCCGACCTGGTCTGGTTGCGACAGGCAGCGTCCAAGCGCCGCAAGTCCGGCAGGGCACGCTGCATCGCCGACGTCGGCAGCCACGGCTCGTACGGATCCTGGGTCCACAGCCGGAACGCCCGCTCCTTCGGCACCCGGCGAGTCAGGCCGTACGGGTCGGTGAACTCGACAGCATTCCCGCCGTGAATGATCTTCACGTTCGGGACGGTCGCCACGCACCAACCGATGTCGGCCGAGAACATGACCCACGACTCGCCGATCGCATCCAAGTGCCGCACCGGCAAGGCGAACAGTTCCGCCGTCGAATACATCGGGCTGGAGAACGATGCGATCGCCCGGGTCACCACCGGGTCGTCCACCCGGGACCACGTCCCGTCCGCCTCGCGCCGCTCACCGATCAGCGGGCACAACGTCGCCAGCAGTTGCACCGTGTCCAGGTAGTACCCGGCGACCGACGGACCCTCCCGGTCATACCTGATGACCTTCTGCTGCCACGTCCGGGCCTTCGCCGACGACCGCAGCCGCCCCCGCAAATCCGAGGCCGCCACCACTGCGGCGGTGCGTGGCTCACCAGAGCGTCGTCGGTTGAGTGGCACCGGGCCTCCTCGGATCACTGTCCAGCGTCGACCCCGAGTCGACCCCGACAGCATCGCACCCGGGAATGCCTAGCTGTCGGGCCGCTTCTCCACGATGTCGAGCCCCATCTCCCGCCACTGGCGCTCCAGCCGGGCCGCCGTCACCGGCGCTTTCCGCCGCAGCATCGCCAGGATCTCGCCCCGCTGTTCTGCTGTAACCACGATGGCACCCCCTCCACCTATCGGTGTTTGTGCTGGGCTGGCCCCTGTCGGTTTGCCGTATTCGGTGTTTCGGGGTTGGTCTGCCCGGTTTCTAGGCTACCGGGGGGGGTGACTTGTACG
>WBZP01004031.1_pt1 | contig 15573 bp, 15 predicted proteins | sample 5204301 | NCBI WGS metagenome assembly WBZP01 (sample SAMN12412401, study PRJNA552823) | activated sludge metagenome | isolation source: activated sludge from nitrification reactor of wastewater treatment plant... | place: USA: Pennsylvania | collected 2017
CCTCCCCGCCGTCCACCGACACACGGAAGCGGTCGCTCGCCGCCGACGTCGTCCCGAACCGGCCCCGGTTCACCCCGCCTTCGTAGACGTCGAACTCACGGCTCGGGCCCACGTAGATCGCGAAGTCGATGTCTCCGTACGCCTGGTCCGTCTCCCCGTAGCTCAGGCCCGCCATCAGGTACGGCGTCGACGCCGTGAACTCCACGTATCCGTCCCCCGACAGCGCCTTCGTCGACACCGCCCCCGCTTCCCACAGCGCCACCGTCGTCGTCTTCGTCAGCGTCCCCACTCCCGCCGACGCCTTCACCACGTTCGTCCACACCACCGACTCCGACGTCGCAGTCCCGCCGATCACGTACCGCGCCGACGTCACCGGGCTCGGCAGCAGGCCCGGCGCGTACGCTCTCACCTTGAGCGTCTGCGTCTGCGCCACCGGCAGCGCGTCACCGGCCGCCACCTGCAGGTCGGAAGGCGTCGGATCGGCTCCGTTCGTCGTATAGCGAAGCTCCGCGCCGACGGTCGCCTCCGTCACCAGCACCGACACGGCGTCGCCGTACGCTCCGGCGGCGACGGAGAGCTGCGGCGCCGCGGCCGCGACCGGCTCCAGAGAGCCCGAAAGAACGGCGTCCCTGATCTGGGCTCCATTGCCCGCGAGAGAGGCGTCCACCAGCAGGGGATACCGCGGCGCCGCGAGGCTCGAGTAGAACACCACTCCGTTGCGCGAGTACTTCACGACCCCGCCGTCCACCGCGACGCGGAACCGGTCCGTCGCCGCGGAAGTCGTCCCGAACCGGCCTCGGTTCACTCCCCCTTCGTAGACGTCGAACTCACGGCTCGGGCCCACGTAGATCGCGAAGTCGACGTCCCCGTATGCCTGATTCGTATCGCCGAGGCTCAGGCCGGCCATCAGGTAGGGCGTCGACGCCGTGAACTCCACGTATCCGTCACCGGTGCTCAGCGCACGGGTCGAAGCGCCACCGGCGTCCCACGCCGCGGCCGACGAGGTCTTCGTGAGGGCGCCCGTGGCAGAAGACGCCTTCACCACGTTCGTCCACACCACAGGCTCGGAGTCAGCGGTCGCCGGGTTCGCCCACGCGAGGGCGGCCAGCGCCGCGGCGGCCATCGCCCCGAGCCTCGGGAGGCTGCGAGGAGTGCGAACGCGCGAAGCGCTGACTAGAGATCGGGCCATGGTCCCCTCGCAGAACGGTGCTGAATCAGAGCGGCAGCGACGAAAGAGAGGCCGACTCTAGTCTGGGCAGCGTTCGTTCAGCATGAGGCCGATGGATGCAGCGAAGGATGCGTATTTTGAATACCGCAGAATAGGCCTTGGCGCGTGGAACGCGCTTTGGTATGACCTCTGCTTACTGTGCGCTAACTGTTTGTTTTGAGTGGGCTCAACGACAGTGCTGCAGCCGTGATCGCGCAGCGGGCTCGATCAGCTTTCTTGCTTTTCAATTGCTTGACGGGCCTTGGCGCGGTGACGCAAGCAGATTGAATAGGGCAATCGCACTATGTGCGCCGCCGCACAAGCTCGCCCCGTCGAGGTCATTGCCCGCCTCGCCGGAGTCACCCCCGAGAGCGCCCTCAAGGCCTCAACGGCCCAGACGGCCCAACGTCAAGTGGGCCCGAGTCCTCGACCTTCGTTCTCTCGAGGGGCCAGGGGTTCCACCTCAAGTAGGCCGCGCCGTTAGGGATCAAGCCTCCGGACACAACTTCGGTCACCGAGAGCCGTATGCGCCATGGTCCCGACCAAGCCGGGCCGGCCAGGCTCGCGGCCATGAAAGGCAGTCGGTGGCGATAGGCTGCTTCGGCGACGACGACGCGAGCACCTCGGGCGAGGTCCTCCGGAGCTGGGAGGCGATCAAGGCGAAGGAGCGCGAGGCGAAGGGCAAGGAGGACGAGTATGGTCACCGGAGTGTCGGGGCTCGTCAGCGCGCCTTCCAGGATCGAGCAGGCACGCAGGAGCTCCCGAAAGAACCCTACTGCGTACCCGATAGCCAAGAACACCGCGAAGGCAAGGGCCGCATCGAGTCGAAGTCTCCCATTTTCAATCCCGGGATACTGCGCGCCGACTTGGCCTGCCCCTTGCCCCGACGCGACCGCAGGCGGAGAAGCTCGCTCACGCGCCCTAAGGCTCGACGAGCCGTGCTTGACGCTTGACGAACATGACTAGTCATGACCATACTCAGGTCATGAGCCAGCCTGCGACCCGCGTCGGAATCGCCGACCTCAAGGCGCACCTGAGCTCGCACCTCCGCAAGGTGCGTGCGGGGCACACGCTCACCGTCATCGACCGTGAGACCCCCATCGCCCGGCTTGTCCCGTACGAGTCTGAAGGGCCGCTCAAGGTTCGGAAGGCGGTCCGACGGCCGGCGGCCGTTCGGGTGGCGCCGCCGACGCTGAAGGAAACCAACAGCCTGGCAGTGCTGCTCGAGGATCGCGCGGCGAGGTGATTGCCTACCTTGACACCTCGGCCTTGCTTAGGCTCGTTCTATCCGAGCCCGATGCGCTCGAGGAGCTGCGCTCGGCGGACGCCCTCGTGTCGAGCGAACTGCTCGCGGTAGAGTCCCTTCGAACCCTGGACCGCCTCCGTGTCCAGGGCTCGCTCTCGGTCGAGGAGGCGGCCGTGCGTCGCATGCTCGTCGCCGAGTGGCTCGAGGCAGTCGACCTCGTCGTGCTCCAGCGACCCATCCTCGCGCGCGCTTCGGAGCCGTTTCCGACGCCGCTGGGCACGCTCGACGCTTTGCACTTGGCCACCGCCCTCGTGTGGCGGGACCGCAATCGTCAGGAACTCGTGGTCGCCACCCATGATCGCGATCTCGCCCTGGCCTCGCGTTCGTTTGGCTTCGTCGTCGCGGGCGCCTGAGGCCGCCTCTCACGGCTGGCCTTTCGACCCAAGGTGATGCTCTGCAGGAGTCGGAGCTCCGCCGTCGAACCCATGCGCAACCCTTCGCGCCCGGGCACGCAGTCCGACTCCTCCCGCAGAGCTGATCGCCAGTCAGAAGATGCCACGATCGCCGACACCCCCCCGCCTCCGATGCCGTTCCCCGGCGATGCGGAGTTCACGATCCCTGCGGGCACCACCGCAGAACGCATCGCCGACGGAGGGCAAGCCCATCTGCAATGTGAATCGACAGCCGCGGCCGTCCTGACCGTGGAACCCTAGGCGATTGGCACTCGGGCGCCGGACTCTTGCGGCAGCGTCCTATTGAAAGTCGTTGAGCCTGCTACACCGTCCAGTCCAGAGGTCTCGACCGCCTGCTGCACCACGCCCACGTCCTCAAGTGCGGGCCCCTCAGCTGGCGAACGAAACGCCACTCCGACCTGCCTCAGCAGCAGGCCGCGAGGTGAACCTCACTCCCGTCTCGGGCGCTACCCGGCTCCCGAAATGGCCGGTCTTGACCCGTCCACGAATGGCCGCTTTTCAGGTGTCCACCGACTCGCCAAGCTCGGCCAGGACCGAGGCGACGCTGTCGAGCCCCCCGCACTGATCGGCATAGCCGACGAGCTCGAGGACCGTGGCTTCCGGAGACGACACCCGCACGGGCCCACGCGGGGTGATGCGTTCCAGCACGGGCGTTCGCTCGAGATCGCGGCGTGCCACGAACCAACGAAATCCGTCGTGTTCTGCAAGACTTGATCAGCGCAATGTGGCCTGAGTCGGGTCAGTACGAGCGGACCGACAGCCCCGGCACGCGGGCGAAGTGCCGCTCGTTGCGCGACACGACCGGATGCCCGTGCTCGAGCGCCAGGGCCGCGATCCAGAGGTAGTGGTCTGCGATCGGCGCGCCGCCGGACTGAAGCTGGCGCGACACCCGCGCGGCCTGCCAGGCCGTGTCAGGCCCCGGCCACAGGACCTTGAACGCGGCGAGAAACGCCTCGCACGCGCCTCGGTCGCCGTCCGCGTACCCTTCCGCAAACTCCATCCACGTGACGAACGTGATCAGGAGCGGCGCGTCCCCGGAGGCCTCGAGGAGCCGCGTCGCCGGACCGGCCTGTTCCTTGCGCAGCTCTCGCTGGAGGTCGATCAGGACGGTGGTATCGAGAATCATCGCGCCGAGTCGGGTTCGCCAGCGCGGGGCCGGGGACGAGCGCTGCGCGTCCTCTCGCGCTCCTCGATCCGGTCCAGGACTTCGTCGGGCAGGAGAACGTCGGGCCGCTTCGCACGCAGCTCGCGGAGCTGCGCGAGGATCGAGGTTCCCGTCGGCGGGAGATCGTCCCAGCGCGCGCGTCGAACCACTTCCGAGAACGACTCACGGTCCGACCGCTTGGCTCGCCGAAGCTTCTCGTAGGCGTCGACTTCGAGCGTAATCGTCTTCGTCGCCATGCATGGATCATGCATGACGACGACTCCGGGGCGCAAGCGCGCCTGACGTCACCCGCGGCCTCCGGGGCCTTATTGCCAGAGGTGGACGCCGGCTCGACCGGCGGCCTCGCGAAAAGGGCCGTCCTTGCAGCCCAGCGGCAGCCGCCGCCGTTGCGCGAGCTCGAGATACGCGGCTGCCCGGAAGGGTCTACCGTGCGAGCGGCGGCAGGACCCGCCGCAGCCACGTCCGCGCGTCGGCGATCTCTTCGGCGCAGACGCTGTGGGGCATCGGGTAGGTGCGCCACTCGACGTCGTAGCCGCGGGCGAGGAGGGCGTCGCGGGAGCCCTCGCCGAGGGCCGGGGGGACGACCATGTCGTAGGCGCCGTGGGCCATGAAGACGGGCACGGCCGCGTTCGCCGGGTGCGCCTCGTCGGCGAGGCGCGAGGCGAGCGGCAGGTAGGTCGAGAGGGCGAGGATGCCCCCGAGGCGCTCGGGGTGGCGCAGCGCCGTGTGGAGGGCGAGGGCGCCGCCCTGCGAGAAGCCGGCGAGGACGATGCGTGCGGCCGGGATCCCGCGCTCCTTCTCGCGCGCGACGAGGACGCGGACGCCGTCGGCCGACGCGGCGAGGCCGGCCTCGTCCTCGGGCGAGCGGCGGTCGAGGCCGACGATGTCGTACCACGCGCGCATCGGGTAGCCGCCGTTGAGCGTGACCGGGCGAACCGGGGCGTGAGGAAAGACCCAGCGGGCGCCGGGAAGGCCGAACTCGGGGACGACAGGCTCGAAGTCGTGCCCGTCGGCCCCGAGGCCGTGCAGCAGGATGACGGCCGCGCCCGCCGGGCCGGAGGGCTCGACCTCGACCGTCTCCAGGCGCGGCGTCAAGCGCGGCGGGCGCCGGCCTCCGCCGTCTGGAGGTGCTGCTCGATCATCGCCTGGAGCTTCGACTGCGGCACCGCGCCGATCTGCTGCTCGGCGATCTTCCCGTCGCGGAAGACGAGCAGCGTCGGGATCGAGCGGATGCCGAACGCCTCGGCCGTGGCGGGGTTCTCGTCGACGTTGAGCTTGCCGACCTTGACCCGGCCGGCGTAGGCGGTCGCGAGCGCGTCGATCGACGGCGCGATCATCCGGCAGGGCGGGCACCACTCGGCCCAGAAGTCCACCAGCACCGGCACGGTGGACTCGGCCACCTCGGTCTTCCAGTTCGCGTCCGTGAGAACCACCACGTCGTTGTTCAAGGCGTCGGGCTCCTTGCTCGAGTCGGCCTGTATCCTGGAGGCATCGGCCCCCGCGGCTCCACCGTTCAGCCGTTGGACGGGGAGGCCCGGCCAACGTTACAGCCCCGGCCCGGTTGGCGCAACTCGTGTCCTGACCGTCGTTTCCGTGTACCCTCCCCGGCGATGACGCGCTGGATCCGGACGCCCGAGGCCCTCGCCGACGCTGTCCGCGCGATCGAGGGCTGCCGGGCGGTCGCCCTCGACACCGAGTCGGACAGCCTCTACCACCACGTCGAGAAGGTCTGCCTCGTGCAGCTCGCGACCGACCGCGGCGACGCGTGGCTCGTCGACACGCTCGAGGTCCGCGACCTCTCGGCCCTCGCCCCCGCGATGGCCGACCCGGCTCTCGTGAAGGTGTTGCACGGAGCCGACTACGACGTGACGACCCTGAAGCGGGACTTCGGCTTCGCGTTCGCGGGGATCTTCGACACGATGATCGCCGCGCGCCTCCTCGGCCGCACGGAGATCGGCCTCGCCGCGGTGGCCCGCGACGAGCTCGGCGTCCCGCTGTCGAAGGAGAACCAGAAGGACGACTGGTCGCGCCGGCCCCTCACCCCGCAACAGGAGGCCTACGCGCTCTCCGACGTGCTGCACCTCGTGGCCCTCCGCGAGCGGCTCGCCGCGAAGCTCGAGGCCCTCGGCCGGCTGGAGTGGCTGCGCGAGGAGCGCGACGCGGTGGCGGCGCTCGAGCCGTCGACCCGGAAGAAGGACCCCGACGCGTACCTCTCGGTGAAGGGCGCGCGCCGGCTGTCCCCGCGCGGCCTCGCGGCGCTCCGCGAGCTGCACGGCTGGCGCGAGCGGAGGGCGGAGCAGACGGACACGCCAGCGTTCCGCATCCTGGGCAACGAGACGCTCCTGCACCTGGCCGAGGCCCGGCCGAAGGCCGACCTGCGTGGCGGCCCGGGCCTGCCGCCCCGGCTCGTCGAGCGCCACGGCCGCGAGCTCCTGGCCGCGATCGCGCGGGCCGAGGCGCTGCCGGAGGCGCAGCTCCCGGTCCTGCGCCGCTCGCCCCGGCCGGTCGTTCCCGAGGCCGCGCTGCGCCGGATCGAGCGGCTGAAGGCCTGGCGGACCGGGAAGGCCGCCGAGCTGAAGCTCGACGTGTCGGTGGTGCTGCCGCAGCGGCTCATCGACCGCCTCGTCGAGGCCGCCCCGGCCGACGCGGCCGCCCTCGCCGCCGTCGACGGGCTCCGCCGCTGGCGCGTCGCCGCCTTCGGCCCCGAGCTCCTCCGGGCCGTCCTCTAGCCCTTCCGGGCGCCCCCCGGCCGGCGGCGGGTGGCCTCGCGTATCATGTGAGGCGCTTTGAACTTCGGCCGGTTCGAGGTGATCGCCGAGCTGGGCCAGGGCGCCATGGGGAAGGTGTACCGCGCCCACGACCCGGTCCTCGACCGCTCGGTCGCCCTCAAGACCGTCTCGCCGGCCCTCCTCGCCCGCAAGGACACCCTGAAGCGCTTCGAGCGCGAGGCGCGCGCGGCGGCACGGCTCCAGCACCCGAACATCGTCACGATCTACGAGGTCGGGGAGTCCGACGGGACGCGCTACATCGCGATGGAGCTCGTCGAGGGGGTCGAGCTCACCGACGTGCTGGCCGCCCACGCGGGCTACTCGATCGAGCAGAAGGTCCGGATCATGGCCGACGTCTGCCGCGGGCTCGACTTCGCCCACAAGGCGGGCGTCATCCACCGCGACGTCAAGCCCGCCAACATCCGCGTGGCGAAGGACGGCACGGTCAAGATCGTGGACTTCGGCATCGCCCGCATCGGCGAGTCCGACATGACGCAGGCCGGCATCGTGCTCGGGACGCCGAGCTACATCTCGCCCGAGCTGCTGCAGGGCGCGCCGGTCGACCCGCGGACCGACATGTGGGCGGTGGGGGTGATCCTCTACGAGATGCTCTCGGGGCGCCGGCCGTTCGAGGCGGCCACGATCAGCGGCCTCGTCCACAAGATCGTCCACGAGCCGCTGCCGGCCCTCGACGCGGCGCGGCTGGGCCTCCCCGAGGCCCTCGTCGCAATCGTGAAGCGCGCTCTCGACAAGGACCCGGCGAAGCGCTTCCCCGACCTCGGGACCATGGCGAGCGCGCTCGTCACGGCGATCGGCGGCTCGGGCGCCGAGGTCCCGCTCGACCCCGTGGTGAAGAGGCGCGCGTTCGAGGCGAACTTCGCGGAGGCCCGGCGGCGGCTGGCCGACGACGACCTCACCGGCGCCCTCGACGCGGCCCGCCGGGCCCAGTCGGTCGACGCCGGGCGGACCGGCATCGTGGACCTCATCCGCGTGATCGAGGAGAGGATCCGCGCGGTCACGACCCTCAAGAGCCCGCCGTCCCGAGCGGGCGGGCCGGCCCGCTCGCCGACGAAGACCGTCGTCTCCGAGCGGCCGCCGACGCCGCCGACACCCGTGCCGCCCGGCGCCGTGCCGCCGGGGCCGCTCGACACGTCCACCCTGCGGGCGCGGGGCGCGGGTGCCTTCCGCGACCAGGGCGCCTTCGGCGAGCCGCCGGCGACGAAGGAGTCGGCTCTCTCGCCGACCGCGGACCTCCTCGCGGTCGCCGGGACGGACGGCGCGATCCGCCTGTGGGACCTGCGCACCCGGACCCGGACGGGGGTGCTGCGGACCGATCTGCACCGGCGCACCGGCCACGACGCGGCCGCGCTCGCCCTCGCCTTCTCCCCCGACGGCTCGCTCCTCGCCTCGGCCCACGTCGACGGCGTCGTGCACCTGTGGGACATGGCGAAGAGCGAGGAGGTCCCGGTCAAGCTCCGCCACGACAACGCGGTCGGGACGCTCGCCTTCTCCCCCGACGGGGCGACGCTCGCCACGGGCTCGCTCGACGCGAACCTGCGGCTGTGGGACGTGGGCGCCGCGGTGGCCGGCGAGGCCCGCCGCGAGCTCATCCGCCAGCCGTCGGCGGTGACCTCGCTCGCGTGGGCCGCAGGCGGCGAGTGGATGCTGACGGGCCACGCCCGCGTCGTGCGGCTCCTCGACCCGGTGCGCGGCAAGCTCCTCGCGTCGATCCGCGGCCCCGAGGGCCCCGTGAGCCTCCTCGTGCCGTCGCCCGACGGGCGCTCGATGGCGGCGGCCAGCCACGACCGCACGGTCCACGTCTTCGACATCGCGACGCGCCGGGAGACGGCGCGACTCGGGCCGCTGAAGCGGCCGGCGACGTCGCTGTGCTTCATCGGCGACGGCGGCTTCCTCGCCACCGTCTGCCAGGACAACAGCGTGCAGATGTGGGACCTCGAGACGCGCGCGGCCACCGCCGTGCTGTGGGGCCCGACCGACGAGAGCTTCGTGTCGCTGGCGCTCTTCGGCGACTGGAACGCGATCGCGGTGGCCCTCGCCGACGGCCGCATCCGGACCTGGGGCCCCGCGGCCTGACCCGGCCGGCGGGTCAGCGCAGCCCGTCGATCTCCTCGCGCCGCCGGAAGAGCCCAAGCCGGTGGAAGGCGAAGTCGTACTTCACCGGGTCGGAGGGATCGAAGCGGCGCAGCCGCCGCGTCACGTCGAGGGCCATCGCCCAGCTCGCCGAGCGGTACCGGGTGAGGCGCACGCGCCGGGCGATCGCGTAGGTGTGCGCGTCGAGCGGCAGCACGAGCTGCGACGGCCGCGGCCGGCGCCACAGGCCGAGGTCGACCGAGTCGCTCCGCACCATCCAGCGCAGGTAGAGGTTCAGGCGCTTGCAGGCGCTGCCGCCCTCGGGCGAGGGGAAGAAGTAGCGGACGCCGGCGTCGGGCGGGAGGGCGCGGCCGCGGTAGAGCCCGCCGTGGTCGAGGGCGAGGGCCCGCCGCGAGAAGGACGCGAGAGCCGGGCCCACGTCGTCGTCGGCCTCGTCGAGGCCCTCCGCGAAGAAGGCCTCGACGGAGCCGTGGCTCGCGCGCATCTGCCGCGCGAGGAAGAGGAGGCATGCGACGTCCCGGCCCGCGACCCAGCGGTGCTTCAGGCCGCGGAGCCGCGCCGCGGCCTCGCGCGGCTCGAGCGCGGCGACCGCCTCCGCCGGGCGCGGGCCGAGCGCGGCGAGCACCGCGGCGATGCTCTTCTTGATCTGGGCGACCGTGCCGAACGCGAGCGCGGAGGCGACGAGGCCGACGACCTCGCGGTCGGCGTCGCCCGACTGCGCGCGCACGTGCTCGAGCGGGTCGGGCGTGACGTAGCGCAGGTCGTAGGTCCGGTAGAGCTCCTCCAGCCGACGCTTCAACTCCTCCTGGCGCACGCCGCAGTATCGCCCGGGCGGCCCGCGACGGCGCGGCCGGGGGCGCTCCTCGCCCGGGTTGCCTGCCGCGCGGGCCGCACTTACGATGCCCGCATGAGCGACGCGCGCGAGTTCCACGACGGACGCGAGGACGGCCTCGTCCCGCTGGAGAGCCTCGACCTCGACAAGGCGAAGTCGTTCGCCGGCCTCCTGAAGGCCATGTCGCGGACGGCCTTCTCCGGCCGCTCCCTCGGCGAGGCCCTCGAGGTGACGACGGCCATGGTGAAGGACCCCGACTGCACGGTGGTCCTCACCCTCTCCGGGGCGATGACCATCGCGAAGATGGGCAAGGTGATCTCGAAGATGGTCGACACCGGCATGGTGCAGGCGATCGTCTCGACGGGCGCGCTCATGGCGCACGGCCTCTCCGAGGCGGTCGGCATGACGCACTACCGCCACGACCCGACGGTGTCCGACGAGGACCTCTTCGACAAGGGCTACAACCGCGTCTACGACACGCTCGAGATGGAGGCGAACCTCAACTACGTCGAGGAGTTCTCCTCGAAGGCGCTCGACCGCCTCGGCCACGAGCGCGAGCTGTCGAGCGAGATCGTGAACCGCACGCTGGGACAGGTGCTCGCCGAGGACCCGCACGGCTCGGGGGTCCTGCGCTCCGCCTACCTGAAGAACGTGCCGGTCTACGTGCCGGCGTTCACCGACTCGGAGCTCGGCCTCGACCTCTCGACGTGGGCGATGAAGAAGGCGCAGCGCGAGGGCGTCACCGACCCGATGAAGCTCCTCGACCACCGGCCCCGCTACAACCCGTTCCTCGACCTCAACAGCTTCGCCCGCCTCGCCCTCGGCGCGAAGAAGCTCGGCATCTTCACGATCGGCGGCGGCGTCCCGCGCAACTGGGCACAGGAGGTCGGGCCGTACGTCGACATCACGAACCACCGGCTCGGCCTCTCGCTCACGCCGCCGCGCTACGCGTACGCCGTCCGCATCTGCCCGGAGCCGGTGCACTGGGGCGGCCTCTCGGGCTGCACGTACTCCGAGGGCGTCTCGTGGGGCAAGTTCGTCCCGCCCGACGAGGGCGGCCGCTTCGCCGAGGTGTTCGCCGACGCGACGACGGTGTGGCCCCTGCTGATGAAGGGCGTCCTCGAGGAGCTGGGTCTCTCGTAGCGGAGCCGGGGGCTCCTCCGCCGCGGCCGGGAGCGGCTCCGCGGACGCGCCAGCGCCGTCCGGCGCCGCGTGCGGTATGCTCCGGGCCGATGGCTCGACTGGCCGACGGGCTCGCGCGCGGCGACGACGGCGTCGTCCGGTGCGCGTGGGCCGGGAACGACCCGCTCTACCTGCGCTACCACGACGAGGAGTGGGGCTTCCCCGTCGCCGACGACCAGAGGCTCTTCGAGAAGCTGTGCCTCGAGGGCTTCCAGTCCGGGCTGAGCTGGCTCACGATCCTCAGGAAGCGCGAGAACTTCCGCGCGGGGTTCGCGGGGTTCGACGTCGAGCGCGTGGCCCGGTTCGGCGCCCGAGACGTCGCGCGGCTGCTGGCGGACGCCGGGATCGTCCGTCACCGCGGGAAGATCGAATCCACGATCAACAACGCGCGGCGCGCGAGGGAGCTCGCGGCCGAAGCCGGCTCGATCGCCGCGTTCGCGTGGTCGTTCGAGCCCGCGCCCGCCGACCGGCCGAAGAGGATCACCTGGCCGGTCCTGCTGACCATGCCGAAGACGGACGCCTCGACCGCGCTCAGCAAGGCCCTCCGGAAGCGCGGCTGGACCTTCGTCGGCCCCACGACCGCGTACGCCTTCATGCAGGCGATGGGCCTCGTGAACGACCACGTCGAGGGCTGCGCGGCTCGCGAGCGCGCCGAGAAGGCGCGCGCGCGGTTCCGGCGGCCGCGGGCGTGAAGGACGCGCTCTCGATGAGCCGACTGGGCGCCGAGAGCAGGCGAACGGTCAGACGCTGTTTCGAGCTTTCTCTGGATCGGGGGGACTCCGTCCCCCCGGCCCCCCTGGGTTGCCGCATTGCCAACGGAGTGACTGATGTCCTTGAGTGGCTGTCGTAGGGGCGGCGGGCGCGCATGGCGCCTCGCGGCTCTCGTCTTCCTCCCTGCGGCCGCGAGCCTCGCCGCCGCCGAGCCGGCCGTCCTCAAGTCGCCCTCCGGCGCAGTCGCGATCTCGTTCACGACCGGCCCGAGCGGCTCGCTCCTCTACTCCGTGTCGTTCGCCGGGAAGCCCGTCGTGGCCGACTCGCCGCTCGGCCTGACGATCCGCGGCACCGGCCCGCTCGCGACCGGCTTCGAGGTCACGAACGTGGCCCGCGCGAGCCGGAACGAGAAGTACGCGCTCGTGGCCGGCAAGACGAAGGAGGCCGTCGACCGCTGCGAGGAGATGACGGTCTCCGTCGAGCGCGCCGGCGAGAAGCCCCTGCGCCTCGACCTCGTGTTCCGGGCGTTCGACGACGCGGCCGCCCTGCGCTACGTGCTGCCCGAGCAGCCGGGCCTCGGGCCGAAGGTCGAGATCGCCTCCGAGGACACGCGCTTCCGCTTCCTCGCCGACCACCGGGCCTGGCCCCTCTTCCTCGCGAGCTTCACCACGAGCAACGAGCGCGAGTTCGTGCCCGCGACCCTCCTCGCGATCAAGCCCGAGTCGATCGTCGGCCCCCCGCTCACGATCGAGGGCGACGGCTTCGTCGCCTCGCTCGCGGAGGCGAACCTGCGCGACTGGTCGGGGCTGCACCTCGCGCGGGTCGAGGGCGGGAACGACTCGCGCCACCCGACCCTCGTGACGAAGCTCGCGCCGCTGCCGTCGCAGCCCGACACGGTGGTGAAGGGGACGCTGCCGATGCGCTCGCCGTGGCGCGTGATGCTCCTCGGGCGCCGGCCGGGGGACCTCGTCCAGTCGACCGCGATCACGAGCCTCGCCGACCCGAACGAGATCGGCGACACGTCGTGGATCCGCTTCGGCAAGGTCGCTTGGGACTGGTGGAGCGGCCCGAACGTCGGCCCGGCCATCCCCGGGGCGCCGTTCGAGGTCGGCATGAACGACGCCACTTACCGTTACATGATCGACTTCGCCGCGGAGTTCTCTCTGCCCTTCGTCATCCTCGACGCCGGGTGGTACGGCAACCACCGCGACGCGAAGGCCGACATCACGAAGTCGATCCCCGGCCTCGACCTGCCCGCCCTCGCCGCCTACGGGAAGACGAAGAACGTGGGCCTCATCGTCTGGCTCAACTGGGAGACGGTGAACGCGACGATGGACCAGGCGTTCCCGCTCTACGAGAAGTGGGGGCTCGCCGGCCTGAAGATCGACTACATGGACCGCAAGGACCAGGAGATCGTCGACTTCTACCACCGCACGGTCGTGGCGGCGGCGAAGCACCACCTCACCGTCGACTTCCACGGCGCCTACGCGAGCTCGGGCGAGGAGCGGACCTACCCGCACTGGCTGAGCCGGGAGGGCATCCTGGGCCTCGAGTACAACAAGTGGAGCGACCGCGTGAGCGCGCGCCACAACGTCACGATCCCGTTCACGCGGATGCTGGTCGGGCCGATGGACTACACGCCGGGCGGCTTCCGCAACGTGACGCGGGAGGCCTTCGAGGTCCGCAACGAGCTGCCGTTCGTCATGACGACCCGCGCCCACCAGCTCGCGATGTACGTCGTCTACGACAGCCCGCTCCAGATGCTCTCGGACTCGCCGGTGACCTACCGCGGGGCGGCGGGCTCGGAGTTCCTGAAGATGGTCCCGACCACCTGGGACGAGACGCGCGCCCTCGACGGGAAGGTCGGCGAGTACGTGGTGATCGCCCGCCGGAACGGCTCCGACTGGTACGTGGGGGCGATGACGGACGCGCCGCGGAAGCTCACGGTGAAGCTGCCGTTCCTCGCGAAGGGCGCGTGGCAGGCCGACACGTTCGCCGACGCGGCCGACGCGGCGAAGGAGCCTTCGCACCTGGCGATCGGGACGGCGACGCTCGTCGCGGGAGGTCCGTCGGCGGCGACGCTGACGCTGGACCTCGCGCCGGCCGGCGGCGCCGCGGTCCGGCTGCGGCCGGCGAAGTCGGCGGCGGCGCGTTAGCCGCCGGGACGACTCGGCGCCGGGGCCCGCGAGGGGCTCCGGCGCCCGCCCCGCCTCAGGGCTGCGGGACCGCCTCCTGCACGACCTGGGCGTTGCAGCCGTCGGGCAGCTTCAGGCCGAGGACGGAGAGCACGGTCGCGGCGGTGTCGACCTCGTTCACCTTGCCCGACAGCTCGCCGCGGACCGGCACCTTCCCTCCCGCGGCGACCCACGGGACCGTGGTGTCCTCGGCGATGTCGATCCCGTGCGTCTTGTCCTTGCCGCCGTGGTCGGCCGTGACGATGACGGTCGTGTTCGGCGGCATCGCGGCGACGATGCGGCCCACGGCGGTGTCCGCCGCCTCGACCGCGGCCATGTAGCGCGCCGACATCCAGGAGAACTCGTGGCCCGTGAGGTCGACGTCGGGCAGGTGGACGAACATCAGGTCGAAGCCCACGCCCGCCTCGACGATCGCCTGGTTGGCGATCTCGGCGTCGGTCGCCACCACGACGAAGCTGTCGATCGATCCCGCGCTGTTCAGGGTCTTGAACTTGTCCTTGCCCACGACCGCCACCGTCCGCTTCCCCGCCGCGTGCGCGATGGTGAAGACGGTCGGCTTGTCGATCGTCCCCTTGTCGGGGCGGAAGTCGTCCCAGAGGATCTTGTGGACGCTCGGCTCCAGTCCCGTCAGCATCGACGTGTGGGCCGGGAGCGTCATCGCGGGCAGGATCGTGCGGCCCCGCAGCGTGTAGACGCCGCGGGCCATCAGCTTGCGGATCTCGGGCGCCTGCGCCTTGGCGAGAGCGTCCGCGCGGAGGCCGTCGATCGAGATGAGGACGACCCTCGGGATCGGCGGCGGCGTCGGGACGACCGCGACGGGAGTCGGGACCGCGGTCGGAGAGGAGCCGCCGCCGCAGGAGACGAAGGCGAGGATCGCGGCGATGCAGGCGGCCAGAGCCGCCGTTGACGAGCGAGACATCTTCTTGCTTTCCGCGCCCCGCCTAGAGGTCATCAAGTTGCCTTGCACCTCGAGAGTCCGGTGATTCTAGGGAGCCGGGGGCGAAGATGCAATCCTCGCAAAGTGGTTCATTTGGATCACAAGCGCCAGATTTTACAAATTGCCCGTCCAATCCGGCCAAAGCGATCACCTGAGGCACGTTTTCTGCTTTCAGTTCCTGAAGGCCACGCGGTCCGCGGCGTGCTACCGTCCGGGAAAGTCCGGGATTTCCGAGGAGCCCATGCCGAAGCCCTGGGACGTCTGGAAGATCATCCGGGAGCTCGACCTCGAGGCCGTCCGTCGGGAGGCCGAGCGCTCGTTCCGCATCGTGGTCCTCGGCGAGGCGGTCGCGGACGCCGAGGCGATGGCGAGCCTCGTCAGCAGCGGCCGAAAGGGCGAGCGCCACCCGTGGGTCCTCGCGGCCGAGGCCGGGCTCCACGCGCCGCTGTCGCCGCCGCCCGACGTCGTGGTGCTGGTGAGCCGCGATCCCGAGCTCTCGCCCCGGCTCGCGATCGCCGCGCAGGAGCTCGCGACCCGGAGGATCCCCGCGGTCACCGTCGTCGTCGGCTCCGAGAGCTCGATGGACGCGGTGATCCGCCCCGGCGAGGCGGCGCGGGCCGCGGTCGGGCGCCCGGCCGCCGACCACCTCGACGCGATCGCGCAGGCCCTCCTCTCCGGCGCGCCGCCGGGCCTGCGCCTCGCGCTCGGCCGGCAGCTGCCGACCGTGCGCGACCCGCTGTTCGGC
>WBZP01004033.1_pt1 | contig 15567 bp, 3 predicted proteins | sample 5204301 | NCBI WGS metagenome assembly WBZP01 (sample SAMN12412401, study PRJNA552823) | activated sludge metagenome | isolation source: activated sludge from nitrification reactor of wastewater treatment plant... | place: USA: Pennsylvania | collected 2017
ACATGAACTCCGCAAGACTCCGGAACGGTACGCGATTTTGGAAGAAATATACCGAAGAAACGATCATTTTGATGCAGAGGCCTTATTCATCCATATGAAAAACCAAAACTACCGGGTGAGCCGGGCAACAGTTTATAACACCCTGGATTTGCTGGTGTCCTGTGATTTGGTGACCCGGCACCAGTTTGGAAAAAACTTTGCGCAGTATGAAAAATCATATGGTTTTCGCCAACACGACCATATGATTTGTGTGGATTGCGGCAAAGTGCTTGAGTTTTGTGACCCCAGAATTCAGCAAATCAAAAACATGATGGGTGACCTGTTGGAATTTTCGGTTACACATCACGCATTGAATTTGTATGGTAAATGCCAGAAAAAGGAATGTCCGGGCAAAGAGCCTCACAAACATGCATGATATTGTAAAACAAATTTCGGTTTCTTTTGGCAACAATGCGCATAGCGAAAATGCTTTGGCTATGGCGGCTTATATGAAAAATAATTTTCCATTTTGGGGCATCAAAACCGAAAAAAGACGCTCACTTCAAACCCCATTTTATGCCCCTTTCAAAGTCCTGGATAAAAAGGAGCAGCAGGCCATCATCAAGGAGCTTTGGTCAATGCCGGAGAGAGAATTTCATTATTTTGCCATGGATCTGGCATCAAAAATTGTCAAAAAGACGGATCAAAGCTGGTTGTCGTTTTGGGAGCCCATGCTGATTACCAATGCCTGGTGGGATAGCGTAGATTTCATAGCTCCCTCATTGATAGGCCCCTTGTTAAAAAATGATGTTGCCCTTCAGGAAGAATACAGCTGGAAATGGATGGAGTCTGATAAGCTGTGGAAGCAGCGGGCCGCACTCATTTTTCAGATCAAGTACAAAGACAAGACCAATGCACCTTTACTTTTTGATTTGGTATTGAGTTGTGCAGCGAGTAAGGAGTTTTTTTTGCGGAAAGGATCAGGTTGGGCTTTGCGGGAATATGGCAAAACATCACCGCTGGAGGTTTCCCAATTTGTCAATCGACATAAAGATCAGCTGTCAGGGCTCACCGTGAGAGAGGCTATCAGAAGATTGTGACAAATACCGGTTAGGGGAACCTAAAGAAACATGAAAAAATTATCTTATATATATAAATATCCCGAAATTCGCACCACTTATGAGAGAACCAGCCGTTTCCTATTTAAATGAACTCAATGAGATTCAGCGCAATGCGGTAACCAATATCGATGGGCCGGTAATGGTAATTGCAGGTCCGGGCTCTGGTAAAACCCGTGTACTCACCTATCGTATAGCTCATATGATACGCATGGGTGTGGCGCCCGGCCATATACTTGCCCTTACCTTTACCAATAAGGCAGCCCGTGAAATGAAGCACCGCATCGAAAGTGTTGTGGGGCAGGATGCCAACAGGGTTTGGGCAGGAACCTTTCACTCACTATTTGCCCGCATCCTTCGTACGGAGGCACACAGACTGGGCTTTCCCAATGATTTTACGATTTACGATACCGATGATACCAAAAGTGTAATTGATGAAATCATCAAATCCATGAACCTGGATAAAAAGGTATATGTGGCGGGACAGGTAAGGTCACGCATTTCTTCTGCGAAAAGCAACCTGATTACACCCAAAGCCTATGCAGCCAACGAGGATTTGCTGGCTATGGATAGAATGAACCGCAGACCGCTGATTTACCAGATCTATGAAAAATATGTAGCCAAGTGTCAAAAAGCGGGTGCCATGGACTTTGATGATTTGTTGTTGCAGATGTTCAGGCTCCTGTATCAGAATCCAGATGGAGTAAGAGAAAAATACCAGCGGCAATTTCGGTACATCATGGTGGATGAGTTTCAGGATACCAATTATCTTCAATATGAAATTCTTAAATTGTTGGCACTCTATGAGGGCAGCCCCAGAAACATTTGCATAGTGGGAGATGATGCACAGAGTATTTATTCCTTCCGGGGGGCTACCATAGAGAATATACTTCAGTATGAACATGATTTTAAGGATGTAAAAACTTTTAAGCTGGAGCAAAATTACCGTTCCACATCCTTCATTGTGAATGCGGCCAATGATGTAATATCCTACAATTCCAAACAGATCCAGAAAAAGATCTGGACAGACCGAATGGAAGGACCCAAGATTAAGATCATCAAGTCGATGACAGAAACGGAAGAGGGTAAAAGAGTAGCCGACACCATCATAGAACAAAAAAACCGGTATAATCTTGCCAATAAAGACATTGCTATATTATACCGTACCAACGGCCAATCGAGGATTTTTGAAGAGGCCTTGAGGCGGTACAATCTCAATTACAGAATATATGGTGGTCTTTCTTTCTACCAGCGCAAAGAAGTGAAAGACCTAATTGCCTATATGCGTCTAACGGTCAACGACAAGGACGATGAGGCACTGAAACGAGTGATCAATTATCCCAGGCGCGGCATCGGTGATTCCACGGTGGATGGCATTATGCAAATTGCCAACGACAATGAGATGAGCATGTGGGAAGTAATTGGCAAGATAGAATTTAATGCCAGGGCTAAAAAGAGTATTGGCGAATTTGTGACCTTGATCCAGGCATTCAAAGCCTACGCAAAAGCGCACGATGCTTATCAAACGGCACTGTATATATCCAAACATTCGGGCATTGTGGATATGTTTAAGGCAGAAGGTGGGCCTGAGGCAGAGGCAAGACTGGAAAACATTACCTCATTGCTTGACGGCATTCAGGAATTTGTGGAAGATGATGAGTTGAGTCTCAACGAAGAATTGTCGACAGACAAGTCGCTCGCTCAGTTTTTGCAGAGTATTTCCCTCATGACCGATGCCGATGAAGATAAGGGAGAAGTAGACACCATCACCTTGATGTCGGTCCACGCTGCCAAAGGATTGGAGTTCAAGTCGGTTTTTGTGACCGGGTTGGAAGAAAACCTCTTCCCAAGTTATCAGTCGTTGTCTACCCCAGATCAGATCGACGAAGAAAGGCGGCTGTTTTATGTTGCCATCACCCGCGCTGAGGTATATCTTGCGTTGACATATGCCAACAGCAGGTATCAATTTGGCCAAATGCGGTTCAATGATCCGAGCCGTTTTATTGAAGAAATTTCTGAAGACAATATAGATGCCATCAGTGGTATAACCCGTGAAGAGTCAAGACCTGCTTTTGGTGAGCCAAAGCTGTTGGGCAGCTTTAAAAAACAAGGATTACCTGGCCCCAAAATTGATGCGAGCCAGTTCAAAGCCAGTCCACCGGAGAGCATTAAAAAGGGACAAAAGGTGCTCCATCTCAAATTTGGCGAAGGCGAAGTCTTGCATATTGATGAGAGGAATGTGGCTACCATCTTGTTTCCACAAGCCACAGATTCCAAAGAAAAAAGAATCGTTTTGCAGTTTGCCAAACTGCAAATTCTGGAATAAAAGAGCATTAATTAGTTTTTTTAAATGTCCGGATTTGAGCTTCTCCAACAAAGGGTAGTATAAGTATTTTTCATATCAATAACCATTGTCTGAATTCCGGTTGTCCATGCCAAAACTTTCAAAAAAAGAACCAAAACTTTCAAATATTAATAAAGTATAATTTATATATAACTGAAATATAATTAATTATACATAAAAAAATAAAAATATACATAAATGTAGCAACTACATATTAAAGAAAATCTATATATTTGCGGAAGTGAATTTTATGTCCGTCAAGGCGGGCTGATTTTCGATTATAGCACCTAACCTGAGATCTGATAGTGGATTAAGAGTAATTCATTAATAAGGTCCAAAATGAAAAAAGCTGTTTTAGCACCCCGATTCCTCAAAGGCATTATACCCATTCTTGCCTTTTTAGCTTCACCTTTTATTTCTCCTCCTATACAGGCTCAATGTGTGGCACCATCCGGTGTTATCCAGGGCGCGGTATTCAGGGATAATAACAACAATGGAAAGCGCGAGCAGGGCGAACCTGCAGAGTCCAATGTATTGGTATCCATTTACAATTCCTCCGGGCAGCTCATAGCCAACCAGGCTACAGATGTTTCCGGCAATTATGCATTTGCAGGATTGTCCAATGGTTCCAAATACAGACTGGGATTCGATTATTTACCCAAATTTTCCAATTCCTATCTGGGTGCGGACAACAAGTCCAATGTTCAGCTAATCACGGCTCCGGCTTGCAATGCCTCTCTGGGCCTTGCAACAAGTCATGCCGATTGCGGAACCAATCCGGAAATTTTCAGTACCTGTTTTGTACAAGGTGCAGCCGATGGTGCCAACGCGACCATGGAAACTTTATTGGGTATTGAATACAATTTCAACGGTTCTTCGACTCCGGTAAAATACGCCATGCATTCCGAGACCGGTTCGGTCTGGGGATTGGCCTGGAAGAGTTCAACCAATGAATTGTTTTCTTCCGCATTTGTAAAACAATATTCCGGGCTTACCCAACATGGTCCCGGTGCCATATTTAAAACTAAAATTTCCGGTAACACCAGCACAGGCACCCAGCTTTTTGCAAAGCTAAGCGATTTGGGTGTCGATGCCGGCACGCTTGCCGTTACAGATGTTACAGATTGTAGATACGGAAGTCAGGTGGGTAAAATTGGTTTGGGAGCTATGGCCATCAGTCCTGCCGAAGATTACCTGTATGTGGTAAATCTTTACAGGAAATCCATTGTAAAAATTCCAACCAACGATCCTACAGCAGCCAATACGGTTGAAATATCAATACCCAATCCGGGATGTTCCAATGGAGAATATGCCCCTTTTGCGCTTAAATATTACAATGATAAATTGTATGTAGGCGTTACCTGCTATGAAGAGACCAATCAATCAGCAGCCAACAGTGCAGCTGTCGTATATGAGATGGACCTTAGCACACAAACATTCACCAATATTTTTTCAACTACCTATTTGAAAGGATTTTGGAAGGATGAACCTTATAATGATTTTAGCACACAACATTGGTTTACCGATCTGGATTTTACCGATGACGGCAATATGATAATCACATTTACTGATAGAGTCGGACATAAATATTGCAACCAGCCTTCCAACAGATTGGATCACCAATTCCCTGATATCCTCATGGTTTGGAACAACAATGGTGTATGGACACTGGAATCCAACGGATCTGCAGGATCTTTGACCGGATCCGGCGTAGGTAATACCCAGGGACCAGGCGGAGGTGAATTTTTTGGAAACGACTATTGGGTAACCCAGCCGGCTTATCACCCGGAGATTGCACTGGGCAGTATATATGTATTGCCGGGCACGGGTTCGGTGGTAACTGCTGCTTATGACCCGGGTACCAATTCTTATTCAGGTGGAATGCAAAGATATAGCACTACCGATGGCACTAAATTGGGTGCCAAGGAATTATATATCAGACAAACGACTACACTTTTCGGAAAAGCTACCGGCTTTGGCGACATAGTAGGTAGATGTGGTCTGCCCAGCATTCAAATTGGAAACCTGGTGTGGTTCGACGAAAATAAAAATGGTATTCAGGACGCAGGAGAACTTCCTGTTTCAAACCTCGGCTTACAATTGCTGGATGAAAACTGTCAAATGGTAAGTTCTACAACTACCGATGCAGACGGACAATATGTATTTTCGGATTTACAGGCCGGAAAGCAATATTTCATTTCTATTCCTGCACCGGCGCTGGATTTTACCTATCAATTGGTTTCATTGAATGGGGGCAACTATTTGTTCAGTCCTGCAGTTAACCAAAATGCAGCATTGGATAACAACGCGTCTTTCGCCCCTAATGGCTGTCCCAATACAGTGATTGCCGTAAGTCACGAAAGGACCAATCACAATGTGGACATAGGATTGGTAGCGGTTTCAGGTTTTGACCTGGCCTTAAAAAATGAATTGATTTCTTCTGATTTGCCACGCTATAATGAGTTGGTGGATTTCAGAATGACAGTATACAATCAGGGAGGTGTTCCCGCCAAAAACATCAACGTAGTCAATTATATTCCTGCAGGTTATACTTTTAGCCTTGCGGATAATCCGGGTTGGACAATTGATGGTACAACAGCCAGAACCATCGTACCCGGAACACTTTTACCGGGATCTTCTACCTCAGTAATCATTCGGTTGAGAATTATTTCATCAGATTTCAATAAATTGGTGGATGTGGCAGAAATTGCTTCTGCAACCGATCACAACGGCGTCGTGCAAACGGATGTAGATTCTAGTCCGGATGCCATGAAAACCAATGATGAAGGAGGTGATGTAAATACCATCACAGACAACAAAATTGACGATAATGGCACCATTGATGAAGATGATCAGGATCCTGCCATGACCAGGGTAATGGACCTGGCATTGAAACAGGTAGTTCAAAATGAATGCATTTTGGGAGGTGATTGTGCCACCGTTAACATCACGGTATATAACCAGGGAACCATAGCGGTTTCAGGTTTTGAAGTCACCAACTATTTTCACGCTTTGATGTATTTTGATGCATTAAACAACCCATCATGGACCAAGGATGGAGACTACATAAAATATGTGGGCGGAGCTTTGAATCCGGGTCAACAAGCAAACATTCCTGTATCACTTTGTGTGAAGGAAGGCGTACTGAATGATGGAATCGTGAACTATGCAGAAATCTCGTCTATTTCAGTGAATGGATTGAATACCGACAGAGACTTTGATTCAAAACCCGATGCGAACGATGCCAATGACGCAGGAGGAACTTACAATTCAGCACAGGACAACTACGTCCTTGGCTTTGAAGGAATCGAAGAAGATGATCACGACCCTGTTTACCTGGGCGTAAAATATGTAGATCTTGCCTTAATACTGACTACCGAAGCAAGAAAAGTGGAGGAAGGACAAGAGGTGTGTTTTGATATAACCATATACAATCAAGGCAGCCAAACTGTCAAAGAGGCAAATGTAGTGGATTATATTCCTAAGGGACTGGAATTGATTTCAGAAGGATGGACAGAAGTTGCTACTTCTGTAGTGAGTAAGAATGTAATTTTCCAGAATGGTTTGAATCCGGGAGAAAGTCAAGTAGAGACCATTTGTTTTAAAGTAGGCGATTTGAAAGATATTTATACCATTGAAAACATTGCAGAGATCAATGGTTCAGAAGATATATGCAACCAAGATGTTTCATCCAAAGACATCGATTCCAAAGCAGATCATAATAAAGATAATGATTTGGGAGGCCATCCACAAACCGATACCGATAATCAGATCAATGGATTGCCATCCATAGAAGAAGATGACCACGATCCAGCGCTATTGATTAACTACAGAGTATCTGTCGATGCTTGCGAATGTTTGCAGAATGCAACCAATGCAGTAAACGGACAATATGAGCAAAACATCAGGGTAAGAGGTCCGGTTGGAATGACCTGGTATATTGATCAGGTTACCAACTTGTTTGACGGAAATGCAAGTGCAGATCCTCCTGCTGCCCCAGTACCTTTTGTAACAGGGCCTTCAGGGTATATTCTTCAGGAAGAATATGTAAATGCTACTACCAGAGACTATGTATTGCATGGAGTTTTTGAAGACGGCAAATACTGGACAGTGGTATTGAAAAGCACAGACGATGACTTTGAATTGGTCAAAGGAGGAGGCTGCGGCTATGATCCGGTACAAATATTGGGAACAGCATCGTTGTGTACCAGCACACAGCAGGCGTATAACGCACCTTCCAGTGGAGACGGATACCACGTTTCACTTTCTGGTGGCGGATCGATCATTTCCGCCAGCGCAGACAGCAGCTCCGTAACCGTTCAGTGGGGCGCTGTACCGGGTGTATACAAACTTACATTTACCAATAAAAATCCTTTTGCCTGCGATGAGCCAGGCATCCTGAATGTTTCTGTTGGAAATCCTGATCTTGCCATGGCTTGTAAAGGTCAAATTCAGGTTTCACTCGATGGTGATTGTTATGTTGAGATTACCCCCGCCATGCTGGTAGCCGGTAACCTTAATGCATCGGCTCCATATCAGGTAATGTTGATGGATGACAAAGGCCAATTGATGGCAGGTAATGCCATTGATGCCAGTCATGCCGGAAAAACGGTTATTGCCAAGTTATTTGAAGGATGTAGCGGGAACTCTTGTTGGAGTACCCTTAAAATAGAAGATAAGACGCCACCTGTGATGATTTGTAACGACACAGTAGAAGTATCATGCTACAAAGCAGATACTTACCCTGGTCCGCTTACACAAGACAATTGCGGTGGAGAAGTTAAAATTGTAGTATTGGATTCGTTGAACAAACCTTTGTTCTGTCATCCATATTACAATATGTATATAGATAAAACCTATCAGGCTATTGATAAGTTTGGCAATAAGTCATCATTATGCAAGCAAACCATAGCCGTGAAACGAATTGATGTAGATGAAATTATCTTCCCTGCTGACATAGAAATGGCAAATGCCTTGTCTTGCAGTGGATATGAATTAGATAAAGACGGACATCCGGCACCATCTGTAACAGGTGTGCCTACGATTGAAGGATGGCCGGTATATCCTACATTTGCCGGAGCATGCAACATGGGCGTAGCATACAATGACAGAGATTTTGGCTATATAGGTTGCGCAAGAAAGATCATGAGGGTCTGGACAGTTTATGAAGGCTGGTGTACAGCCGGAGAAATCAGACTGGATACCCAAACAATTATTATATTGGACAGAGAAGCTCCTTCATTTACATGTCCTGACAATGTCACTGTTTCAGCCGGCCACGGTAATTGTGAAGGCTTTGTGCAGTTCCCTCCGGTAACCGGAATTACAGACGACTGCAGCACCAAGTTTACGGTTGATATCAAATATCCTGGAGGATTTATTGACAACAACAATGGCGGTTCGGCATATTTGCCAATAGGTGTTCATTCTGTAACCTACATTGTTTACGATGAGTGTCTCAATGTTGATTCATGCACCATCCTGGTGACCGTTTTGGATAAAACACCTCCTGTTGTAGTGTGTGACAGAACAACTACCGTAGGATTAAATTCTTTGGGTAAGGCTTATATTTATGCCGAAACCCTTGATGACGGAAGTTATGATGCCTGCGGAATGGGCTTTATGGAAGTGCGAAGGATGGATGCCGGAGTGCCATGTGGCGATAATTTCGGTTTCAGAGATATTGCTTCTTTCTGTTGTGCAGATGCCGGCAAAGAAGTAATGGTTGAACTCAGAGTTTGGGATCAATCCGGAAATTCCAACAGTTGTATGGTAAGTGTTCAGGTACAAGATAAAACGGCACCTACTATTTTCTGTCCGGCCAATGTAACCATTTCATGCGAGGTAGATTACAATTTGAATAATTTATCAGCATACGGAGTGGCTACTGCACAGGATGCTTGTGGTGTAAACATCGTAGAAACCCCTCGTGCATTTGTGAATCAGTGTAGAGTGGGATATATAGAAAGAGTTTTTGTAGCCAGTGATGGCAACGGAACTGCAAGATGTACTTCTTATATATACATTGAGAAACCGGTTAATTCATTAAACATCATTTGGCCACTGGATTATGCAACCACCAACGGTTGCAGACCTTCTGATCTGGATCCTGCCAATTTGCCAGTGGCATACAGCAAACCCAGATTTAATGATGGTGTTTGTGACCTGGTAGCAGCTGCAAAAGAAGATCAGTACTTCCCATTTGATGACGGACAAGGTTCATGTTTTAAAATAATCAGAACATGGACGGTTATTGACTGGTGCAGAAAGGATGAACCTGGTTATACACCTGATGTCCATCAGCAATTGATCAAAGTGAGCAATACAGTAGCACCGGAAATTACCATAGATTCTGAAGAGGAAGCCTGCACAGACGAAGGTTCTTGTGACGAAGGCTTTATCAATCTGGTAGCTGAAGGAGCAGATGATTGTACTCCTGATGAATCATTGTTCTGGAGTTATGCCATTGACTTTGATTTTGATGGTACATTTAATCCTGAAGTATTTGATCAGGGACATGGAAGCGAAATCGATGCCAGTGGTTATTACCAGGTAGGAAATCACCGCATCCTCTATACTTTTGAAGACAGATGTGGCAACCAGGTATCTGAGTTCCACGATTTTGAAATAAAAATATGTAAGGCACCAATTGCAAGCTGTATCAATGGCACATCCATCAGCCTGCAGCCTATGACCATAAATGGACAGAATATAAGGATGGCTTGTATTACTGCGGCTTCACTCAATGTGTCAAGCAGTCATCCTTGCAATGCAGAAATAACTTTTGCATTCTCGACAGATGTAAATGATACCATCAAATGTTTTGATTGTACAGACATTGGTAGAGTTGAATTGCAATTGTATGTAATTGACATTTATGGAAATTACTCGATTTGTGAAACATTTATCGATGTTCAGAATAACGACGGTTCAAGCATTCAAATCACGGCAACCGATGAAGAGATTTGCAATGGACAGTCAACAACACTAACAGTTTCAGGAACAACCGGTGCGATTGTATGGAATACCGGTGCTACAACAGCCAGCATCACGGTAAATCCTGCAACAACCTCTACCTTCTCTGTTTCTGTTACTTCTGTGGATGGATGTACATTGTCGGCATCCCAAACCATCGTAGTGGATCCAAAACCGAATGCACTTATCAATGTAACTGCCGGCAGTGCTACCATTTGCGCTGGCAAACCGGTTACGCTGACAGCAACGGGAGGAGGAACTTACGCATGGAGCACCGGGGCAAACACAGCATCTATAACAGTGAATCCGACCACAACTACAACTTACACGGTTACGGTAACTTCTGCCATTGGTTGTACAGCTACCGCAACAAGTACAGTTACGGTCAACCCACTGCCCAATGCAGCAATCACCACGGTCAATCCTATTTGTGCCGGTCAATCGGTTTCAATGACAGCTTCGGGTGGTGGTACTTATTTGTGGAGCACAAATGCTACTACTGCAACCATAACTGTTACACCGGCAGCGACAACTACGTATACGGTTACTGTTACGTCTGCACTGGGTTGTACCGCAACTGCATCAAGAACTGTTACGGTAAATCCACTGCCTGTAATCAGCATCAACAATGTAAACCCAATTTGTGCAGGTCAGTCAGCAACATTGACAGCTACTTCATCTGGTAGCTATCTTTGGAGTACGGGTGCTACTTCAGCTAGTATTTTTGTTATACCTGCCACTACTACAACCTATACTGTTACTGTGACTTCTTCAGCAGGCTGTACAGCTACAGCATCAAGAACAGTTACAGTAAATCCACTTCCTGCTGCTGCCATTGCCAATGTTGCTCCGATATGTGCGGGGCAGAGTGCAACACTGACAGCTTCGGGCGGAGGCACTTATTTGTGGAGCACCACTGCAACCACCGCCAGCATTACGGTAACACCGGCTTCAACAACCAGTTACACAGTCACTGTAACCAATGCAAATCAATGTACAGCTTCGGCAACGGCGACCGTTACCGTTAATCCATTACCGGTTGCGGCCATCAGCGGACCGAATGCAGTCTGTGCCGGGAATTCGGCAACACTAACTGCCTCCGGTGGTACCAGCTTTGCATGGAATACCACTCCTGTGCAAACAACGGCTGCCATCACAGTAGCCCCTGCAGCAACAACTACCTATGTAGTTACCGTAACCAATGCCAATGGTTGTACCGATACTGAAAGTAAAATACTTACGGTTAACCCACTTCCTGTCGCAGCTATAACAGGCGATCTTACGATTTGTATCGGAGAAAACACAACGTTGACAGCTAGTGGTGGGGTAGCATATGTATGGAATACCACACCTGCTCAAACAACGGCAGCTATTACAGTAGCGCCTACAACAAATACAACCTATACTGTTACCGTTACCAATGCCAATGGCTGTACAGACACAGAATCTGCTACTGTAACGGTTTCTACCAATAATCAGCCGGTAGCACTTTGTCAAAATGTTACGGTTTATCTGGATGCCAATGGTGCGGTAATCCTTGCAGCAGCTTCTGTGAATAATGGAAGTTCACCTGGTTGCGATAACTTACCTATTACCTTTAGTGTGAGTCCCAACCAGTTCTTCTGTAATGACATCAACTTGTCTCCATTGACAGTTACGTTGACGGTTACTTCCACCAATGGTACTTCAGCAACATGTACTGCGCTGGTAACGGTTCTGGATACATTACCTCCGGTAATTACTTGTCCGTCCAACCAAACCATCAATTGCGCCAATTTCAGTGGAATAGGAGGCTTGCCTGGTGCCACGGCAACAGACAACTGTCCACCTGCCGGTATTACACCACAGGTATTGTTTGCCACCAATTCATGTAATATTGGTACCATTACCAGAACCTTTACAGCAACAGATGCATCTGGTAATACATCCGAGTGCACTCAATTGATCACCATCACTGGTCCAACCGATCCTTTGACTGCTTCAGATATTACCTTCCCTAATGATATTACGGTTCAAAATTGTACTACCATCTCACCGGCAGTAACAGGAAGCCCTGTTGTAAATACTGCAGCAGCATCATGTGTAAATCCGTCAGTAAGTTTTGTAGATGTGAACCTCAACCCTAATACTCCATGTAATTTTGTAATTCAAAGAACATGGACTGTAATTGATTCATGTACGCTCAACACATCAACCGGTGCCGGTATCTTTACGGATATCCAATTGATTACGGTCAACGACAATCAACCACCGGTTATCTCAGGTTATGCAGATATTACGATCAATGCGGTTACTTGTCCTACGGCAGTTGCTTACCCATTGGTGGGAGTCAGCATCACCGATTGTTCACCTGTGACAGTTACCAATAACTCTCCATTTGCAACCAACCCTAACTCAGGTGACCCATCTGGTCAGTATGAAGAAGGTGTTTACCAAATTGTAGTAACAGCTACAGATGCTTGTGGAAATGTGGCAACAGATACATTTAGTATAACGGTTACATTGACAGGTCCTCCGTTTATCTTCTGTGAAAAGATTGTAAGAAATATTACAGATCAGGAATTTGTAGATGTAGAAGCAGAAGAATTTGTCCTGTATATCAACGGAACCTGTGATCCAGATACGTTCAAGTTCTCTTATTCGAGGACGGATATCAATGATACCATCCGCCGATACTTCTGCGATGATATTGGAGATATCTTAGTATGGATTTACTGGTACGATGAAAGCGGCGTTAATTTTGATTCCTGTAAATCAATTGTTACGATTCTGGATCCAAACGACTTCTGTACCGGAAATATTTTCAGAGTGTTTGGTCAGGTATTGACAGAAAATTCTGTACCGGTTGAAGCCGTTAATATGCGTCTGGATGGAATGGGTTCTGTATTTACCGGTAAAGATGGAAGTTACAGATTCAATTCAATGCCGTCCGCTGGTAATTATATGCTGAAACCGGAGAAAAACGACGGCTTACTCGAAGGAGTATCAACGCTGGATGTCATTATGATACAACGGCATATTTTGGGAGCCAGTAAAATAATATCGCCATACAGGTTGGTAGCTGCAGATGTAAACAACGATGATAAGATTTCAGCCAGCGATTTGGTGGAATTGAAGAAAGCTATCCTGGGTACCACCCAGTCGTTTAAAAACAATCAGAGTTGGAAAATGATCGATAGCAGGTATCAGTTCCCTGATCCTACAAATCCATTCAATCATGCTTATCCACTATACCATGAGTTTATCTCGCCTGAAGGCAATATGTGGTCGGACTTTGTGGGTGTTAAGATTGGAGATGTAAATACTTCATATACTGCCAATATCCGCAGTCAGGCTGATACCAGAAGCAGCATTAAACTAAATGCACAGGATGAAGCTGTTCAGATTGGATCTGAAGTTGCTTTGGGTGTAAACTTGGGTCAGAAAGAATGGATCGACGGCTTCCAGTTTACATTCGACATTGATCAATTGGATGATGTGCAAGTCTCATCAGAACTGTTTGCAGAACAATTGAATTACCACATTCAGGATGGTAAACTTGTTGTGCTGGCAGCATTGGATCAGGCAGTTTTGGTAAATGAGAGAGAATTGTTTGTGATAAAGGCTAATGCCTTGAAGGCAGACTACATGTCTGAAATGATTACACAATCAAGGCAAGGTACATCGGAAATATACACTGCATTGACACCGAGAAGTGCATCATTGGAATGGAACCGATCTGTTTCTGCATGGAGTGTTAAACAAAATTCACCCAATCCATGGACTGATAAGACATCAATTGTTTGTAATACAGATAAAGCTGGCACAGTTACGTACAAGTTGATGGATGCAACCGGCAAACTAATTTATGCAGGCGAACAGAAAGTCAATGTTGGTGAAAACAACATTGAAATAAAGGCTGATGTATTAAATGGAAAAACCGGAGTAATCCTTTATGAAATTCGATTAGGTGACGAAGTTTCCAATGGAAAAATGATAAGAATTCAATAGAAATAAAAGTGGGAGCAGTAAACTGAGAAGTACTGCTCCCTCTATTTAAAAATCAGAATAGAACCTGAATTTGCAAAGTTCATCCTTTGCATTGTTTTGGAAAATAATTAATCATTTAGTGAAATCTACTTTAAAATGAAACGTTCATTTTTACTTACAAAATGGGTTGGACAAAGAAAGAACAAGGATGTTGCTCACTTGTGTCGTACTTTGTTTTTATTTACCCTATTGGTTTTGGGTGCCTTTTCCGGTTCGGACCTTTATGCGCAATGTAATGTTCAGGCGTTAACAGGCACTGAAGCTGCCGGCAATCAGCCCTATAACGAAAGATTGGGTATGGAGTTTACTGTAAACTCGCCTATAATGGTAACTGAACTGGGTGCATTTGACAGCAACCAGGACGGTCTTCTTTCTCCCATTGAAGTTGGAATTATCCGGACCGATGGTGTAACTATGGCTGGTCCTATCACCATGTCAGGTTCATCAGATGGCTTATCCGGAAACCACAGAATGCGAACTATTTCGCCTGTGATCCTTCAGCCTGGTAGCTATGTGATAGTGGCTGTTGGATATTCCAATGTAGAAATGAATGGAAATGTGACACAAGGTGACCTGCCGGTAACCCTGAATTCAGGAGGAGGGCAAATTACTCCAAACAATGCTTCATATGGAGGAGCAGGTTTTGGTCTGCCTACAACCTTTTATGCCAATGCAGATGTATTTCATGCAGGAACGTTTAGATTTTCCAGTCTGATTCCATCACTTCAAATAACAGTGAATGGTATTCAACTTACTAATATAAATGATGGTTCTGACGAATCAGAAGATTTGGTTGTTTGTAATACCACATCCAACAATCTTTTTTTCACACAGTTTTCTGATATTTCAGTGATCTCTCCGAAAACATTGGTAAAAGTTGAACAAACGTTTACCAGAAACAATACCACATTTGCACCAGCTGATGGTATTTTCCCACTTAGTGCATTTGCAACACCCTTTGATAGAAATGTGTCTCTGACAAATCCGACTGTTAATGGCGGGTTGGATATGTATTTCAGAGCATTTTATGACAGTAACAACAATAATATTCTGGATGGAAATGAATGTCCCAGTGACTACATAGCCTACATCGTAGATGTAAATGATTATGATCCTCCTGCT
>WBZP01004035.1_pt1 | contig 15565 bp, 16 predicted proteins | sample 5204301 | NCBI WGS metagenome assembly WBZP01 (sample SAMN12412401, study PRJNA552823) | activated sludge metagenome | isolation source: activated sludge from nitrification reactor of wastewater treatment plant... | place: USA: Pennsylvania | collected 2017
CCCCCAGGAATCGGCAAATATTCGCACTGCGGGCCGCAGCACCAGATGGGGCACCAGGGTTCCGTTGAAGCGAAACATCTTGTGACCGGACAACGCGATGGCATGACGGACCCGCAGGCTGGGCAGGTTTTCGAACTCACGACGCTCACCGGCCACGAATACGGGCCGATAGGGGTTGTTCTGGTACCCGGACAACACAAATAGCTCGTAGGTCAACGAACCGACCATCGTCTGACTGAGCACTTGCGACCACGCCAGCACCGCATGCGCCTCGTGCAAGATGCCCATGTTGAGGTAACCGGTGGGCCCGAGCCGCTTGCCCACCGAGGAGTGCGTGTAGTCGCCCCCCACGCGCAACACGATGTTGTCTTGCAGCAGGCTGATCTTGGCGCGCAGCGACGCCGTATGGGAAAAATAGTCGCTCTCGGTCGAGTAGCCGTAGCCTCCCGAGAGAGTCGACTTGCCCACGAGCGGAGTCTCGACGCCAAAGCCTACTTCGTGCCGCAGCTCGGTGAACGGCTGATCAGACGTCGCCCCCGCAGCGACCGACGCCGAGGTGATCGCATCCAGTCCATACGAGCTAGAGACGCCGAAGCCGCTGGCGGTCTGCTGACGAATGTCGACGGTGGGATTTACCACCCGGGTGTTGCGATCTCGCCAGTAATTGCCACGGAAGACCGCTTCGCCGCTGACGTTCTGCGGGAGCTGTTCCGCCCGGGCCGTCGTGGCCATACACAGCCACAGGACCAGCCACAAGAGGTGTCTGGAGACTCGGTTCAATTGCAACCACAACCTCCACCTCCGGCATCGTCACCGAAGCCGCCTTGGGTGCCATGTCGCGCATACTCCCAGTGGGCACGGAACTTGACCTCGGACTTGTCACCAAAGCCCGGTGACATGCAGCGCTCGGCCAGGTGCTCGCGCTGGTAGGGACGAACGACCGCGCAGCCGCCGTGCAGCAGCATCATCCCGAGCGATATCGGCAGGAAGATCGCTGGGAGTTTCAAACGACCCAAACGCTTCCACTGCGGTCTGGATTTCGCCATCTCGGGCCGCCTTGTAGCACGCTTTCCTACTTTGTCCCCCCACACATTTACCCGGCGGAGAATCTGTAGATTTCTGAAATCGCCGCGTGTTACGATGAAGGCTGTTTTTAGCAAGCTATGAAACCCCTAAAGCATCTCATGATGAGCAGGGCGTCCCTTCTCCTCCATTCGTCGAATAGACGTTGGGAGGATCGCCGCCTGCCCTCACGTAGAGGGGGCCACCGATGAAGCTTCGGTTTTGGGGCGTGCGCGGCTCCTATCCAGTACCGGGAGCGACGACGCAACGCTACGGTGGCAATACTAGCTGTGTCGAGGTCCGATGCGCCTCCGCTTCGGACCCCTCGGCACCACGAATCATCTTGGATGCTGGAACTGGACTCAGGCGGCTCGGCAAGGATCTGATGACCGGCCCCTTTGGTGAAGGCAAAGGCGATGCCCATTTGCTCGTCAGCCACACCCACTGGGATCACATCCAGGGCCTACCGTTCTTTTCACCGCTGTATCGGCCCGGTAACAAGTTTCACGTCTATGCCCGCCAGCGCGATGACATGCACCTGAGAATGGTGTTTGCGCTGCAGTCGGATAACCCCTACTTCCCGGTTCCGTTCGACGCGGCTGCGGCCAACGTCCAGTTCAATGAGTTGACCGATGATGCCAGCTTCGAGATTGGGCCGGTCAAGGTGCGCTGTACGCGGCTCAATCATCCCTGGATCGCCATCGCGTTCCGGCTCGATTACGAAGGCGCGTCGCTGGCGTACGTGACGGACACCGCACCGTTTCGCGACATCCTGATCGAACACGAGTTCATCAAGCAACCGCCGAAGCCCGGTGAGCCGCTGGCCCCCGAAGACGCCGCCAAGCTGGCGACGATGCGCGAGGGTGTGGTGCGACTCTGCGAGGGTGCTCAGCTCGTCATCTACGACACCCAGTTTACGCCGAGTGAGTATGCGCAAAGGCCGCACTGGGGCCATAGCTGCGCAGAAGATGCCATCGAGATCGCCCGTGAGGCTGGTGCCGAGTCGCTGATGCTGTATCACCACTCGCCCGATCGCACCGACGCACAGATCGACGAGATTTTGGCCCATCATCGTTCGCAGCTTCACCGCGAGGGCAATCGGATCGAACTCAACGCCGCATTCGAGGGCATGGAAGTCGATCTGTCACGCCACGGCATGCAGATCGGGTCGGCGAGCAGCCGCTCGATGGGTCAGGGTCACCGCAGCGGGTCCGATTCCAACGAGGGAGAGTCGTGGAAGTAACGTTTCACGGTGTACGCGGGTCCATCCCCGCCCCCGGTCCTGAGACGATCCGCTATGGCGGCAACACCTGCTGCGTCAGCGTTCGCTCAGACCAAGGCAAACTGCTCGTCCTGGACATGGGAACTGGGATCATCAGCCTCGGCAGACAGCTACTGCGGACCGAGTTTGGCAAGGGACAGGGGCACGGGGCCATCTTGCTGTCCCACGCGCACTGGGATCACATCCAAGGCTTCCCGTTTTTTGCACCGGTGTTCATTCCCGGTAATCGCTTTTCGGTGTTCGGTCCCGCCAAGAGTGCCTCGATGCTCGAAGGCATTCTCGAAGGTCAGGTCAACCCGCACTTCTCGCCGCTGCAGACGATGAAGAACCTCGGCGCGATGTTTGAGCTGGTGCCGGTGCCGACCGATAACGATCCGCCACCCATCTATTGGGAAGGCATCGCGATCTCGGGACGGCCCAATCCGCACGGCCCATCGACGTGCATGGCCTATCGAATCGAAGAAAATGGCCACTCGGTGGTCTATGCGCCGGACGCGGGGTACCCGGACTCAGGGCCCAGCGAAGAGGTGCTGCGACTGTACCAAGGCGCAGACCTGCTCATCCACGATGCGACCTATACGCCCGAAGATCGCTCGGTGCGGCGCTCGCGTGGCTATTCGTCGTTTGCCGATGCTGCGTATGCAGCCGTTCGGGCCCAGGTCCGCAGGTTGGCGCTGTTTCACTTTGACCAAGACTACAGCGACGACGTCGTGGATCAGATTTATTCTCGCTGTCGTGAGCTGCTCGACTCGCTCGGCGGCCGCCACATTGAGCTGATTGCTTCTCGCGAGGGCAGCTCACTTACGCTGTAGCGTGCGGTCGCCCGGTGGGGTCGCCGAGTCTGTGGGCGCTCCCGTGGTGGGCACGGCATCGGGTGGGGAAGCTGGCAGTGCCCGCTTGAGCTCGCTCAGCCGCCGCAGTAGATCTGTCAGATCGTCTCCAGGGAGTCGATAGGCCAGGTGCAGCTCGGGCGTAGGCCGCTTCGGCGACTTTGGGACGGCCACCGCAACCAGCGGCATGACAAAGCGATCAAGGCTGAGCAGTTTCGCCAACGGTCGTCCGGCCAGCTCTGCCGCTTGGGCCTTGATCTGGGCCACGGCCTCCCCCGCGATGGCGAGCATCGGATACGACGCGACCACACCGATATCGAAGCCATCGCCGACCGCCATCGCCAGTGCTACCGCTTGGGCTTCGTCGAGGACTCTCAGCATCCCAGCGTCATGGAGTCGATGATGCAGGTCAGGGGACAACAGCACTGCGGCCAGAATCGGAGGGCGACCGCTCTTCCCTGACGGAGCCATCGCCAGGGCGGTCATCAGCGACGACTGCTTGCGCACCCCATGGTCAACGCCGCGAAAGATGTCGATGATCTGGCGAACCTGGAGACGACTACCCACCACCAGGGTTTGTTCCGTGAGTCGAGCGACCGCTTGGGTGCTGTCTTCGACGATGGCCATCCCGTGGTAGGTGACCTCGCGACTGGCAGGTCGGGCCTGCATGCTCTGCCACAGCTTGCTGCTGTGCAGGCGACCTCTGACGAGCAGGGTTGCCTCAACGCCACTGGTCCCGAGTCCCTGGAACCCCAGACCGACGGAGTCAATATCGGCAAGCGGATCGGCAACCAGCTCGCCCAGCTTGGCCCGTGCCGAACCGGGTAATAGATCGAGCAGCGAACGACTGGGCGGCCACGATCTCAGCGCGGCCACATCGATATCGACGACCGCCTCCTGCCCCTGCGGCAACAGCGCCAACAAGTCCTCATCCGAGATGTTGTGATGTTCGAGATCGCCGCGAATCGCCCGCGGGCCACAGCCGACGCCTCCGACCAACAGCCCAAGGAGTCCGAGCACCGGACCGAGTCCGCGCAAAAACCACCGCATGTTCATCAGTTTAGCTTGTCGCACCACCGCGACCCTGGGCATCTATTGCCAGAAGTAAGCAGCAAAAGCCGGTGAGGTGGGAAGTTGGTGGCGAGCACGGACCGAGAACAGCCAAGGACAGGCCAGCACGCCGGTCTGTTCTTCCAAATCATCGAGCCACCAAGCACGCCCTGCGACAGCCCTCGGCCCGACGACGTACCGCTGGTGCTACTCCCCGGTCTATTGGCGGATGGTCGCCAACTGTCGCGGCTCTGTCGGCTGCTTGCTCGGCTGCTCCAGCGTCGGCTGTGCGTGGTGGATCCGCTCGGCGCTGGCCGAAGCGATGCGCCAGCGGATTCCGAGGCCTATGCCTTCCCTTCACAAAGCGACCGACTCGCCGCGCTGCTCAGCGCGCTGGAGCTGCCGGTGGTCGATGTCGCTGGATTCTCGATGGGAGGAATGTGGGCGCAGCATGCCCTGCTTGGTCATCCGGACCGGTTCCGCCACGCTTGCTTGGTGGCCACGACGGCAGTGACCGATCCAAGGCTGCGGAGTATTGTCTTGGGACTGCGCGCACAGCACCGCGCTGGGGTGAATGGCCTCGATCTGTTTCGGACCTTGCAGGTGATGTTTTTTTCGGCAGGTTTCCTCGATCACCCGAGCATCATCCCCATGCTGGAAGCGATGTGGGGAGAACATCGCCACGCTCCAGCAGCGGTCGAGGGACAGCTTGCCGCCCTGCTATCGCACGACCTACGGTCGTTGCTACCGGAGGTCACGCAGGTCCGAGTGGTTATCGCCGGCGCGGAAGACTTTCTGATGCCGCCGCTGGTACAAACGAGGCTTTCGGGGTACTGCCGTCAGCTCGCCCCCGAGCTGATTCCATCGGCGGGACATGCGATCTGGATCGAGTGCCCTGACTTACTGGCGGAGGCCCTGGCAGCGGCCTTGAACCAGGCCCGACCCGCGGCCAGGTGATCGCCCGTTCCTAGCAGCAGGGTCAGTCGAGCGGGAAGCTCCAGCTCCTCACGGCCCGCTAGCTCAGCAAGGTCCAGTTCCACGGCCCGCAGCGCAATCCCCTGCCCCCAGGTCACCGTCGATCCATACAGTGAATCACCCAAGATCGGACAGCCACGCCGCGACAGTTCCACCCGCAACTGATGGGGCCGCCCAGTCTGCGGACAAAGTCGCCACAGTACCCGGCTACCATCGACCACAAGGGGCGTTGCCAGCGTCACAGCTTCCTTGCCCGCAGCGTGAACGTAGGCTCGCTTTTTGCCCCGCAACAGCAGTGACTGCCAGCGCTGCGCCTGACCGAGCTTGCACCCAGTCGGTAACGGCCCCACCGTCCACGCGAGATAGGTCTTGTGAACCTGATGGTGCTCGAAACCAGCGCAAAGCACGCGATGGGTATCGGCATCTTTGGCGTAGATGAGCAGGCCGGACACCTCCGCATCGAGTCGGTGAACCGGCCATAGTCGCAGCGAGAGCTCCTTTTCGAGCATTCGCCCGACGCACAGGCGCTCGTCTTCGGCACCAATTCGGCTCGGCACAGACAGCCAGCCCGCCGGCTTGTCGATGACCACCACCCGGCTACTTTCGTACACAAACGGACCGACTTTGGGTAACTCCATGCCCGTTACCATAGCGAGGAGGGGTTCCCGAAAGTACAAAAACGGTCTACGCTGCCACGAGGAGGTTAGTGAGTTTGAGCAGCACGGCCCGCCCCCGGACCCTCGCCGATATTCTGAAGGAGTCGGAGATTGTGCCGCCCGCCGTGCTCGCCCGCGCTCAGCGCTACAGCGAAACGAGCGGGCGGCCGCTTTGGTTTGTGCTGCTCCGCGAAGGGCTACTGACCGAGGACAAGCTGTTTCGGCTTCTCGAAACGCAGCTCAAGCTACCGGTTCTCAGCGACGACCAGCTTGATGGGGTCGTGGTTGCGCCGGAGCTAAAGCAGGCGATCACCGCAGTTCTGGCGGGTCATCTGGGGATCTTGCCGCTGGAGCGCTCCACCGATGGTCGCAAGGCAGCGCTGGCGATGGTCGATCCGACCCAAGACCTGTCGACGCTGCTACCAAAGCTGGCCTCGCACGGAGTGGTCGAGGTCCGCCGTTTCTTGATTCGCTTTGGAACGCTGCGGCTCGGGATGGACATGTTCTACAACCAGGCGTGGGAACCGGGCGACAGCGCCCCGCTCATCGAGCCCATCGCTGCGCCCAGTCCATCACGGCCGGAGGTGTCGCCCTCGAAACCCGAGGTGCCATCACCATCTCGACCTGATGTCGCGCCTGCATCCAAACCAGAGTCTGCGGCACCATCGCGTCCAGAGGTTGTGCCTTCATCGAAGCCAGAGCTCTCAGCGTCGAAAAGCGATATCGTGCCACTGTCCAAGCCGGAGGTCGGAGCGCCCTCCAAGCCGGACACTGCCCCACCATCCAAGCCAGACGTCGTCGCATCCAAGCTGGATGTGGTTCCAGTCACGAAAGCGGACAGCATCGCTAGGCCCGAGGGTTCAGCCAAGCTCGAAGCCGTGCCACCAACGAGGCCGACTCCACCTGCCGTCCAGCCCTTGACCCCAGCACGTGCGCATCCACCAGTGCATCCGCCACCGCTGCCGCCACCGCTGCCGCCATCGCTGCCGCCACCCGTTCCATCAGGAATCAGTCAGCGTGGCGAGTCTTCACGTAGCAGTGAGGGCATCCCTTCAGCAGCTTCGCTGGGCGACCGCTCAGGGGCACACAAGCCGACGGCCAGCGGCCACAGCACACCACCGCGTGTTGGACCCCCCCGCATCGAGCCGCCACCGCTGCCGAAGCAAGCAGTGCCCGCGCCACTGCCAGTCCTCCGCAGCGGACCGATCCGGCGCCGTCCTCCTTTCGAGAAACCGGGGGGCGCGCTGTCGTCCTCGGACCTCATCATTGAGGAACGACCCTCGAACCTAAACCTGAACCGAGATGCGCTGCGGGTTCCCACCCGGTCGCTTGCCCCCGATCCACACTCCGATGGAATGACCGTCCCTGTCGTGGATGCGCTATTCCGCTGTGCCACGACACTGGCGGAGCAGCTTGCGGCAACGCTCGATAGCGACTGGCCAAGCCTCGTGGTCGCGCAGTGTTCCAGCCTGTGCGATCGCATTGGGCTGCTGCCACGTGCGCAGCGAGAGCTTTTGTTGATTGCCCGACTACATGCCATCCTGACCCTCCAGATTTTCGACAGGATGCCGTTGCCAGCGACACGCAAGGAACGGCTCGGCTTTGTCTGCGATGCACCACTAGAAGGTGTGCTGACGACTCTCCAAGCGGAATTTCTCGACTTCGTGAAGCTCCCGCAAGATGACGATCCACCGCTCGGGATGAGGATCATCTCCACCGTGCTTGAGTCGCTAAGGCTGATCCATCAGGGCCACAGTAGCGAGGTCTTGACACAAAAGCTCCGCGAACGATGCGGAGACAACGACGTGGTGCGGACGCTGCTTGAACTCTACGTTGACCAGCCGCCCACGTTCACGGACCGCAGTGCCCCCCCCGGTCTGCGTCCGGAAAAACTACCACCGGTGCCACCGCCCTCGCCCACAGCGGTGCGCCCCGAAATGCAACTCGGTTGGCCAAAGCCAGAGACGATGCCGGATGTGCCCTGGAGCTGTGAGCGAGTTTCGACGCTTCCCGAGGAAGGGCTGCTACCGTATCCTTCGCCAGCCGGAAGCGGCCCTGTCCTCCCCACCGGATAAAGACTTGGTGGACCGCCCGGCATACCAGAGACCCTGATGCGCACGCTCCGAACCGCCCTCGTCCATGTCCTGCTCATCCTGATCACCGCTGCGACGCTGTATCCGGTTTTGTGGGTGCTCAAAATGGCGTTGTCACCGACGCAGAGCTTCTCGCTAACCGTCAATCCGTGGCCGACGCAAGTCTCCCTAACCAACTTCACGGACGTGCTGTTTCGCCAAGACGGCGATGGTCGCCACCTGTTCTTCCGGCAGCTAGGCAACTCTCTGTTGGTGTCGGCAGCGGTGACAGTGGTGGGGGTGGCTCTGTCGTGCTCGGCGGCTTATGCGCTGTCGCGCTTTCGGTTCCCAGGTCGCGATGGCTCGCTGCGCCTGTTCCTGTTGGCGCAGATGTTCCCCGGCGTGGTGACGACGATTCCACTGTATGTCGTGCTCGAAAAGCTACACCTACTCAATCACCTGGGCGGCCTGGTCCTGTGCTACGCGACGACGGCGATCCCCTTTTGCGTGTTCATGCTGAAGGGCTACTTCGACGGGCTGCCGCAGGAACTCGAGGAAGCCGTGCTGCTCGATGGAGGCAGTCGCTTCGATGCGTTCTACCGCGTGGTGTTGCCGCTCGCCCGCCCGGCGATCTCGGTCACCGCGCTGTTCTGCTTCCTCACCGCCTGGAACGAGTTCATCCTCGCCGCCACGTTCATGAGCCGCCCACAGAGCTACACCCTGCCGGTCATGCTCAACCACTATGTCGGCGATTACGCGACCGAGTGGGGTCACTTCGCGGCTGGCGCGGTCCTCGTCTCAATGCCGGTGATGGCGCTGTTCTTCGCGCTCCAAAAGCACCTCATCGGCGGACTCACCCAAGGCGGCGTCAAAGGCTAAATCCGCAAAAAACCGCTTGACGCAAAACCACCAAGGAAGCTAGGGTTCGTCTCGCTTTTCGCTCGGATAGCTCAGCAGGTAGAGCAGCGGACTGAAAATCCGCGTGTCGCTGGTTCGATTCCGGCTCCGAGCACTGGTCACCGACGGGGGGATGGTGGCGGTGACTACCGGATTGCATCAAAAGCGTGTCATGTGCTGAGATGCGCTTGGGGGAATGATAATTGTCCCCGTGTCATTTTTGGCGCTGAGCGACGGAAAAGCTCAGAAAAAGATGGCTGGATATGCGGACTGCAAGAAGCGTGTCACTCCGTCGGTGAGACATGACACGCGGACAGAAAATCAGCGTACTTTTTCGCCCTCTTTTCCGTCGCTGTGGCTGGTGATTTCTAGTGGAAATCCGGGGAATTTCGATTTTTAGCAGGGCGATTGGGGTGTTTTATCTACACCGTCCACAGATTTTCGCCCCTCACCGACGACAAAACCGGGTGTAGATGACTGGAACGGCTTCTGCAACTCGGACCCGGCTTTGCTCAGGTGGATAGCCAGGCTGCGCGCAGATGGCCTCTCGCATCGCCTTCTGACCGAGGTGCCCATACACCAACTCCAACATGAGCGAGCTAGTGTGACCCAGCAGCTTCCCCCACCATCATCGAATCCCGCCCTGCCTGCTTGAGCCAGCTTGCCAACGTCCGCCGCAGGCCGTTCTGTCGTAAAGATCCGACCGCTTGATTCGGCCTCAGGTATCACGGATCATGAAATGATGATGCTCTCTGTTGTGAGCCGCTTTGTTGGACGCTCGCTGCTCTTTCTCACGATGTCTTTGTCGTTACCAGGGCAGGCGCACGCCCAGGCCGAAGACGAAGCCGAGTGCCGTCGCCTGACCAAGACGTCGATCTTTCCTGTCTCGCGTGCGGACCTGCCGACTCGCAAGATGACGAGGCAACAGGCGCTCGAGATCCTGGTTTCCCTGCACGAAAGCGGCGAAGTCACGCTGAAGTCTCCGCCGCGATATGATCCAAAGAATCGCTGCCGAGTCACAAGCCCGCAGGCAGCAGACAAGGTCGAACTCGAACCGACAATCGCAGGCGTGCAGTTCGTTTACTGGAAGTGCGGCCTAAAAACCAATCCGACCTGCCGTGAGTGGAATAAGGACAAAAAGGACTACGTCGAGTCTCCACCGAGCGTCGTGGCACTCAACAGGCTCAACGTCCGGAACGCGGTGGCGCTGCACCGGATGGCATCCCTGCTGAAGGCGCGCTTTGGAGCGACAACGCTTTACCACGTCGGAGTGGGGAGCGGTCAGGGACCATCCAACGACTGCCACAACGATGGCCGTGCGCTTGACTTTGTGGGGATCAAGACGACGGACGGCACGATCTACACCGTGTACGATGACTGGACGAAGCAAGGGAAAAAGGGCAAGTTCCGACTCTTAGGCACAGGCAGCGTCGCGGAGAGTCTGTTCTCAGCGTTGTATGACGAGGGCAAAAAGAACTGGAATGATCGCAATCCCCCGTCTCAAATCGGTGAATCGAGCGAGATCCTTCACCCCGACCATCCGAATCCGACCTTTTCGACCACGCACAGCGCGCACATGCACTTCGACCTCTCCGAGCCCCCGAGGCAATACTGAGTCCGGGGCGAGCACTTTATCCATCCGCTTATGCCCATTCCCCCGAGCCCAGAGTAGCGTAGCGCGGGCCTCTCGCATCGCCTTCTGACCGGGGTGCCTCCCGAAGCCCTGTATGATTGCCTGACCGCATGATGCAGACTTCGGTGGTGGTGATCGGTTCCTATCGCGTGGATCTGTCGGGCCTGCTGGCTCTATCCGCGAGCCTGACCCAGCGTGGGGTTACGGTGCTGCATCCCCCCGCGCAAGCCCGGGCGGTTGGCGAAGAGTCCGGGTTCGTACACCTGGACTGCGATCAATCTCCCCATCCGGCCCAGATTCAGCGCCACGTGTTCTCGCTCATCGATCGTGCGGATGCCGTGATTCTGTATGCGCCTTCGGGACGCGTAGGACTCAGCGCAGCAATGGAAGTGGGCTATGCACTCCGTGCGCAGAAGCGGATTCTGGCTACGTCTCCGCCTCAGGATCTGACACTGCGCACCTTGATTGATTATCAACCTTCCGCGCTTCAGCAGTTCTTGGAGGCGGTCGCGACAGCATCTTCCTAGGCGGCTCGAAGCTGGACTACACCGGCTTTTGCAATTCGGAACCGGCGTTGCTCAAGATGGTAGCCAGGCAGGGCAGCGCGGCCATCGCCTCGCGCATCGCCTTCTGATCCAGGTGCCCATACACCAGCTCCACCATGCGCGAACTGGTGTGGCCCAGCAGCTTTCCTACCGCCAGGGAGTCCCGGCCTGCCTGCTTGAGCCAGCTCGCAAACGTGCGCCGCAGGTCGTTGGGGGACACCGGCTCGATCTGCGCCTTGCCGCAAGCCTTGATCAGATCGCGGCGTACGTTTTTCCACTGACCGGCCACCGCCTCTCCCGGTTTGCCGCGCATGGGCCGCAGCAGTTCGGCCAGTCCTTCGTCCATCGGGATGTAGCGATTCGCCCGGTCGGTCTTGGTTCCCGCCAGATGCACCAGCCCGCGCTCGAAGTCGAGCGCTCCCCACGTCAGCGATTCGATCTCGCTCAGCCTTCCCCCGGTCATCACCGCCACAAGCACCCACCGCTGCCGCTCTGCGGACAGGTGGCGCAGCAGGCCGGCCAGCTCATCCGCTGACATCCAGCGCTGCCTCGGCTGGTACTTGGCGCGGAACTTCGGGATCAGCGCTGCCGGATCTTGGCCGAGCACGCCCCGATCGCGGGCAAGGCCCAGCGTGGCTCTCAGAACCACCAGCTCCTTGCGCACAGACTCTCGCGCCGCCCCTTCCTCCAGCCGCTTCTTGCAGTACGCGGTCACATGATCAACGGACAGCGAACAGAGCTGCATGTCTCCCAGCAGCCGCACAAGGTGCCCGCCTTTCTGCTGGTAGCATTCGATGGTGGCTGGGGAGCGATCGATCCGGCAGGTTTCAACAAACTGCGCTAGCGCTTGCGCGACGGTGCTTTCTGGGTCTTTGGTCTTGTGCGGGGCTGCACGGGACGCAGTTCCGCAGGTGCCGCCAAGCTGAGCAGCGAGGATCTCTGCTTCTGCAAGGTTGACGGTTCCTGTGCAGTGCTCAACAGGGAATCCCCGCTCGTCTTGGTAGCGGAGCCAGTACAGAAGTGATCCGGATCTTCGGTAGAGCTTGCTTTGCATGTCGTCGCCTCGATGAAGCTGGAAAGGGCAGCGTGACTTACTCGCACAACCCCCGCCCCCAGGTCTACGTGTTCCATTCTTCGCATCAGTGCTCGGGCCTGCTTGTCCGTCACCCGGAGCAGCTTGGCCACATCAACAGAGGACAATAGGGAATCGCTCATGACTCCACCACCTTCGGCGCTTTGTAGTCTCGACTGATCACCCCCCAGCGCATGCCGGTTTTCCCTCGGTCCAAGGTGACCAACTTGTACCCTTTGCGAACTCTTCCTTTGTATTTCGCCAGACGCTTTCCCAGATCGTGAGAACTCGGAAGCTTCCCCTCTTTGCAGTTACACAGCTTCAGAATCGCCGAGTACATCGACGGGAAGCGCAGATTCCAGCGCGGATTTTTCTTCCGCTCCTCCAGATCACACTCCATCTCCGAAAGCACCTCAGCGACGGTTAGCGCGTCGGTCTTGTACTGCTCTTGGATCTCTTTCCAGCCAAACACCAGCTCCTCTAGCAGCTCCATGTCTGCGTCTGCATCCTTCGCCAGCTCCTCGTGCGCTTCGTACGGGTCAGGGAGTCCGCACCACACCAGACAGTGACGGATCACCCGCGACCATTCCTCAAACGAGCCCCAATTCTTGATGCCCTGATCCGGCATTCCCGCCGCGAAGTAGCCACGAAGCAGCGTCAGACACGCCATCACAAGCTGCGGCCTCATCGAGCGCGCATAGTCGAGGATCGGATTGTGCTTAAAGCCGGTTCTCTGCTCCGGCCTCTCTTCGGGAGAGTCCAGCCGGATGTGTTGGATTCGTCGCGCCGTATCCGCTCCCTGCCGGATCTGCGCATTGTTTCCAGTGCCCCACCAGATCGCGAACAGCGGCGAGCGGGAAATGTCCTGGGTGTGAAACTTCCGATTGCTCACCGTCGTATCGGTGAGGGCTCCATCAAACGCACCAGAGCCGATCGGCCTGTCGATGTTATCGATCAGGACTTGCAGAAGGCCACTCTGTGCGACGGAGAAAATCATCTCCTTTTCCGCCTTGGGATCGGTCTCCTGACAGAACCGATCCAGCCAACGGTTCTGCGTCATGATGCCAACGAGCTTGACCAGATAGCCCTTTCCCGAGCCTGGCGTGTTCGCATCGACCAGGAAGAAGGGAGCCTGTGCGGGAATCGCGAACCGAGCGAAGTAGGTAAGCACCCCTGCGATCCAGGCCGATCGGTGGGTCTCGTCGCGGAAGCAGAAATCACAGACCAGATCGAGCAGCAGATCACGCGCTTCCTCTACGTCTTCTCTGTTCGGGTGATCGGCCACCGTATGACCGGCTAGATCGGGAGGCTGGATGTATAGGAGCCCGGTCTCCTCGTCGTATCCAGGTGTCTGTATCACTCGACCGTCCGCAAGGATCATCGGCGTCTCTATGACCGATTCCAGCCTGCGCAATGACTCAGGATAGCGGCCCTTCTCAAAGACTCCTTTGACAACCTTGTCATGCGGTAGCGTCGGTACGAGGTGATCACCGCGACCGTACTTCCGCCAGTCCGCAGCCGCAGACAGAATCAAATGGAGCTGGGACAATGGGATCGCCTCGATCGCGGGTGCCCCTGGCTCGCGAATCAGACACCCCTTTTTGCGTCCAGTCTCGGAGACCACCTGCACAAGCCTGCCATTGCGCTGATAGATATCTGGACACATCGACAGCGCAAGCAAGGCTTCCTCTCCCATCCGTGCCAGCTCGTGATCCACGATGATCGTCGGGCGTGAGAACTCCGACTCCTCCCCCCCATGGCTTTCCCCTTCGGCCATCATGCCGCGACTCCTTCGGTGATGAGTCGAGCGGTCCTTTTGCTGACGCTGCGGATCGCGGCTTGGCGCTGTAGCTCGGTGCCGGGCTGCGCCCAGATCATCCACGCGCACGTCACCTTGTCCGTGCTCTGTCCGCGAAACTTGATCCGAGGGAGCACGATCATTCGATCGGGTGGGTACAGCTCGATCCGCTCCCTCCCCTTACACACTTCGAGCACGGACAAGCGCACCAGCAGCGCGACTCCCTTTCGGCTGTAGTCGAGCGCCAGATTGAACGTCTCACCCACCAGACAAAACGGCGGATTCGTCACGCACCAGTCCGGCGCGACCGATTCCCACATCCACCGCTTGTGCAGGTCGTGGTGATTGGGCGTCGGCGCTGTCGGGTCGATGTCATTTGTGATCACTTCCGCAAAGCGACCCTTCGCCACGGCCTGCGCCATCTGTCCGTTCCCACTGCACGGATCAAACAGTCTCCGCCCACGCAGCTCGGGCAGCTCTCGCAGCAGCGCCGCCACCGCAAACGGCGGCGTATCATATCGATCGAGCGGTGCGCGTTCCGACATCTTCACACCCTCCCCTTGCGGCTCTTGGTCGCCGCTTCACTCACCTTCCGCTCTAGCTCTCGCTCGCTGTAGGGAGTCGGGCATCGCGGATTGTAGTGGTTGAGCATCGTAGCCAGCGCGGCCCCTTCGGATAGTCCCATCGTGTGGATCAGGTATCCCGCCAGCTTCCACGCCTCGGTTCCGTGTCCGCTTCCGCGCTCGGCGGTCTGCCACTTCAGCGCGAGACGCCGCCCTCGTTCCATCATCTGCGCTTCGTCCGTGATCTGCACAGCGGTGGGCCGAGCTGCCGCCACAGGGCCGGACGGAATCCACGACGGGTCAAAGTCCGGCATCGCGGATAGCAGCTCCGCCGTCCATGGCTGCTCGGCTTGGTAGATCACTCCGCTCGGGTGAATCGACGGCGGAATCGCGAGGTTTCCACCGTCGGCGCGGATGTCTAGATCGATCTTCCCATCGGCGACCCGGACCTTGACACGATTCCCAATGTGCGAGGCTCCGCGTGGGTATCGGTAGAGCCAGTGCTCCCCCTTCGCCGACTTGCTCACCACTGGACTCTTGGGAATGTTCCGCCGCACCCACTCCCCGGCGCCCTCCCCGTCTACATCGAGCGCCACAATCGGAACCCGTGCCCCCATCACGTTCCCGGTATGTAGTCCGACGTTGAATCCCTCGCGATACATTCCGCGCAGCACATGCGGAGGCAGCCACGGCAAGCGCTGGTAAGCACCGGCCACCGGGATCTTGGTCCGTGGTCGCAACCAGTGAACCGCAAGCCCGAGCGCAGACAAGCGGAGCCCTTCAGACAGGATCTCGGCGCTCATTCCCTCGGCTCCTTTCGACGGGACAGAGAGCACGAACGGCACACTCCGTTGCTGCTATCAAGCACCGTCATCACTTCCTGTTGCAGCTCCCAGAACCGCCGCTCGGTCTGCGGACTCGATTCCTTCCGCAGCTCTGCGAGCGCCTGCTGGGTGAGCGACAGCGCCTCGTCGTTCGCCTTCTTCGGCATCATTCCGACATAGTGCTTTCCGCAGTGCCGACAGATGCGGACGCAGACAGACGGCGGACTCGGCGAGTATTCGCGCTCGGGCTCCTCAACACGGATCACGACCATGGGCACACCTCCGGGCATACCTCGGGCTGGGCAC
>WBZP01004039.1_pt1 | contig 15553 bp, 10 predicted proteins | sample 5204301 | NCBI WGS metagenome assembly WBZP01 (sample SAMN12412401, study PRJNA552823) | activated sludge metagenome | isolation source: activated sludge from nitrification reactor of wastewater treatment plant... | place: USA: Pennsylvania | collected 2017
ATCCTGCCGGCCGATCCCGGGCACAGCTCCCTCGCGGGGGCGGCCGTGGCCTTCCTCATGCTTCGTGCTTTCGCCTCCGGGTGCGCGGCGCTGACCGGAGTCGAGGCGATCTCCAACGGGGTCCCGGCGTTCGAGAAGCCGAAGAGCCGCAATGCGGCGACCACCTTGCTCCTCATGGGCGTGATCTCGGTGGCGATGCTCACCTCGATCATCACGTTGAGCAAGCTCACTGGCATCCAGATGGCCAGCCCAGATGTCGAGTTCGTCACGGCGGACGGGGTCACTCCCGCCACCGGCTACGTCCAGGACACCGTCATCGCCCAGCTGGCCAAGACCGTCTTCGACGGTTTCCCGATCGGCATCGGCGTGGTCACCATCGTGACCGGGATCATCCTCATCCTCGCGGCCAATACCGCCTTCAACGGCTTCCCGGTGCTCGGCTCGATCCTTGCCAAGGACGGCTTCCTCCCGCGCCAGCTGCACACCCGCGGCGACCGGCTCGCCTACAGCAACGGCATCCTCATCCTCGCCGCGGCGGCGGCGGCGCTCATCGTCGCCTACAAGGCCGAGGTCAACAGCCTGATCCAGCTCTATATCGTCGGGGTTTTCGTCTCCTTCACGCTGAGCCAGAGTGGCATGATCCGGCACTGGAACCGTTCGCTGCGCACCGAGACCGACGCGAAGGTGCGCTCACGCATGAAGCGCTCGCGGGTCATCAACGCCATCGGCGCCGTGATGTCCGGGACGGTGCTGATCGTCGTCCTCATCACCAAGTTCATGGAGGGCGCGCGGTACGCGATCCTCGCCATGGCGGTGCTCTTCGCGATGATGCTGGCGATCCACCGCCACTACGACAAGGTGCGCACCGAACTGGCCGTCGACGACGACTATCGTCAGCTGCTGCCCTCTCGGGTCCACGCCGTCGTCCTCGTGTCGAAGATCCACAAGCCGGCGATGCGCGCCCTGGCCTACGCCCGGGCGTCCCGGGCGACGACCCTGGAGGCGCTGACCGTCTCGGTCGACCCGGAAGACTCCGAGGCGTTGTCGAAGGAATGGGCCCGCCGAGAGATCCCGGTGCCGCTGAAGATCCTCGCGTCGCCATACCGGGAGATCACCCGGCCCGTCGTCGACTATGTGAAGTCGATCCGCAGTGAGAACCCGCGCGATGTCGTCACGGTGTACATCCCCGAGTATGTCGTGGGCCACTGGTACGAGCACATCCTGCACAACCAGAGCGCACTGCGCCTCAAGGCCCGGATGCTCTTCACGCCCGGGGTGATGATGGTCAGCGTCCCGTGGCAGCTCCAGTCCTCCGAGGGGCAGGACCCCGAGTGGGTCGACGGGCATCCGTCCACCCTGCGCGTCACCCAATGACCGACGGTCTCGCGGTCGGGGACGAGGTCGAGCTCGAGGTTGGTGCCGTGGCCCATGGCGGCCACTGCGTGGCTCGGATCGCCGGCCAGGTGGTCTTCGTCCGGCACGCCCTGCCCGGCGAGCGGGTGGTCGCGCGGGTCACCGAGGTCGGAGGCGGCGCCCGGTTCGTCCGGGCCGACGCGGTGACCGTCCTCCAGCCCTCGTCGGGTCGCCGCGAACCGCCCTGCCGGTATGCCGGTCCGGGGGGCTGCGGCGGCTGCGACTTCCAGCACGCCGACCCCGAGCTCGGGAGAGCGCTCAAGGCGGCCGTGGTCTCCGAGCAGCTGCGCAGGCTGGCCAAGGTCGACCTCGACGTGGTCGTGGAGCCGCTCCCCGGCGCTTCGGACGGGCTGCGCTGGCGCAGCCGCCAGCGCTTCGCCGTCGGGCCGGACGGTCGCGCGGGCTTGCGCCGGCACCGCTCGCACGAGATCGTCCCGGTGGCGGACTGCCTCATCGCCGCGGAGGCGGTGACCGCCTCGGGGGTCCTGTCCCGCAGCTGGACCGGGGTTGAGGCCGTCGACGTCGTCGCCCCCGGTGACGGCTCGGCCGCGGTCGTCATCCCGGAGCGCGACGGAGGCGCACGCGGGCCTCAGGTTCACGAGCCGGTCCGCGGGCGCCGGTGGTCCGGCGAGCTCTCCGTCGCGGCCACCGGTTTCTGGCAGGTCCACCCCGGCGCACCGGCGGCCTATGTCGACCACGTCCTCGACGTCCTCCAGCCGGCCACGGGGGAGCGGATGCTCGACCTGTATGCCGGCGCCGGCCTGTTCGCCGTACCGCTGGCCGATGCCGTCGGCGCCACGGGCCACGTCGACGCGGTCGAGTCGGACCGCCAGGCCGTCGCCGACGGCATCCGCAATGCCACCGGACGGCCGCAGCTGCGTTACCACCGGGGCCGGGTCGACGCGGTGCTGCGGCGGCTCGCCCGGGCCGGGAGGGTCGACGGGGTGGTTCTGGACCCGCCCCGGGCCGGCGCCGGCTCGGCGGTGATCCGGATGATCCTCGGGCAGCGCCCGCGCCGGGTGGTCTATGTCGCCTGCGACCCAGCGGCGCTGGCGCGGGACACCGCCTACGCGATGGAGCGCGGCTACGCCCTCACCGGCCTGCGGGCCTTCGATGCCTTCCCGATGACGCACCACGTCGAGTGCATTGCCACCTTCGCCCGCCGGACGTGACGACATGACGCAGGATCCAGACGGCTTCACCTTCTCGGTCTCGGTGCGGATGGCCGACGTCGACGCCGCCGGGGTGGTCTTCAATGCGCACTACCTGGGGTGGTGCGACGACGCCCGGTTCGCCTTCCTCGCCGCGATCGGCCAGCCCTTTGTCCCCGGGCGCTCGACGTCGCTGGCGATGGTCCGCCACGCCGAGCTCGACTGGCTCGTGCCGCTGCACCTGTTCGACAACGCCGAGATCTCAGTTCTCGTCGACCGGGTCGGCGGGACGTCATACACGCTGCGGTACGACATCTGCCGGGCCGGCGAGAGCGAGCCGGTCCGGGCCAGTGCCCGGGTCACCTATGTCGAGGTCGACCTCGGGACGGGGCGACCGGCGCCGTTGCCGGAGGAACTCCGCAGTGCTTTGCTGACAGCAGCCGCCAGGTGTGCTTAGATATCTTGATATCAAGATAAATCACGGAGAAGGGAGCCCGTCGTGGGCAGCGTGAACAGCTTCGGGGCCAAGGGCGTACTCGAGGTTGGTGGGGCGTCATACGACATCTACCGACTGGCAGCGGTCGACGGCAGCCAGAGCCTGCCGTTCAGCCTCAAGGTCCTCCTCGAGAACCTGCTGCGGACCGAGGACGGCGCCAATGTCACCGCCGCGCAGATCCAGGCGCTGGGGTCCTGGGACGAGAACGCCGAACCGGACACCGAGATCCAGTTCACCCCGGCCCGCGTCGTCATGCAGGACTTCACCGGCGTCCCGTGCATCGTCGACCTGGCCACCATGCGCGAGGCGGTCGCCCAGCTCGGCGGCGACCCGGCGCGGATCAACCCGCTTGCCCCGGCCGAGCTGGTCATCGACCACTCCGTGCAGATCGACGTCTTCGGCCGAGCCGACGCCTTCGAGCGCAATGTCGAGCTCGAGTACGGCCGCAACAAGGAGCGCTACCAGTTCCTCCGCTGGGGCCAGACCGCCTTCGACGACTTCTTGGTCGTCCCGCCGGGCACCGGCATCGTCCACCAGGTCAACATCGAGCGGCTCGCCCGGGTGACGATGGTCCGCGACGGCGTCGCCTACCCGGACACCTGCGTCGGCACCGACAGCCACACGACGATGGTCAACGGCCTCGGCGTGCTCGGCTGGGGCGTCGGCGGCATCGAGGCCGAGGCGGCCATGCTCGGTCAGCCGGTGTCGATGCTCATCCCGCGCGTCGTCGGGTTCAAGCTCACTGGCGCGGTCCGCCCCGGGGTCACCGCGACCGACGTCGTCCTGACGATCACCGACCTGCTGCGCAAGCACGGTGTGGTCGGCAAGTTCGTCGAGTTCTACGGCGAGGGCGTCTCGGCGCTGCCGCTGGCCAACCGCGCGACGATCGGCAACATGAGCCCGGAGTTCGGCTCCACGTGCGCGATCTTCCCCATCGACGGGGTCACCCTGGACTACCTGCGGCTCACCGGGCGCTCCGACGAGACCGTGGCGCTGGTCGAGGCGTACGCCAAGGAGCAGGGGATGTGGCTCGACCCGGCGGCCGAGCCCCGGTTCTCCGAGAAGCTCTCCCTCGACCTCGGCACGGTGGTGCCCTCGATCGCCGGCCCCAAGCGGCCGCAGGACCGGATCGTCCTGACGCAGGCCAAGGAGCGCTTCGCGACCGATGTCACCAACTATGGCGCCGTCGACGGGCTGCGGTCCGTGCCGGTTGCTGCCGGTGGCGGTGAGCACGCCCACGGCGGTTTCGAGCTGCGCGACGGTGCGGTCGTCATCGCCTCGATCACCTCCTGCACGAACACCTCGAACCCGTCGGTGATGATGGCGGCCGCGATGCTCGCCAAGAACGCCGTGGAGCGTGGCCTGGCCGTCAAGCCGTGGGTGAAGACGTCGATGGCGCCGGGCAGCAAGGTCGTCACCGGCTACTACGAGGCCGCCGGCCTGTGGCCCTATCTCGACAAGCTCGGCTTCAACCTCGTCGGCTACGGCTGCGCGACGTGCATCGGTAACTCCGGCCCGCTGCCCGAGGAGGTCTCCGCAGCGGTGCAGTCCGGCGACCTCGCCGTCACCGCGGTGCTCTCCGGGAACCGGAACTTCGAGGGCCGGATCAACCCCGACGTCAAGATGAACTACCTCGCCTCGCCGCCGCTGGTCATCGCCTACGCCCTCGCGGGGACGATGGACTTCGACTTCGAGACCGAGCCGCTCGGAACCGACGCCGCCGGCGCCCCGGTCTTCCTCAAGGACATCTGGCCGGCCCCGGCCGACGTCGAGGCGACGATCACCGCGTCGATCACGCGGGACCTGTTCGAGAAGGACTACGCCGATGTCTTCGCCGGCGACCAGCGCTGGCAGTCCCTGCCCACCCCGGTGGGGGAGACCTTCGCCTGGGATGCGTCGTCGACCTACGTCCGCAAGCCCCCGTACTTCGAGGGTATGACGATGACGCCCGCGCCGGTCGCGGACATCTCCGGCGCGCGGGTCCTCGCCAAGCTCGGCGACTCGGTGACGACCGACCACATCTCGCCGGCCGGGTCGATCAAGGCCGACTCGCCGGCCGGCCGCTACCTCGCCGAGCACGGCGTCGACCGGGCCGACTTCAACTCGTACGGGTCGCGGCGCGGCAACCACGAGGTGATGATCCGCGGGACCTTCGCGAACATCCGGCTGCGCAACCAGCTGCTCGACGGCGTCGAGGGCGGCTTCACCCGGAACTTCCTCGACGGTGGCGAGCAGACGACGATCTACGACGCGTCGGCGGCCTACCAGGCCGCCGGGGTGCCGCTCGTGGTCCTCGCCGGCAAGGAGTACGGCTCCGGGTCCTCGCGCGACTGGGCAGCCAAGGGCACCGCACTGCTCGGGGTTCGGGCCGTCATCGCCGAGTCGTACGAGCGGATCCACCGCTCGAACCTCATCGGCATGGGCGTCGTCCCGCTCGAGTTCCCCGCGGGTCAGTCGGCATCCTCGCTCGGCCTGGACGGCACCGAGACCTTCGCGATCACCGGGCTGACGGCGCTCAACGACGGGGTAACCCCACGGACCGTCGAGGTCGTCGCGTCCGCCGCGGACGGTCGGACCGTCGCCTTCTCGGCCGTGGTGCGGATCGACACCCCCGGGGAGGCCGACTACTTCCGCAACGGCGGGATCCTCCAGTACGTGCTGCGGTCCCTGGTGCGCTGACGCCTCACTGCTGGCCCCCGTGCGCGCCCTCCCCGTCCTGGGAGGGCGCGCACGGGCGTTCACGGGCCTGCTGGAACGGGAGGTGTGCGATGTCGGACCCGCAGGGCACGATGGCGTTGTGGGAGAGAACAGCAGGCCACGTCGGGCGGCGGTGCCGCCCGGCTGGCCCCGTGAGGTGCCGCCCCCGGCGGTGGAGGGTTGGCAGCACCGCGCGGTCGCGTGGCTGCTCGACGTCTGCCCGCCGGACTACCGCCGGTATGACGCCTGGGTCCACCATCCCGTGGCGCTCGCGTGGCTGGCCACCCGACACCTCGACGGCCAGGTCGCCGCGATGCGCCAGGCCTACCGGGACGCCCGCGTCGAGCTCGGCGAGCACCTCGGACCCGAGGCCCTCAGCGGGGTCCTGCTCACCCTCGAGCGCGAGGGCCTGCGCCTGGTGTCCGCGCGTCGCTCGGCCGGCCAGCTCCTCGACGCCCTGGAGGGCAAGGACTACGTCCCACGGCTCTAGGACGTAGACTCGGGGAGTTCGCCAGGACCCGACGAGGAACAGCCAGGACCCCACATCGTGAGCGTGCTCGACACCATCGACGGACCCGGTGACCTCAGGCGACTCGCGCCCGAGCAGCTGCCTGCGCTGGCCCAGGAGATCCGGGCCTTCCTCGTCGAGTCGGTCTCCCGGACCGGCGGCCATCTCGGCCCCAACCTCGGGGTCGTCGAGCTGACCATCGCCTTGCACCGGGTCTTCGACTCACCTCGCGACACGGTGATCCTCGACACCGGGCACCAGTCCTATGTCCACAAGCTGCTCACCGGCCGCAAGGACTTCACCCGGCTGCGCCAGCGCGGGGGGCTCTCCGGCTACCCCAGCCGCGGCGAGTCCGAGCACGATGTCGTCGAGAACTCGCACGCCTCGACCGCCCTGTCCTGGGCCGAGGGGGTCGCCACCGCGCGTCGGCTCGCCGGGGAGCGGGACCGGCATACCGTCGCCGTCATCGGTGACGGGGCACTGACCGGCGGGATGGCCTGGGAGGCGCTGAACAATATCGCCGCCGACAAGGACCTGCCGCTGGTCGTCGTCGTCAACGACAACGGCCGCTCATACGCGCCGACCACCGGGGGCGTGGCCAACCACCTGGCGACATTGCGGACCGCGCGCAACTACGAGCGGGTGCTCGACTGGGGCAAGAGCACCCTCGCGCGGACCCCCGTGGTGGGTCGGGCGGCCTACGAGACGCTGCACGGGATGAAGAAGGGCCTGAAGGACATCGTCGCCCCGCAGGGGATGTTCGAGGACCTCGGGCTGAAGTACCTCGGGCCGGTCGACGGGCATGACGTCGAGGCCCTCGAGCACGTCCTGCGCCGGGCCCGGGACTTTGGCGGGCCGGTGCTCGTCCACGTCCTCACCCAGAAGGGCCGTGGTTACCAGCCGGCCCGGGAGAACGCCGAGGACCGCTTCCATGCCGTGGGGAAGATCAACCCGGAGACCGGCCTGCCCCTGGAGGTGACCGGCCGCAGCTGGACCGACGAGTTCAGCGAAGAGCTCCTCGCCGTGGCGGGCACCCGCGAGGATGTCGTCGCGATCACTGCAGCCATGCTCATCCCCGTGGGCCTGAAGGAGTTCGCCGACGCCCACCCGAGCCGCGTCTTCGACGTCGGCATCGCCGAGCAGCACGCCGTGACCATGGCGGCTGGGATGGCCTTCGCCGGCCTGCACCCCGTCGTCGCCGTCTACGCGACCTTCCTCAACCGGGCCTTCGACCAGCTGCTCATGGACTGCGCCCTCCACGAGGCCGGTGTCACCTTCATCCTCGACCGGGCCGGCGTCACCGGCAACGACGGAGCCTCGCACAACGGGATGTGGGACCTGTCGCTCGCCAGCGTCGTGCCGGGGCTGCGCCTCGCCGCTCCAAGGGACGGGGTCACCCTGCGCCGGGCACTGCGCGAGGCGCTCGACATCAGCGATGCCCCGACCGCGCTGCGCTTCCCCAAGGGCAACACCCCCGACCCGGTGCCGGTCGTCGCCGTGCGGGACGACCTCGACGTCCTGCACGACTGCGACGGCGGACCGCAGGTCCTCGTCGTCTCGGTCGGCGCGATGGCGCCGGTGGCGCTGGATGCCGCCCGCCGGCTCGCCGCGGACGGTCTGCAGGTGCGCGTCGTGGACCCACGCTGGGTGCTGCCCGTGCCGGTCACGCTGACCCGTATGGCGGCCGCGGCCGACCTCGTCGTCGTCGTCGAGGACAATGTCGCCGACACCGGGATCACCGCCGCCGTCGGGGCGGCCCTGCGCGCAACAGGCTCCCTGGTGCCGGTGCTCGGGGCCGGCATACCGAAGATGTTCTTGGCTCACGCGAGCCGCACGGAGGTGCTCGACGAGATCGGGCTGACCGGCGCAGGCGTCGCCGAGCGGGTCAACCGGGCCCTGGCCATCCGGGCCGAGGCGGCCACCCGGGACTAGATGTCGCGGAAGGTCTCGACCGTGGCGCCGAGGGCGTTGAGCCGCTCGGCGAGGTCCTCGTAGCCGCGGTTGATGACGTAGACATTGCGCAGCTCCGAGGTCCCTGGAGCGGCGAGCATCGCCAGCAGGACGACCACGCCGGGGCGCAGCGCGGGCGGGCAGATGACCTCGGCGGCACGCCAGCGGGTCGGCCCGTCGATGAGCACGCGGTGTGGGTCGAGCAGCTGCACCTTGGCGCCGACCTTGGTCAGCTCGGTGAGGTAGATGGCCCGGTTCTCGTAGACCCAGTCGTGGATCATCGTCTGACCGGTGGCGCAGGCGGCGATGAGGGCGAAGAACGGCAGGTTGTCGATATTGAGCCCGGGGAAGGGCATCGGGTGGATCTTGTCGATCGGAGCCTTGAGCGGGCCGGGGATCGTCCGCAGGTCGACCAGGCGGGTCAGGCCGTTCGCTGACGGGTACTCCTCGGAGATCTCGTAGGTCATCCCCATCTCGTGGAGCAGCGCCAGCTCGATCTCCATGAACTCGATCGGCACGCGGCGGATCGTGATCTCCGACCCGGTGACGACGGCCGCGGCGAGCAGGCTCATGGCCTCGATCGGGTCCTCGCTGGGGGAGTACTCGACGTCGACGTCGATATGCGGCACCCCCACGACGCGCAGGGTCGTGGTGCCGATCCCCTCCACGGTCACCCCGAGGGCCTGGAGGTAGAAGCACAGGTCCTGGACCATGTAGTTCGAGCTGGCGTTGCGGATGACGGTCTCACCGGGGTGGCGGGCCGCAGCCATGAGGGCGTTCTCGGTCACCGTGTCGCCGCGCTCGGTGAGGACGATCGCCTTGGCCGGCCGGATCGACGGGTCGACCTGGGCCTCGTAGCTGCCGTGCGTCGCGGTGACGCGCAGGCCGAAGGCCCGCAGCGCGATCATGTGCGGCTCGATGGTCCGCAGCCCGAGGTCGCAGCCACCGGCATACGGGAGCTGGAAGTCGGCGTAGTCGTGGAGCAGCGGACCGAGGAACATGATGATGGTCCTGGTCCGCCGGGCCGCGTCGAGGTCCATCGAGTCCAGGTCGAGCCGGGCCGGCGGGCGCAGCTCGAGGTCGTTGGAGTTCGGCAGCCACCGGGTGCGGACCCCGATGCTCGCGAGCACCTCGAGGATCCGGTTGACCTCCTCGATCCGGGCCAGGTTGCGCAGCGTGGTGCGGCCCTTGTTGAGCAGCGCCGCGCACAGCAGAGCGACGGCCGCGTTCTTGCTCGTCTTGACGTCGATGGCCCCGGAGAGCTTCGTCCCGCCGACGATCCTCAGGTGCTGGGGGCCGGTGTGGCCGAGCGAGACGAACTCGGAGTCGAGCGCCTCACCGATCCGGGCGAGCATCTCCAGGCTGAGGTTCTGTTTGCCCTGCTCGATCCGGGCCACGGCGCTTTGGCTGGTCCCCAACGAGTCGGCCAGGTCGCTCTGGGTCAGCCCCTGATGGCGCCGAGCGTCTCGGATCAGCGTCCCGATCCGGGCCAGGTACGTGTCCACACACCGACCTTAACTCACATGTGAGATGACCGCGCCCGAGGGTGGTGACGGTGACGGCGGCCGCCCTCCGTGGCTCCGGCGAGGGATGGCAGACGGCCGGTATGGCGTGCCAGAACACCCGTGATACCTGCCATGTGCCATCCCTGGGTGACGACCTGGGCGCGGGGCGGTGCCGACCCGGGGGTGTCGTGCGCCGGACAGCGCAGCCACCCCCGGGTGTCGGCTCTGGTCAGGCGCTCTGCGGCACGCTGGCGACGCCCGGTGGCAGGAAGCGCGCTCCGGTGACCCGCTCGGAGACCCCGGTCCGGTCGAGCAGCGGGGTGAGCCCGCCGTTCCAGAACTGGAAGCCGGCGCCGGTGATCATCGCGAGGTCGATATCCATCGGAGCGGAGACGACGCCCTCGTCGAGCATCCGGCGGGCCTCGTCGGCCAGGGCCGAGAGCACCCGGTCACGGACCTGCTCGACGCTCGACGGGGTCGGGTGCTCCGGGGTCCCGACGAGCTCGACGACGGCCGGGTCGACGGCCATCCCGGTGGCGGTGAGGGTGTAGAAGCTGGTCCGGCCGGCCTCGACGATCCGTTTGATGCCCTCGGGGACGTAGAACCGGTCGGGGAAGGCCCGCGCCAGCGTCTCGTTGTTGTGCAGCGCGACCGCCGGACCGACCAGCCCGAGCAGGACGAAGGGCGGCATCGGGGTGAGCCCGGCGAAGGCGGCGTCCGAGGTCTCGATCGGGGTGCCCTCGTCGACGACCTTGCCCGCCTCGGCCATGAACCGGCCTAGCAACCGGTTGACGATGAAGGACGGCGAGTCCTTGACGAGGATGCACGTCTTCTTGAGGTTCTTGCCCATCGCGAAGGCCGTCGCCAGCGCGGTGTCGTCGGTGTGCGCGCCGGTGATGATCTCGAGCAGCGGCATGACGGCGACCGGGTTGAAGAAGTGGAAGCCGACGAGGCGGCCCGGGTGGGCGAGCCCCTCGGACATCTCCGTGATGGAGAGCGAGGACGTGTTCGTCATGAGCACGCACTGCGGCGAGACGACCGCCTCCACCTCGGCGAAGACGACCTTCTTGACCTTCATCTCCTCGAAGACGGCCTCGATGACGACATCGGCGTCGGCGAAGCCGGCCTTGCTCGTCGAGCCGGTGACCAGGGCGCCATACCGCGCGGCGCGGTCGGGGGAGAGCCGACCCTTCTTCGCGAGCTTGGCGAGCTCGCTGCGCACGTACGCGACGCCCTTGTCGACCCGGCCCTGGTCGAGGTCGGTCATGACGACCGGCACCTCGAGGCGCTGGGCGAAGAGCAGGGCGAGCTGGCTGGCCATCAGCCCGGCACCGACGATGCCGACCTTGGTGACCTTGGTGGCCAGCGCCGGGCTGGGCGCACCGGCCGGCTTCTTGGCCCGCTTCTGGACCAGGTCGAAGGCGTACAGGCCGGCCCGCAGCTCGTCGCCCATGAGCAGGTCGGCGAGTGCGTCGTCCTCTGCGGCGAAGCCCTCGGTCCGGGTGCGGGTGCGTGCGGCGGCGACCAGGTCGAGAGCCCGGTATGGCGCCGGGGACATCCCGCCGGTCTTCGTGTCGGCCACGGCCTTGGCTGCCGTGACGGCCTCGTCCCACGCCGCGGCGTCGGCAGTGTGGTCGACCCGCTCGACCGTGACCGCGCCGCTGACGACCTTCGCGGCCCAGGCCACCGACTCCTCGAGGAAGTCGGCCGCCTCGAACATGACATCGGCAATCCCGAGCTCGAAGGCCTGCGGACCCTTGAGCATCCGGTTCTGCGAGAGGGCGTTCTCGATGATCACCGTGAGCGCCTTCTGGGCCCCGACGAGCCGGGGGAGCAGGTAGCAGCCGCCCCAGCCCGGGACCAGCCCAAGGAAGCACTCCGGCAGGGCGACCGCGGGAACACCGGCCGAGATGGTCCGGTATGACGCCGCGAGCGCCAGCTCGACCCCGCCACCCATGGCGGCGCCGTTGACGAAGGCGAAGGTCGGCACGGGCAGGTCGGAGAAGGCGGCGAAGACCGCGTGGCCGGCTGAGGCGATGGCCATGGCCTGGTCGCGCTCGGTCACCTTCGGCACGCCGGAGAGGTCGGCCCCGACGGCGAAGATGAACGGCTTGCCGGTCACCGCAGCGGCGACGATCTCACCGGCAGCGGCCCGCGCAGCGATCCCCTCGACGGCCGTGCGCAGCGCCGCGAGCGAGTTTGGCCCGAAGGTGTTCGGCCGGGTGTGGTCGAAGCCGTTGTCCAGGGTGATCAGGGCCAGGGTCCCGGCGCCGCCGGGCAAGGTGATATCCCGAACCGGGCACTTCGTGACGACCTCGTCGGGGAACATCGCGGCGAGGTCGGCGCCGCCGGCGGGCATGGTCTGCGTGGTCATCAGGCCACATCCTTCGTGCTGGGCTGGTAGTCGGCGTGGTGCGGGTTCTCCCAGATGACGCAGCCGCCCATGCCGATCCCGATGCACATGGCCGTGAGGCCGTAGCGCACGTCGGGCCGCTCGGCGAACTGCCGGGACAGCTGGGTCATGAGGCGCACGCCCGACGAGGCCAGCGGGTGGCCGACGGCGATGGCGCCGCCCCACATGTTGACCCGGGGGTCGTCGTCGGGGATGCCGAAGTGCTCGAGCATCGCGAGCACCTGGACGGCGAAGGCCTCGTTGAGCTCGAACAGGCCGATGTCCTCGATGGTGAGGCCGGCCTTGGCCAGGGCCTTCTCGGTGGCCGGGACCGGGCCGATGCCCATGACCTCGGGCTCGACACCCACGAAGGCGTACGACACCAGGCGCATCCCGACCGGGAGGCCGAGCTCGGCGGCGGTCTGCTCGGCGGCGAGCAGGCAGGCCGTGGCACCGTCGTTGAGGCCGGCGGCGTTGCCGGCGCTGACCCGCCCGTGCGGGCGGAAGGGTGTCTTCAGCGCGCCGAGGTCCTCGATGGTGGTGCCCGGACGCGGCGGCTCGTCGACGCTGGCCAGGCCCCACCCGGCGTCCTTGTGCCGGGTGGCGACCGGGACGAGGTCCTGCTGGATCTTGCCGGCGGCGTAGGCGGCGGCGGTCTTGTCCTGGGAGCCCACGGCGTAGGCGTCGCAGCGTTCCTTGGTCAGGCTCGGGTAGCGGTCGTGGAGGTTCTCCGCCGTCTGACCCATGACCAGGGCCGAGGGGTCGACGAGCCGCTCGGAAAGGATCCGCGGGTTGGGGTCGACGCCCTCACCCATCGGATGGCGCCCCATGTGCTCGACGCCGCCGGCGATGCCGACGTCGATGGCGCCCATGGCGATGGCCCCGGCGACCGCCGTCACCGCGGTCATGGCGCCGGCGCACATCCGGTCGATGGAGTATCCGGGCGTGGTGTTCGGCAGACCCGAGAGGAGGGCCGCGACCCGGCCGAGGGTCAAGCCCTGGTCGCCGATCTGGGTCGTCGCTGCGATGGCGACCTCCTCGACCCGCTCCTTGGGCAGGTCGGGGTGGCGGCGGAGCAGCTCGCGGATGCACTTGATGACGAGGTCGTCGGCGCGGGTCTGGGCGTAGATGCCCTTGTCGCCGGCCTTGCCGTATGGCGTACGCACGCCGTCGACGAAGACGACCTCTCGCACGGTGCGGGGCACGGTGCCTCCCTGGGCTTCGATGGTCAGGATCGGGAACGGTCCTAGCCTACTGGCCGGTAACAACCCCAGCCCGTGGCGGGCGGCCCGGCGTTCGTGATCGCTGTCACCCACTCAGGCGGGCGGGTGCTCCTCCAGCGAGCGGGCGATGGCCGGCCCGATGAGCTCGACCTGCCACGGGCGGGCGCCGGCCAGGGACAGTGCGGCGGGGACCTCGGCCGGTCCGGCGGGCGGGAACCACAGGACGCGCCGCATGAGATCGGGGGTGATGAGGTTCTCGGCCGGGATGGCGAGCTCTTCGGACAGGCTGGTCAACGTGGCCCGGACCAGCTCGAGCCGGCGGGCGGCGGCCGGGTCGCGCTCGGCCCAGGACCGGATGGGCGGGGGCGCGCCGGAGGGCAGCGAGGTGGGCGGCCAAGACCCGGAGGGCAGGGCCCGAGCACGAGCGACCGCGGCGACCCAGACCTCGCTGTTGCGTCGGGCCGGTCGCAGCTCCTTCGTCTCGGCGATGACGGCCGGTGTGACGGTGGGGGCGGCCGCCAGCTCGACGATGGTCAGGTCCGGGAGGATCCGACCCGGTGAGACGTCCCGCTCCGCAGCGAGGGCGTCCCGGGCGTACCAGAGCTCTCGGACCACGGCGAGGTCTCTGGCCTTGCGGATCCGGTGCATGCCCGAGGTGCGCCGCCAGGGGTCGACCCGAGGCGGCGGCCCGGTGAAGTCGAGCAGCGCGTGGAACTCCTCCTGCGCCCAGGCCAGCTTGCCTGACGCCTGCAGGTCGGCATGGACGGCGTCGCGCAGGTCGACGAGGAGCTCGACGTCGAGGGCGGCATACCGCAGCCACGGCTCGGGCAAGGGCCGGGTCGACCAGTCGGCCGCGGAGTGCTCCTTCGCGAGGATGACGCCGAGGTAGTGCTCGACGACGGCACCCAGGCCGACGCGGGGCTGGCCGGCCAGGCGGGCGCCGAGCTCGGTGTCGAAGAGGCGGCGCGGCCGCAGGCCGAGCTCGGTCAGGCAGGGCAGGTCCTGGGTGGCCGCGTGGAGGACCCACTCGGCATCCTCGATCGCGGCGGACAGGCCGGAGAGGTCGGGGCAGGCGATCGGGTCGATGAGCACGGTGCCGGCGCCGCGCCGGTTGAGCTGGACGAGATAGGCGCGCTGGCCGTAGCGGTAGCCCGAGGCGCGCTCCGCGTCGATCGCCACGGGTCCGGAGCCGGCGGCCAGAGCCGCCACCGCCGCATCCAGGGCGTCCGCGTCGGTGATGACATCCGGCACCCCATCGGCGGGCATGTCCAAGGGGACCGCGCCACTATCGGTTTCGGTGGGGTCGACCTCGGCCGGAACCTCGGGGGCGCCCGGAGCCGATCGACGCGCTGCCCGGAACCGTCGGCGTTGCCTCGGCCCGACCGGGCTCAGCTCGTCCGACGTCATCAACCCACCATCGTTCTCGGCCACCTCGGGCGGGGCCGTCCGGGGGCGCTGTCCAGCCCGGAGGTCAGCGACGCTGTCCCGGGAGTGCCACGACACCGTCCGGCAGCGGAGGCAGTCCGGCGATCGTGCACACCAGACTAAGCCACGCCTGGAGATGACGGGCCGGATCGTCGTCGGTCGGGGTCCAGGAGGCCCGGATCTCCATCTCCACGGACGGCGGCCGCTCGTCCAGGCCGGCGAAGCTCTCCGAGACCACCCGGGTCACCGTGCCGGCCTCGGCGGTGACCTGCGCCTGCACCGAGTCGATGGCGTCCATGAGCCAGCTCCACCCCACCGCACCCAGCAGCGGGTCGGTGGCAAGCTCGGGCTCGAGCTCGGCTCGCGCGAAGGTGACGACCCGCCACTGCCCGTCCCATGGGGCGGGTGCGGCCGGGTCGTAGAGGAGAACGAAGCGCCCCGTGGCGAGATCCTCGTCGCTGCTCACCTCGCTGACGTCCGCCGTCACGGCATACGCGTATGGCGCGATGCGACCTGGGGCGGGCACCTCGGTGAGGCGGACCTCGGGGCGGGCGACGGCGACCCGCAGCTCGGAGACCACGCGGGCGAAGACGACCGCGTGGTCCCGGGGGAGGCGTCGGGTCCGCATGGCTTGAGACTAGGTCGCGGCTCGCCCGGGAGCCGTGCAGCCACGCCGCACCACCGTCCACGGCCCCGTGGGACCTTGGTCCGTCACCTGGCGTTCACCTGGCGGCTACCGTGAACGGGCCCGTGCCGACCTCGACCCCCCGTGTCCCCGGAGGTACAGATGACC